>Ga0134126_10000119_pt1 | contig 100374 bp, 100 predicted proteins | sample KB31752_FD_96881 | JGI IMG/M metagenome (GOLD analysis project Ga0134126, IMG submission 96881) | Terrestrial soil microbial communities with excess Nitrogen fertilizer from Kellogg Biological Station, Michigan, USA - KB3-175-2 | ecosystem: Environmental > Terrestrial > Soil > Unclassified ... | reverse complement strand
TCTTGGTACTTCAACTTATAGAGTGTTTTGGTTGCGGTACTTTTCTTGTTTCTCTCCTCCTATGCCTACTAGCCATGATCCGTCAACGTTATGAAGTGAACTGCTTCGCCTTCTTAATCCTTTCCGCCGTACAGCAATCATGCCGACCATAGAGATTATGCGCCAGATTGGTACTCCATCCCTTGGTCATTACCGGTCAACTTTGAGCGTAGGTCGGGTGAAGAAGAGGGCACACTACCCGTGTGTGGTTTATATGGATGGGATTGTGTGATCCGTGCGCCTACCAACAGCCACCGTGTTCGTACGTTAAGTACGTCGTGGTTGTCTCCGGCCACATAAATTTCGTGGAGGAACTTATGTGACAGAAAAGACGTCAATTAAGCATCCACGTTCGGATCTGTTTACGCAGAAAACTGTTTGCTTTGGGATGAGTATCGTCACTCCTCCCAAATTATGCCCACATTTCTTTTCACGTTCCCAAAGCAGCCAGGTAGGTTCATTTGGAGCGTTCCGACCGACTTTATAAACTGGAAGATTTCTCCGAGAGAATTGGCAGCAACGGCGTTGGAGCATGGACAGCCTGCGTTAAGGTGCTTTTTCTCACTTCTCCTTGTAAAGTTTTATGGAGGTAAGTTATCAGCCAACCGACTCGGTTGATCTGGGATGGCGTTGATTAAAAAAACCAACCTACTGGTGTCGCCCTAATTACTGGATAAAGTTCTACCCATCGATCACTTGCCACCACTGTAGGATGTTTTTGGACCATACTCCGAAGGTTCTCCCATTTTCCTCAATAGAGATACCTAGTATATACAGGAGAGAACTAAACTTTATGGTCCCCCTTCTTTCGAATAGAATTAGGCATCGGTCAAGCCTCTTGGCGTACCGTTGGAGCCTCTTTTTCAATAGGAAACCACCTTCGGTTTGCTCGAAACCTGTCCTGGCTTTATCCACAAAACGCACCCGTCCTTTTGGCATACGGGTAATAATCAGCACAAACGGATGCTTTTACAAAAAAAGTAGTGGGAAAAGTTGAAGCCAAAAATGTACTTGCCCCAGTGGGTCGTATGACATGTGCTGTGGAAAGAGGCCTGTGTGCCACTTAGAAAAAGCTTGTTGGAAGTAAGCCGTGCTGGAAGTAAGTATATTGTCATGAAAGTCCAAATTGCCCCTCTTAAAAAGATGGGTGGAGCACTTCACGAAACCGCAGACTCTATCGAGAATGGGATACCCTCTTCCCCCAAGAGAGGTTTTTTGTTCTAAAAATAAACTTTACTCGAGAATTTGCTTTTTTTCTCATACCATCCCGCTCGTCTTTCTATGCTAGAAAACCCTTCTAAGAAGTATGCTCGCTTTCATCCTATCACATTTCAAGATCGTACCTGGCCAGACAGGCTCTTGGATCACCCTCCAATATGGTGTAGTGTGGATCTGAGAGATGGGAATCAAGCTCTGGCCGTCCCGATGAACGTAAAACAAAAACTGGATTTGTTCCAGACGTTGTTACAGTGCGGCTTTAAGGAGATTGAGATAGGTTTTCCAGCGGCGTCCAACACTGAGTACAGCTTCAGTCGGTACTTGATAGAGGAAAATCAAATACCCGCCGATGTTACAGTACAAGTTTTGGTCCAAGCAAGAAAAGATTTAATTGAAAGGACTGTGCAATCCCTTAAGGGAGCTAAACGTGTCATTATCCACCTCTATAATTCGATTTCTCCAGCCCAACGACGAGCTGTCTTTGGTATGGACAGGGCTCAAATACTAGAACTGGCCGTACAGGGTACCCGGTGGATTAAGGAATATACAGCTGCCTTTTTGAAGGAAACAGAGGTAATTCTTCAATATTCTCCGGAGAGTTTTTCCTGCGCTGAGGTGGACTTTGCCAGGGATATATGCGAGGCAGTGATGGTGGAATGGGGGGCTCTTCCTCAACGAAAGATGATTCTCAATCTACCTGCTACAATGGAAGTAGCAATGCCTAATGTCTTTGCGGACCAAGTGGAATGGTTCTGCCAGAATTTAGAACGCAGGGAATCTGCGATCATCAGTGTACATACTCATAACGATCGTGGTACAGGAACTGCGGCTGCGGAGCTTGCTTTATTAGCAGGAGCAGACCGTGTGGAAGGCACTCTTTTTGGGAATGGGGAGCGAACCGGAAATCTAGACATAGTTACCGTTTCCTTTAATCTTTATATGCATGGTATCCATCCCGGCTTAGACCTGAGCCGTTTCAATGAACTGGTTGAATCCTACGTGCGTTGCACAGGTATGGCTATTCCAGCACGTCATCCTTATGCTGGTGAATTAGTTTTTACTGCATTTAGCGGATCTCACCAGGATGCTATTAAGAAGGGACTGAAGGAGTGGGAGCATGGTAGACGAGGCACCTGGGATGTTCCCTACCTAACAATTGACCCAAGGGACATCGGCAGAGAGTATCGTGAAGTGATCCGCGTGAACAGTCAAAGTGGAAAGGGCGGAGTAGCCTTTTTACTGGAGAACGAGTGTGGCATTGAACTACCAAAGGAAATGCAAAGGGAATTTGGCCCGATTGCCAATGACGAGATAGATCGTCTTGGGCGTGAAGTAGGTTCTATGGAGCTGCGTGCAATCTTTTGTCATGAATACGTCAATCTTGATACACCATGGAAATTAGAGCGGTTTCAGATAAAGGAAGGCACGGGAGGACTTTTCCAATGCCAAGCTACGGTTCTTCACAATGGGAAGGCCATTCGTTTGGCAGGAAAGGCAAATGGTCCAATTGCTGCATTTGTCGATGCCATTAGAGAAGCAGGAGGACTCTGTTTCGAGGTTGCCTACTACAAAGAGCACGCCTTAGGCTTCGGTTCAGAGGCAAGCGCTATTGCGTATGTGCAACTGCTCTTTAGGAAGAGGCGCGTTTGGGGAGCAGGAATAGATACCAACATCGAACTAGCCTCTATACAAGCGGTGGTTAGTGCGTTAAACCGCCTAACATGACTTGGAGAAGTTTGCTTTGGTGCTTTGTGTGTAATTTGCTCACAATAGCCGTTAACTAGGAAAAGGTATCGGGATGTAATGAGAGTATATAATGTAACGCGAAATTTCCGCAGTTTGTAGAGCGTGCTTTTTAGCGAGCGGTGTCTCAGTCATGCATTTGGAAAAAAATGGGGTTGTAGCCTCGATGTACAAGTTCCTACCAAAAGAGCGACACGGTGAAAGGGGAGCATCGGAGTTCAACGAATGTGGATTATAATCTACGGACAGGCATCCTACTGAGTGTCTTCGTTGTGTTGGACAAACCTAACTGTCTTGTTTTTTATGAAGCGTGCGTTTCTTGAAAAATTGTTAGGTCGGATTCAGCGCATTGCCCCTGGGGAAGTGCAAGTCTATTTGGAGCATTTGGCACGGGAAAAGGGATTTTTAGAAACTATTTTTAATGCAATCTTAGAAGGCGTCATTGTTACTGATATTCAAGGCAAAGTTCTTTATCTCAACCGCTCAGCATGCACATTTTTTGGAATCCAGAAGGAGGCTAGTTTAGGAGCTTCTATCGTGGAAATTATGCGCGGTTTTGATCTGGAGGCAGTGTCTGGTTCTACAGCAACCATGAGTGGGAACTTAGAAGTCTATTATCCGCAGCATCGGTTTATAAATTTTTATGTGGTGCCATTGGTAAGCGAGATGAGGATAGAAAGAGAAACTCAGTTGGAAGGACAGGGAATTATCTTAAGAGACATCACAGAAACACGTCGTATGACTCAGGCTACGATTGAATCTGAGCGCTCTTCTGCTCTGACTCTCCTGGCAGCTAGCATTGCCCACGAAATAGGTAATCCTCTCAATTCTCTAGATATTCATCTTCAACTCATGGAACGTTGCATGAAGAAGTTGCCAAGGCACCTCCGCATGGAACTGGAGAAATCTGTTGGTGTAGCTCGGCACGAAGTTGCCCGTTTAGATCAAATTACCACTCAATTTCTACGGGCAATACACCCACAACCTCTCGAGTTGGACTCGGAAAGCCTAAACTGCCTAGTGAAAGAATCTGTTGCCTTCCTTCAGGTGGAAATTTCTAACCGCGACATTCTCGTAGAGCTTGAACTGGAGAGTTCACTGTCAAAGTTGCGCGTGGACCGCAATCAGCTCAAACAGGCCTTTTACAACATCATTCGAAATGCTTTTCAGGCTATGAAAACAGGCGGTATTTTGCGAATACAAACTAGAGCAACAGCATCCTACGCCTTCATCATTTTTTCTGATACGGGACCAGGAATTCCGGTAGAAAATATGTCGCACATCTTTGCTCCATACTTTACCACTAGGGAATCAGGGTCCGGACTTGGACTTATGATTGTCAGACGTATACTCCAGGCGCATGGAGGGGAGGTTGGTATTGAAAGCACTGAGGGGAAGGGAGTAAGTGTTATCTTGCGGCTGCCGTACACCGACAAGCAGGTACGCCTTCTAAGCTCGGGCCGCATTCAGGAAGCAGGGCTAAGAGCGGATTCATAAAGCGAAGTTGCAATGCAGTCAGGATAACCTTATCGCACAGGCATATTGCCTTAACCTGGCAAGCACTTAACTTATAGTCTAGCGATTAGTAACTCGCGCTGATAGATAAGCTCCTTTGGAAGGGTAGAATAGATTTTCATGAAGAGTTCACCCTGCAAGGTTAGTTCATGGAACCACTCTTCTGGATCAATTTTCATTAGTTGATCAAACTTTTCCGGAGTAACTTCGGACAAGCCAGTCCAGTCTAGATCCTGGTAATTTGGAATCCAGCCGATTGGACTCTCCAAAGCTCCGGTGGAATTCTTACAACGCCCTATGACCCACTTGAGCACGCGCATGTTTTCACTATATCCGGGCCAGAGATAATTACCGTCAGTATCTTTTCTAAACAGGTTTACGTGAAAAATTCTTGGCGGAATAGCAATGCAACGGCCTACGTTAAGCCAGTGCTGAAAGTAACTTCCCATGTCGTATCCACAAAAGGGAAGCATAGCCATAGGATCACGGCGAACCTGTCCTGTTTCTCCAAAGGCAGCCGCCGTCATTTCCGAGCTCACGGTGGAACCAATGTATACACCGTGAGTCCAATTAAATGCCTCAAAGATTAAGGGTATCGTAGTAGCGCGGCGACCACCAAAAATAATGGCATCAATGGGTATCCCATGAGGATTATCTACTTCCCCCGCCAACATCGGGTTGTTGTACATCGGAGCTGTGAAACGGCTATTAGGATGGGCTGCTTTCTTTTCACCTCTTGGATTCCAGGGGTTGCCTTGCCAATCAAGCAAATTCTCCGGCGGACTGCTATCTTTGCCCTCCCACCAGACATCTCCATCCAATGTAACAGCTACATTAGTGAAGAGAGTGTCTTTCTCTATGCAACGCATAGCATTTGGATTAGACTGCCCGCTTGTCCCAGGTATAACCCCAAAGTAGCCTATCTCTGGATTAATGGCATAGAGGCGGCCGTCAGAGCCTGGGCGCATCCAGGCAATATCGTCTCCAATGGTGGTAATCGTCCATCCCTGAAAGGCCTTCGGGGGAACCATCATGGCAAAATTGGTTTTTCCACAAGCAGATGGGAAAGCGGCAGCTACGTAAAACTTTTCACCAGCCGGACTTTCTACACAGAGAAGAAGCATATGTTCAGCCAGCCAGCCCTGCTTTTTCCCAAGCACGGAGCCGATGCGTAGCGCGAGGCATTTCTTTCCAAGGAGTGCATTTCCGCCATAACCTGAACCGACAGAAATAATCGTGTTATCTGTGGGAAAGTGGCAGATGAAACGCCGCTCCAGACTACAATCTAGAAGAGAATGGATACCACGGTTAAAATCGTGCTCATGAAACAGTTGCTGGTAGGCAATCACCCCTACACGGGTCATAATGTGCATGTTGAGCACAACATAGATAGAGTCGGTTAACTCGATGCCAACTTTGCTCAATGTGGACTGAGGGGGGCCCATGAGGTACGGAACGACAAAGAGGGTACGGCCCTGCATGCTGCCCCGAAGCATCTCATAAAGTTTTTGATACATTTTCTTCGGCTCTACCCAGTTATTTGTAGGACCAGCCTCTTCTTTGTTCTCTGTACAAATAAAAGTATGTTGTTCAGCGCGTGCAACATCGTTTGGGTGGGAGCGGTGATAGTAACAGCCAGGCCACTTTTTTTGGTTCAGCGGATGAAGAACACCTCTTTGTACTGCCTGGCCAAGTAGATAATTCTTTTCCCCTTCAGTTCCATCACACCAAAAAATCATTTCTGGCTTAGTAAGCGAAGCAACTTTCTTAACCCATTCCAGAACAGCGGCATGAGTAGGCTGTGTACTCCCAAAGTGTGTGCTGATAGATGTCATAAACGCACTTTGCCCCTGAATATTCTCCAGGGCAAGAAAGGAAGGCACAAACTGTTAACAGCTGGCTTGCTCTCTATTCATCCCGTTTTTCTGTGGAATTGGACGTGCTTTCCAGAGATTCACATCTCTAGCATCTCTCTCCGTTTATGTTATATTTGAACTCTCTACCTCTGCTCAGGATAGATCGTAACGTCACACAGACCTAACTGCAGAGGACTACGAAGACCAGTTTTAGCAGGAGTTTTTGCTTGGAAGATTCCGGGTCCACTTCTTCACAAGGGACTTCATGAGTTAGCAATTGGCTGTGCGACGGAGACAAGAGCTTTGGTAGTTACCAGATCGACCGCTCTGTTACTAACTATGGTCCTCCTTTTGAAATTCCAATGTCATCTTCTTAGCCAGACTTCTGTAGGATATCTCGGTTGTAGACAAGAGACGTTGTGTAATTTTCACTGTCTTGCCAAGTTAGCACTTGATAAAGTGTTGCTTTGGCTGCGAAGCTTTCGTATGTTCCGTTCTTACTTTCCCCCTCTAGGGAAGCCGGTTATTCCAGAAGGGTTGCGGGTGGAGTTGGCATTGGTAAAAGGAATATCGTGTGCACGCTACTCCTCCCTCTAGAAGGGAAGAGTGATAAGTTAAATAAGTTAATGGATGTTGTCGGCCAGTCTTGGCGAAAAGTTTTTGGATTCCAGAAAGGTTATAGAAATTCATTATTTCCGGGCCTCATATAGAGTTTGGCTAGACATCGCGAATGATCTTATAAGGGCAAAATAGATTTGGAGGAATCTCAGAGTCGGAGAGGGTTAAGCTTAGATGTTCTTAATCCTGGTGGAAAAGACGCCGCCCAGGATTTCTCGGATGGCCTATCCTCTCCTAATACGTCGGTAGGACACCCCCCGATCAATTATTATGCCTACGCAGCATGCACGGGCGGGAAGTTTATTCGAAGAATATCGGATGTTCAAGCTAAAGTAGTACTGGTACTATTAAGAGGTGACCTTTCCGACTCTTTACGAGTGGGAGAAAAATTTCTGTCTCGTGGGGTTCCATTCCTTATTTCTTGGAAGGAGGCCGGTTATCACCAGGTGGCTCAATCACTTTCTCATACCCATACTCTCACACGATTTATAGAGATAAGCCAGATGGCTACCGGGTTTCTTGCAAGCACACCTTGGTTATTACCAATTTACCGTGCAGCATACTTGACTCTTGGTGAGTTCATTCCTACTCCATATCCACTGGATTTTAAGGGATGGGATTTCAGCCTGCCCATCGGGGAACGTTCTGGGATCTTTCTGGGAACGCGGGAATTTTCCGTTCCCTCTAGGAACCATGCCGCAGCTGTCTTATCCGCCTGTGAGCTAGCGTGCCAATTAAGAACACGCATCACCTGTATTAATACAGAAGGTAGGCGCGGGCATGCCTTGCTGCGGAGCATTGATGCTGGACGAGGCATCTTGCAGATTGTACAGGGGCGGCTTTCTTATAGAAAATATCTTAAGTTAATTGCTCAGCACAAACTGGTTCTGCAATTTGACCGCAGCGGCGTGCCAGGTCAGGTGGCCGGTGATGCGGTGCTCTGCGGCGTGCCATCTCTGGGAGGGAACGGAGCAGTAGACAAGCTCTTGAGCAGCGTATATCCGATAAGAGGAGAGGACTTCTGGGAAACAGTTGTATACGCTAAACGACTGCTGACTGACTTGCCTCTCTATATAGAGACTACAGCTGCGCTGTATCAAAGGGCCTTGGAAACCATTTCCTTTGCTAGATGTTCCGAAGCCCTTCGGAGACTAATAAAGAAAATCGTCTGATAACTACGGTAAACAGAGGCACGGAAGGGGTGGGATTTGAACCCACGGTAGGCATTATTCTTCCTACTCTCGATTTCGAATCGAGTGCCTTAACCCAGACTCAGCCACCCTTCCAAGATCTGGAGAACTAATTAGTGGATGGTCTTTCCTCAGAAAAAATCCCTATTTTACGAAACTTAGAGTAGCGCTCACAAAGCAGTTGCTCCATTGGAAGTTTGTTAATGCTCCTTAAAGCAGCCACAAGAGCAGATTTAAGGTAGCTGGCTGCTGCTTCAATGTCTTGCTGAGCTCCCCCAAAAGGTTCTGGAACGAGCTCATCTATAATCCCTTGTTTATATAGATCGAAAGCGTTGGCTTTTAAAGCTTCTGCAGCCTCGGGTGCATATTTACGATGCTTCCAAAGGATAGCGGCGCATCCCTCTGGACTAATGACGGAATAATAGGCGTTCTCTAGCATCAGAACTCGGTCAGCTACACCAATCCCAAGTGCTCCCCCAGAGCCGCCTTCTCCAATAATGGCTGCCACGATTGGGGTGCGCAAAACCATCATTTCTTGGATATTCACGGCGATGGCTTGCGCGATATGTCTCTCCTCTGCACCAATTCCAGGATAGGCACCTGGAGTGTCAATCAACGCCACGATAGGTAGATGAAATTTCTCCCCCATATGCATTAGACGTAGCGCCTTGCGGTAACCCTCTGGGTGCGGACTGCCAAAGTTGCGGAGCAAGTTTTCCTTAATGTTTCTTCCTTTTTGTTGGCCAATAACTACGCAGGGGATACTGTCTATTTTTGCTAATCCACATGGCATAGACGGGTCATCTCCAAAACAACGGTCTCCTTTTAGTTCGACAAAATCCGTAAAGACTTTTTGTACATAGTCCAGAAAATATGGACGAGAGGCGTGTCTTGCAAGCTGCACTCGTTGCCAAGCCGTCAAATTTTCACAAGCGTTTCCGTGAGAATCGACAGGCTGCTGTTGCATTTGCTGAATCTTTCCTAGACACGCGCCGTCTTTCTTCTTGTTGGAGTGCTTGGCCAATTTCCTCAGCTTACACCCTAACCTAGCTATCGGTTTTTTCAAAGATATGTGAAAAAGGTTAAAGACCAGTAGAGCGCACTACTGGACAGCGGTTAAAAAGGCCACGCTGACTCAGCGTGAACATTTCTTCAACATCAGCAGCCTTCCAATGCGATTCCTACAGTAGATTCTGTATCTTCCTGTGTAGAACAGATTGCCAAGTCTGCGGTTTAATAAAGCTGGGGTGGCTTCCCCACGAGGGGCTGCTTTCCATCTCGTTACAGTAAGTTTATCCATTACTTCTTCCGGAGTATTATCCCATGTTGATCTTGGCCATCAGTGGAGTAACACTCCTTAAAAGCCGACTATGGCTGAGAAGTGTTGGAGTGCAACTCCCGCCGCCTATCGAGATACTCATTGCAAGTTACGGAACAACTGACATTATTATTGGCCTGGGAAATGGGCTTAGCATTGCCCATAGCCTCAGAGACAGTGCGGGAGAGAGTCTTTTGGCTACTGGTGCACGCGTTTTTTTCGCTAACTGGGAAAGGAGCGAAGAGAGGGCTGCCCGCGCTAAGATCTCCTGACACCTTTTAGTGTCAGCGGCTTTTGCGGAAGAGTACATGCGACAGGGAGGTCAAGATGGCTTTCCACTAACCCCTTTCAAATCTCTCCTAAATGGGTATTTCACTGCCTTCTCGGCATGCAGGACACGCGTGGGCCCCATAAGCGGTGTTAGAACCAAATACTTGCGGCTGAATAGCTTACAGATTCAAAAGTTGCTGAGGTTTTAGAACTCCCGGCAGCACAAAGGCTATCCCCCCATAACAAGAACAAGAAACATGAGAAGAAAGACCACAGCCAGCTTAACGGTTTCTCATCTCACCTGGACGTTTTTTATCAGAAAATAGTGGCCGGTGCTCATCACCGTACGCCCTAGTAAAAAAGGTTCAATAGTCAAGACTGTCCTGTTGTTTCCATCATAGAAGCCCACGCCTTCTCCATTCTCCCACGTTATCAGGGGCGGACTGACGGATTAAGTCCATCGTGAATTTCAAGACACACACCTCCCATGTGTCATCCACTCCCTCAATAAGGCTGTAAAGGGGATCACGATTTTCTTGGAATCTGGTAGCAAGTTGCTTTATTACTTCTCCAATCGGTTCATGGACAATTTCTTCTAGAAGATCCGTCTTCCTAAAATGAAACCCATATCGAAGGAATTTGAGATTGGCGCCCTGCTGCATCAACCAACTCGAAAAACCTTTAGCTTCTTCTGAGAATCCCTCTAGCAAGATCTGCCTCAAGTGATGGGGAGAAAGAATCTGAGGGCGATCAGCCTCGACGCGTCCTTTTCTAATCCGAATACAATTGACCCGATCCATTAACTCGCTCACCAGTATGAAATGAAATGTAGTAGGCCCGAAGGTTGCAATTACTCTTTCGGGAGGAATAATCACCCGGGTATTTTCTATCGCATACTGAAAGTCAGAGTCGCTGAACACCATGAATTCCTCGGTAGACACACTCGAGACACCCGCAGAGTACACAAAACTTCCCGAGAAGGGTACTTTTATTTTCTCAGCAGGGTAAACCTCCCCATACTTTTGTTCTGTTTTAGAGATCTTGTACAAATTCTGTACTTCACTGCCTTATACTCACCTTATGCTTGTAGGAAGATAGACCCATTGCAGGGAGGAGGAAAGGGTTTGACATTCGTTCAACAGGTAATCTATCTGTACGTGCGATGAACCTCCGTACACCAGAGATAATGGGGCATGTGCAAGCCCAGGTGGAGGGGCATTACCGGAGTCCTTTAGTGGAGTACATCCGGTCCAACAAAGGTACCATTAGGGTGGGGCACACCACTGTCCACCTGGCGAAACGATTTGGATTTTGCTACGGCGTTGAGCGCGCTATAGACTTAGCCTACGCGGCTCGTAAGGTTTTCCAGGGGGAGAGAATTTTTGTTCTTGGGGAAATTATCCACAATCCAGAGGTTAATCATCAGATGCGCATGCTGGAGATCCAGAACCTCCTTGTCAATAAGGGACTTCCAGATCTTAGCATCCTTCAGCAGGAAGATGTAGTAATTGTTCCGGCCTTCGGCGCTCCCCTACCGCTTCTCAAACGCATTAGACAGATTGGGTGCCGAATTGTAGATACCACTTGCGGAGACGTAATGAGTGTATGGAAGCGGGTGCGACAGAATGCTAGCAAGGACATTACTTCTATTATCCATGGAAAAGCCTCTCATGAGGAGACTCAAGCTACAGCTTCCTACGCTCTGGGGAAGGGTTCTAGCCACTTCCTCGTTGTCCTCAATTTAGAGGAAACGGAAACTCTCTGTAGGTATATACGAAATGGAGGAAGGAAAAGTAGCTTTTTACGCTGTTTTCAAGGGGCCCACTCGCCTGGTTTTGACCCAGACCTCCACCTAAGAAGAGTTGGAATAGCGAATCAAACCACCATGCTACGGATAGAAACAGAAGAAGTCCAGCGCCGTATTCGGAGCGCCATTATAGACCGTGACGGGGGTTCAGAAGAGAACTTCCGTTCCTTTGATACCATCTGTGGTGCAACCCAGGAGCGCCAGGACGCTCTTTTCAATCTGCTCCGTTCAAAGGAACTACAGCTTCTCATAGTTATTGGCGGATATAATAGTTCTAACACGGCCCACCTCGCAGAGATCGGGAACATGTCCGGTCTACCTACATACTTTGTTCATAATAGCCAGTGCTTAGAATCCGCAGGCCTTATTCGTCACTTCCACACCATCCTTAAGAGAGAGGTAAAAACCCAGGAATGGCTTCCCCATGCTCCTCTGCAAATCGGGATTACCGCTGGTGCTAGCTGCCCCAACAATCTTGTCGAGGAGGTTATCCAGAGGCTCCTTGCTCTGCGAGGAGAAGAAAGGCTATTATGTGCTATGGGCAAGCGGGGTGCTTCCATGCCGAGACCTTCTGGAGGCCAATCTACCCACTATAAAAAAGCAGCCAAGTCCAAAACCCATCTACTAACGAACCAATGAAAGTTCAGACGGCTTCCGCCTCGGAAAGGCCGGAATTTCCACGAATACTTTCCAAGCGACGCTTCATCAGGCGCCTTGAGGTAGGGCGATTGACAACTTGCTCTATCATCCCTACAATGATGGCTGGGACAAGGGTAGCGACACCGGCACCGATCAAAGCGAGTGCAGCTGGCTCGCGGGAAGAACGCTTCACTTTCTCAGCAACAAGCAAGCCTAGACCAAACCCTGTAATGACTTGTGAAGCGGCTATGACTCCCGTTATCATGGGAGGGACATTTCGGCCGAGCTTACGACAAAAAAACCAAAGCATCCCGGCACCTCTAGTTGGTGCTGGAGGAGATTGCAATAAAGAATTGCATGGCACTGCATGATTCTGCTCTCATTATTGTAGGTCACGGTTCTACGGTAAATCCCGATTCCAGTACACCCACACGAATCCATGCGGCTCGCATCCGGAGGCGCAACATCTTCCGTGAGGTGGCTTGCTGTTTTTGGAAGGAAGAGCCCTCAATGCGGGAGGTGTACCATATGCTTGAGTCCAAAGAAATCTTTGTCGTACCAAACTTTATCAGCGAAGGGTATTTTACCCAGACCGTCATTCCGCGTGAGCTAGAGTTGGATGGCGTACTTACAAGGAGAAGCGAGTGCTGTATCAGGTACTGTCCTCCAGCGGGCAGTCATCCGAAGATGACTGATCTACTCCTGCGCCAGGCATCAGAGATTGCAGCTGGGGTTCCAAGGGAGCAGACCAGCCTTGTTATCGTCGGACACGGGACCAAGCTCGATAAAAATTCAGCTACGGCTGTTAGGAAGCAGGTTGCTCTCATCAGTGCAACTGGATCTTATCCACAAGTTATCTCGGCCTATATGGAGGAACCCCCTCTAGTGTCAGAGTGGGATCAACTTAGTGAGCATCCTTATGTAGTGGTAATTCCGTTCTTCATCTCTGATGGACTGCATAGCTATCAAGACATTCCGATTTTATTGGGAATTGCTCCCAAAACTGAAACCACAGCAGGTCAACCCGAAGTCTTTAGGGGCAATCCACACATCCTGCGTGGTCGAAAACTGTTCTATGGTAGCTCCATTGGAACGGAACTTTTATTTGCTGATGTTATTGTAGATCAGGCGGTACGATGGAACCTAAAATGGGGAGGGGGCGTGTAAACCTTGAGAAGTACGAGAAGTAACAGAAATGTCTGTGAGTAGAGCATCAATGGCCGAGATGACCGTTTCTACGGAAATATCTTCCATAGTCCCTCTCTGATCTTGTGAACAATGCCGAACTCGAGATGTCAAGACCCGAGAGTACAGGTTTCTCGGGCGCCATTGGAAGGGATTAGTAGGACCAAATAAGGCAATACATGGTATGGATAAAGCATCGGCAAGGTGGATCGGAGCAGAGTCTACTCCGCACAGCAAATGCGCCCTAAAAACGAGTGCGGCGAATTGGGAAAGGTCCAACTTTCCAGTAAGGTCGTGCCAAAGCGCTTTCTTATGGCTGATTAGACTTTTTAAATACTGCCGTTCTCTGCACGAGGAAGAGCCCGTTAGAAGGACTGGCAAACAGTGATACTCACGAAGGTGACGAATTACAGTTAACCAACGCTCGTTAAGCCAGTATTTTTCTCTCCGGAGTGTACCCGGGTGGACAATGACGAATGGAGGCGTAACGTGAAGTTTTTCTAGCAAAGCATCAGTCGTTTGGAGTATCCCCGCGGGTAGACGAATAAGCAGAGGGGTGTCTGTGCATTGTATGCCCAAAGGGGAGAGAAGATCGGTATGAAAGTCAGCAGTGTGCCGCTGGTTTGGGACGGAGGAGACAAAGGTATTGTAGATTTTTTTCCGGAAGGGGCGCTGTGCAAATTGCGAATAAGTGATTTTTAATGGAGAGTTGACTAGAAAGGCAGCAAGTGCGGAGCGATCGCTTGAGTTAAAATCTAGGCAAATGTCATATTGTTCACGGAGAAGGCCTATCCAAACGGAACTACCTCCTCCACGAAGGGGATGAATGCGATGCACTGGTAGACAAGGGAATAGAGAGGAGAAGGCTTTATCAACAGCAACATGGATTTCTGCCTCTGGATAAGCCCGTGCAAGGGCTGCAAGAGCGGGCGTAGTCAGGAGGAGATCTCCTATGCGTTTCAGTTGAAAACAAAGGATTTTCATTAGAAGTTATAATGGCGATAATCGTGCCTAGATGATCTAGCGTGGATATCCCGAAGTTATGTGAGGGAAATCTCTCCTAACCGGATCTACCCCAGATTTGCAAGCTTCCTCTCCGATGCAACTAGCAAAATTGCCGGCAGATATTGGCCTTCTGTTTTTCCCATCCGAGACGAATTGGGCCTTCGTGATAGTATTATGCGAATAGCTTTGGCTCGTCGCGGCTATTCTTCCACTGGTGGAGCGGAAGTATATTTGTCTCGGCTAGTACGGGGACTAGTGGAAAATGGGGAGGAAGTAGTACTTTACAGTTCAGACGAGTGGCCCGTAAAGGCTTGGCCTTACGGGAAGGTTCGCTGTATTCCCGGCGATACTCCTCTGAAATTTGCGCGTGCCCTCCACGCTCAGAGACGAGACTTTGACTGTCTATTAAGCCTAGAGAGAGTATTAGAGTGCGACGTTTATCGTGCAGGAGACGGGGTACACGCATCTTGGCTGTGCAGGAGGAGAAAATTTGAGCCTGTCTGGAAAGCCTGGTTCCGCTCTCTTAATCACAAGCACATGGAGATTTTGAAACTGGAACGGTTTGCTTTCGATCCCCGTTGTACGGCGATGGTGATCGTAAACTCTCGGATGGTTCTAGAGGAAATTTTAAAGTACTATAACTTTCCGAGAGAGCGTATTTTGCTAATTCCAAATGGGGTTCAGCCCAGGCCCATTTCCTCAAGGGATCGCATGCACATCCGAAATCAGTATGGTTTATCCTCTGAGGAGACAGTAGTGCTTTTTGCCGGGACCGGTTGGAAACGCAAGGGATTATACTTTGCAGCGGAAGCAATCCGTGCCCTGAAGGGGCAAGCAAAACTACTGGTGGTGGGACAGGGATCTTCAAAATATGCCTCCCTCTCCCATAACACCATATTCGCTGGTCCAACTACCTGTGTTGCGCCATTTTATGCAGCAGCAGATATTTTCCTTCTACCAACTATTTATGATCCCTCCTCAAATGCGTGCTTAGAGGCACTTGCATCTGGACTGCCGGTAATTACTACTTTTTCAAACGGTTTTTCTGAACTGCTTGAAAATGAGGCGGAGCTCGGAAACGTGGTAGAGGTTGGCGATGTGGGTGGCCTTACTGTGGCATTGGAGCGGTGGTTGCCACGGGAGAAGCGAGCAATTAGCCGACACATGAGGATGGAAGCCGCAGCTGCCTTTTCCGTCGAAAGGAACGCACAGCAAACCCTAGACGCAATTAAAATTGCGACCAGCCGCTAGAAAGGAAGATTCGGGCAGTTCGAACCCTACTCCGGCCTAAACAGTAAGTGGAGTACCCTTCTTTTGTCCAGCAGGTTTTTAAAAAGAAAGTCCGGCTGAAATTGAGATAGTTCCTCTGCAGAGTACTCTCCAGTGGCGACTGCTACGGTACGTGCGTTGATAGCTTTTCCACAGTGAATGTCACTAGGAGTGTCTCCAAAAACGTAGATATGCTCGGGTGGGAACTCAAATCCATAAATCTTGTAAGCACGGACGCGAGCCACGTTTCCGAGCTCGTTGCGATTGTCGTGATCATCTGCAAAGGCACCAAACACAAAGAAATGCCAAGCACCGTAAAATGTCAGCTTGATTTTGGCGCCTCGCTCGAGATTTCCAGTAAGCAGACCTAGGACACAGTCAGGACGCAAACACAAATGTCGGAGTAGTTCTAGGACTCCTGGCATGAGGTTTCCAGGATGGCATCGGATGCGCTCACTAAGATGTCTCAGGTATCCCTCCAGCAAGCAGGCGGCATTCTCCTGAGTGACAGGTATTCCGTTTTTAGCCAACAAAGCTTTAGCAATTGCCCCGTCTGTAGCCCCAGCAAGAGAGACGCCGGCAAGGTCCTCCTTTATGCCAAATTGGCTCTGCATACCATCTATCAGCGCCTGTCTGCCAGCACGAGCGGAGGTGAGGAGGGTACCATCGATGTCAAAAAGAAGCAAGCGCCTAGAAAGATTAGTTTCCATATCCGTATGGCTACCAGTACATAATAACCTTCCTTCAAGGACTTAGTCTCCCTCCAAGAATTTCTTTTTACGCTTAGAAATAGGAAGTGGACTAAGAGTCATAGAGATCGCCCGTCCGATAAGTTTTGGCTCCATATCCACATGGGCCATAGTTTGTAGGTCGGCACGGACACGCTCCATCAGGAGCACGCCAAGCTCCTTGTGAGCCATTTCACGTCCTCGAAATTGCAGGCAAATTTTCAACTTATTGTTTTTATCAAGAAAATCTTCGGCGTGGCGTAGCTTAGTACAGTAGTCATGCTGGTCAATATTGACGCGAAACTTAATCTCCTTAACCTTACTACTGTGAGGCTTGCGATCTTTCTCTTGCTTGGAGAGATCGTACCGAAACTTACCGTAATTTGTAATCCGACAAACGGGCGGGATGGCTGTAGGAGCAACCTCCACGAGGTCTAAACCTAGATCCCTAGCCTTGTGTAAGGCATCCTCAAACTTCATCACACCAAGCTGTTCGTTGGTAGAAGCCAGGACAACACGAACCTCACTAGCACGGATGCGTTCGTTGACACGGATATATCGTGGATTAATAAGACCTCCTAGGAAAAACTAGCATCCACCCTCCATCTAATGAAAACTCACATCAAGCTCCTCAGTGAGAGCCAATAATGCTGGCAGATATAGTTTCATACTATGTAAACGGAATGTAGTCAGAAAGTTTTCTGAGTGAGCTACCTCTATCTTGTTATAGGTTGCAACTTTCAATTTCAAACCGGATTCGTTGTTGAAATTCGCTGATGGACATAGCCCCCTCCCGGCCGCGTTTTCGGCTCCGCACGGAAACAGCTCCGGAAGCCCGTTCGCTCTCCCCAACAATAAGCATGTAAGGGACTTTTTCTAGTTGGGCAAGACGAATTTTGGCGCTGATCCTCTCAGAGGACGTATCCACTGAAGTGCGGATGTTAGAGCTTAGTAATTCCTCTGCAGTAGACCTGGCAAACGTGAGGCACTTGTCTGATATAGGCAGGACACGTACCTGTTCTGGGGTAATCCAAAGGGGGAAATTGCCAGCGAAATGCTCGATAAGGATGCCCACGAAGCGCTCAAGCGAGCCAAAAGGAGCTCTATGAATTATAATAGGGACGTGCGACCTTCCATCGCAACCTATGTAGGACAAGCCACACCTCAAAGGGAGATTAAAATCCACCTGGATAGTTCCAAGTTGCCACTCACGATTTAAAACATCTTTGACTATGAAATCTGTTTTTGGGCCATAAAAGGCCGCCTCCCCTAATTCTTCTGAGTAGGTGATGCCTAACTTTATAACCGCATCTCGACAAGCCTTTTCGGCGCGACTCCAATTTTCGGAGGAGCCGATGTACCTTGCAGAGGGATCCCTTAATCCTATTCGGACTCGGTAACTTTGCATGGAAAAGGTCTTCAGAACTTTATGAACAAGAAGGAGGCAGCTTTGGATTTCTGCATCGATTTGCTCTTCGGTACAGAAGATGTGAGCATCATCCTGAGTAAACCCTCGAACTCGTGTCATACCACTAAGCTCCCCAGATTGCTCCCATCGATATACAGTACCAAATTCGGCCAGACGGATGGGTAATTCTCGGTAGGAGCGAGGATGCGAGGCAAAAATCCTCATATGCATTGGACAGTTCATGGGCTTGAGGAGAAATCCATCTACGCTGTTTTCCTGAATATGATTGGTGAGTTCAGCACAAGAGCAACCTTCTTTTGCAAGAGTAAACAGGGTTTCGTTCTCAATGAGAGGGGGGAACTGAGACTGTGCATAGTAAGGGAAGTGACCTGAGGCACGAAAGAGGTTAAGTCTTGCAATATGAGGGGTAAAGACTTGCTGGTACTTCTGTAGGCGGAGTTCCTCACTAATGAAGTTTTGGAGTTCTTGACGGATAATGGCACCTGCTGGTGGCCAAAGAACAAGACCTGGTCCAACCTCTTCATCGATCAGAAAAATGGATAGGTCTTTGCCAAGCTTTCTGTGGTCTCGCTTTTTGGTTTCCTTCAACAGGGAAAAGTAAGCTTCCATTTCCTCCTGCGCGTAAAAGGCCGTGCCATACACCCGCTGGAGTTGGACATTGTGCTTATCTCCTCGGTAAGAAACGCTAGCAAGATGCGTGAGCTTGAAAGCTTTAAGCTCACCAGTAGTTGGGACGTGCGGTCCAGCACAAAGATCTATAAAGTCACCGTTTTTATACAGAATAATAGTCTCTCCCTTTGGGATATTTCCCAGGATATCAATCTTGAACTTACTGCTAACCGAGCGCTTGCTCAGGGCTGCAAGCCGACCAATTTGGCCAAGTTGCAAAGCCTCCTCGCGACTAATTTCTTGAGATTCAAAGGGCTGATCCGCGCTAATAATAGCACGCATTTCCTCCTCTAGAGCAGGAAAGTCCTCTGGGGTAATCCTGTGGCTCAACTCGACATCATAGTAGAAACCATCTCTCACCGGTGGCCCTGTAGCTAGTTGGGCATTTGGCCAAAGACGGAGAATGGCAGCAGCAAGCACATGGGCACAAGAATGTCGGAGCCTTTCAAGATCGGTCATTTCATGCATCATCTCGAGTTTGACAAGGAGAGGGAGAGGATACACAATGGAGGAACCCAATAGCAATAGCCTCTTCGGCGACAAGGAACGGGATGTTGTCATATACAGGGTAAGCTATGAGGCCGTCCTTACGGACAAGTGCGGCCTTCAGGGGCTGGCGGACGATTCGTCCTGAATGGCTGAGAAGTGCCCCAGAGCAGATGCGCAAGTTAAGGGCTTCAAGCTCTAGTGTGCTGGCTTCTCTTAGAGGCTGGCCGTCTTTTGGACAAAGGACAATTTGCAACAAATCACTATCCATACAGAAGCTAGCCGACTGGTAAAAAGCTACCAGCTTTCAGAGGATCCTGATCCTCTCTCAATGAAGAGCTCAGCCACTTCCTGAGTACCCCTTGATTAGCCTAGAGTCGACCGAAAGAAAGTTTTTGATCAGCAATATTTGATTGGGCAATAAAAATTGCGCCGAAAGAAGATAGCGTGCAAACCTGGCCAGGGGCCGGTGTAGCCAATAAACTTGAAGGGGAGATGCAGTCGATTGTTTCCATGGATGCTTGCTCTAATGGCAAGCCAAGCTTAGGTGCTAGCTATCCGTTACTTCGAACTAGGTTGGGGCCCGAACCCACCAGATTATCATATCATGATAAAACCAAGGTTGGTCTCGGTTGTCCTCCTTAATAGTCACCAATGAGAGGCTGAAACGGTGGGTTAGAGCATTACTTCGATACGCCTAACTTGCTTGAGTTTCTCTTTAAAACGGACGAGTACTGCCTAGTAGTGTCGATCACGATGCCATGCTGCTTGGATCCTGCGGAGTTGCCAGTTTTTAACAAAGGAAAAGTTGGCCTGACAACTCTTAGGGAAGCGGCAGGCCTGTATCGGGTAGTTGACTGAAAATAATTTCACCGGCAATTACCAAAAGGTCTGACTGTTTTAGATTTTGGTTTGACGTAGTTATAACCTAACGACCTATACCTTGTCTTTATTGGACGGTGACCCATTGCTGATAGTCTGAAGGAAAAACGCGAACTGACGTTAATATCCTCTGGCTGGACCAGGAAATCATCGGCAAAATTTCCGCAAGGACGACTACTCCATATCCTTTGGGCGGGAGATTACAAGCGAAAGCTCCTCAACCCCACTCGATTGCGGGACTATACTATAGAAGAAGCGGTTCAGTCAATCAAGACGGGGGATAACAGGATAACAAGAGCCTTGATACAGGACTTCCATTGCGAGGGATAGAAGAGGGCCCCCCAGCCATTCACGTGAACGCTTACCCCATGGGCCCCCGCCCATCTTATGGGGTTACCGTCCGACAAAAGGAATACTTGGATCCCTTGCAAAATGCTAAAGTTACTCATTCTTACCCTGTCCAAAACTGTTAGGACTCCAATTTATCTCACCTAACCTATATTAATGCTGATATTTAGAACTGCTCAGATAGCAGAAACCCCCCTGTCTGTTTAGAAGCAGGAAAGGAGGTAGGATTTCTTTTTTTGTTCCAGTTTTTGGTATATCTCTCGGCTCACTAGAATGAGCACCATCTTCTCTGATTTCTTCCTGTTTATGCATAAGATACCTGAGTTTCAAACGGCAGCCGGATTGATATATATCCTAAGTGAAACCAGTTTTGTAGGGTACGCTGTGCTTTTGACCCTCTTTCTCGCCTCAATCCTCAGTTGGTCGGTAGCTCTATATAAACTGACTGGCCTTCTGGAAGCTAATGAGAAAAATGCTCATTTCGTTGCGACATTTCGTCAGGATCAATCTCCGCTTAGAATTTATGAAGAAAAGATTCCTTTCGACGGATCACCATTATTTGAGGTGTATAAGGCGGGGTGCAAGGAGCTATGCTTCCAGTTGCTGAGCACCACAACCGTGGATGAAAGGCTACATTTTAGCATTGCAGACGCAAAGAAAATTTCTTCCGGGCAGATACGACCTGTTGTTGATGCTATGGAGAAGGCAATTGGGGAGTCTATGCTTCAACTGGAATCCCTTATGATCATCCTTTCTACGGCTATTAGCGGAGCACCATTTCTTGGATTGTTAGGAACAGTGTGGGGAGTCATGGACGTATTTGCAGGCATTGCTGTAGCTGGCAACGTAAACCTTATAGCCATGGCCCCTGGTGTCGCCGGGGCATTAACCACTACTGTCACTGGTCTACTAGTAGCGATCCCGGCCATGTTTGCCTACAATCTTCTTACTGTGAATATTCGATCCATGATTGTTCAGTGTGAAAATTTTGCGACTGAGTTTTCTTCGGAGGTCGAACACTACTACGTAATCTACAGCAATTCTGGTAATTTGCAGTATTAACTATGAGAAGGTTTTCCTCAAGATTCCAATCCTCCCTTGTTGGCGAACTTAATATCACCCCACTACTGGACCTAGCATTTGTTCTCCTGATCATCTTCATGATCGCTACTCCATTCATAGAGAACAATATAGACTTACTCATTCCAACCAGCTCCTCTACTCAAAAAAACACAACGGTGCGTCATGTGAAAACTATTGAAATCCAACGGGATTCCAGCCTGATTTTTGACGAGAAACATGTAACTGCTGGGGAATTGGAAACACAACTGCATAGCCTATATGCTAAGGATCCTGAAATCACTATCATAATCCGTGCCCATGAGGAGCTACCCATCCAGGGATTTGTCCACATTGTGGACCTGCTTGGTCGAGTTGGCATTGCTAAGGTAGGGGTGGCCACCCGCCAAAAAAGCACAGCAGATACAAACTACAAACTATAAATAAAAGCGCGTTATCAGTTAAAAGCGGCGCCGGTTAACCAGTTAACTTGTCTGACGGAGGGAGATCATATCCGCATGACGACATCAGCGGCTTTACGGCGGACTTTTGCTAATTGAGCATGTTGATCGTTTGCTTGGCGATAACCTACAGGACAGAGAAGCACGCTGCTATAGCCTGTCTTACTAAGATCTAGAATTTCGTCTACTTGTCCTGGAATGAAGCCTTCCATTGGACAAGCGTCTATTCCCAGAATAGCGGCCGTTGTTACAAACTGACCGAGCGCGATGTAAACCTGCCGCATAGCCCATTCGTGAAGAGCAGTTTGCGAGAGACTATTGACGAAACCAGCCACCATATTTCTCAACTCTTTTAGATCTTCTGGAGAAATGTGGCGGACCTGGGAGGTTCGCGTCACAAGAGCGTCTATATCGGAAAAGTCTACCCGTCGCCTTGCAGTGAAAACCACAAGGTGCGGAGCAGTAGCAACCTGAAGTTGATTGTTCGCGGCCGGGATTAACTTGGTACGTGTCGCCGAGTCGTTAACAATAAAGAATCTCCACGGTTCCATGCCAAAGCTAGAAGGAGAAAGAACGAGGCTTGCCTCTAGGACTTTCCACTCGTCTGCCGGAATTCTCCGGATCTGATCGAACCTCTTTGTAGCATAACGCCAGTGCAGTTGGGTAAGTATATGTTCCTTTATGCTTAACATGTACCAGAGTGCCGTGCCACCCGTAGCATATATCCTCTTCTCTCCCAGTAAACAAAAACCGCCTTAGTAAGATCTTTAAACAATTGACAAGAAAATTACTGGAAAAGATAAGTATATAGTGTGGTGTGGAACAAGTGAAAGAAATGTAAGCTGTCGATCCTGCTCTGGATGGTGGCTGTAGCTCAACGGTAGAGCTCCAGATTGTGGTTCTGGCTGCTGCGGGTTCGAATCCCGTCAGCCACCCAGGGACGTTTCATATTCATATTCTCACAGAGAATGGCAGGAGTAACAAGAAGGGTAGCGAGAGCAAATGTATTATTGCCGGCACAACGTAGTACTCCTGCAAGGCCGCAGCTATTCTATTGTAAGGTCTGCTACGTCTTATTAGTTACTCAGAGGTTCTTGTGGCTAGGAAAGCCCGGGGTCTCTTTCGGACACGACGCTGCCATAGTTTTATTAGAGGGCCTTGGCATACCGATTGTGGAAGCCCTTCGTGTAGCTTACTAGATCGACGCTACACAATCTTCTACCTGCTAACACTTGATTTCTTCATATGCAGGTCCTATAGGAAGCCTCTTTTCTAAGGGCCTTGAACCGCCCATTCCAAGATAGCTTTCTGAGTGTGTAGACGGTTTTCTGCTTGGCGGAATATAGTCTCAGAGTGAGCTTCAAAAATTTCTTCCGTGATCTCTTTGTCTCGATGGGCAGGCAAGCAGTGCATCACAAGCGCTCCAGGCGAAGCCCTGGAAAGAATCTTTTGGTTAATTTGATATCCTTCCAGTTGGATAAAACGGATGTCGGTCTCTTCCTCTCTGCCCATACTTGCCCATACGTCTGTGTAAAGCACGTTGGCCCCTTGAGCAGCCATATAGGGATCGTCTGTTACGCTCACGATAGAAGGATCCACTGAGTGACGCACTGCGGCGTCAGGCTGGTATGGGGCAGGAGCCGCTATACGGAGAGGAAACCCAAGCCGGGTCGCTGCCCAAATCCAGGAACGTGCTACATTACAGTTTCCATCTCCCACAAAACAGACGCAGAGCCCCTTCAGGCTACCAAGGCTTTCCTGGATGGTAAAGAGGTCGGACAAGACTTGACAAGGGTGTTCTGCATCGGTCAGAGCATTAACTGTGGGCAAGCCAGAAAATTTAGCAAACTCCTCCACGTCTTCTTGCCGTGGTGTACGGATGATAACTCCGTGAACCATACGCCCAAATACACGCGCGGTGTCTCGGATGGGTTCACCGCGTTCCGATTGCAGGTCACTCCTCGCTAGAAACAACGCATCTCCTCCAAGCTCCCGAATGCCAGTTTCAAAGCTGATGCGCGTTCTTGTAGATGGTCTAGAAAAGAGCAGAGCCCAGATCTGCCTTGCTAAGGGACAAGAAGAGTGACAACTACGCTCCTGCTTCATTACTGCTGCCCGTCTCACAATATCAGCAATCTGCTTCTGAGAAAGGGATTGAATAGAAAAGAGATTTTTCATGAAAAAGAAACACAAGCTTTTTGACCAGAAAGAGCTTGTATGAGTTTTTCTACTGCTTCCTCAATTTCACACTGTCGAACATTGAGGGGGGGCAAGAACCTTAGGACCTGCCTACCAGCCGGGATAGCTAGGAGCCCCTCCCTGATGAGGTCATCAGCAAGGCGGACAGCCGGGGTTCTCTGATCATTAGAGGGAACCTCTAACTTAGTTTCTACCCCCACCATGAGTCCAAGCGCCCGGATATCTGTGATGGTAGGACAGGAAATATTCCTAAGCTTTTTACAGAAGAGAGCTCCCAATTCCAAAGCATTTTTGAGAAGCTGTTCTTCCTCGATCACTCTTAGAACAGTGAGAGCTGCTACGCAGGAGACCGGATTTCCACCATAAGTACTCCCGTGTGATCCAGGACCTAACAGATCGCAGAGGGGTCCCATTTTTCCCTTTGTGCAGGCGCTGACCCAAAAGGCGCCCAGTGGAAATCCATTTGCAATGCCCTTGGCCCAACTCACACCGTCAGGAAGTACTGAATCACATCCAACACTCTTCCACCCACACCACTTTCCAGTGCGGCCGATACCGCACTGTACCTCATCGAAGAGCAAAAGTAGATTATGTTTGTTACAGAGCGCACGTAGACCTTGAAGGAATGTTTTGCTAGGAATATGGATACCGCCTTCCCCTTGTACAGGCTCGACGAGGATAGCGGCAGTTTGTGGTTGGATAGCAGCGCTAGTTGACTCGAGATCCCCGTAGGGAACGTGGACAAATCCGCTCACTAATGGGGAAAATCCTTCTTTAACTCTGTCCTGTCCAGTTGCAGAAATGTTGGCTAACGTACGTCCATGGAAGGATCCAAGAAAAGTAATAATTTCGTACCGATTTCCAGAGGAGTTTCCAAACTTTCTGCTTAATTTAATGAGCCCTTCATTTGCCTCTGATCCGCTATTACAGAAGAAAACTTTCCCCTCGGCTCCAACAATGTCCACTAGCCGACGAGCTAATTCAGCCTGAGGACGGGTATAGTATAGATTGGAAGCATGGACGAGCTGGCCTGCCTGTTTGGTAACAGCTTCTGTGACACGTGGATGCGCGTGGCCAAGTGAACAGACAGCAATACCCGCTCCAAAGTCTAGTAGCTCTCGACCAGTTTCCGTCCAGAGTCGGCATCCAGATCCTCTTAAAATCTCCAGCTTAAAGCGGTCGTATGTAGGAAGAACATAACGACAAGTTAGCTTGCGTGTGGTAGGGGCAGGAGAACAGATCATTTTTTAAGTATCCTCTGAAATTCCTCTTCATCCAGGATAGGGATCCTCAAACGTCTAGCTTCCTCATATTTGGAACCTGGATTTTTACCCGCAAGCAAATACGTTGTCTTTCCACTAACGCTTCCCGCAATATACCCCCCCAGCGTGCAAATTTGATAGGCAATTTCTTTGCGAGGGCTACTCAGAATTCCTGTAAGGACCCAAGTTTGACCTGCCAATGGGTGGTCAATTCTCTGTGCCAAATTGCAGGATTCAGCAGTTTGAACGCCGTGTTTTTCTAGTTCATGAAGCAGACGAAGGGATTCCGCATTTGAAAAAAATTGCCGGATGCTAGAAGCTACTACTGTTCCAATATCTTCTACACTCTCTAAGTCCTGGGCCTCCCTCAATCTGGCTATAGAGCCGTACCGGAGAGCCAGTGCTCGAGCGCAAGCGGCACCCACATTCGAAATGCCAAGCGCAAAGATCAGTCTCCAAAGGGGACGCGCTCTGCTCTCGAGGATGGAGCACAAAAGAGCTTCCGCCCTCCTCTCACCCATGCCTTCCAATAGTAGAAGGTCCGACTCCTCAAGGGCATAAATATCCGAAATCTTTTGTATCAGACCAGACTTCACCATTTTGGCAATTAATATCTTTCCCAAGCCCCTAATATCCATCGCGCCACGGCTAGTAAAATGTTCTATGCGGCGCTGGAGTTGCGCAGGACACTGTGGATTGACACAGTGGACGAGAACTTGTCCCGGGATCTGGTGTAATTCTCCCTGGCACGCGGGACACTTCCTCGTCATATGGAATGGTTTCTCCTGACCATTTCGTAAATCTTTCCGAATACCTACTATTGCGGGGATAACGCTGCCAGCCTTCTCTATTACAACATAATCCCCCTCCCGAATGTCTTTGCGCCTAATTATTCCTTCATTATGTAATGTTGCTCGGCTCACTACGCTTCCTCCGATAGAGACAGGCTCTAATTCTGCGACCGGTGTAAGAACCCCGGTACGCCCTACTTGAACAGAAATCTTCTTAAGCAGGCTTTCCGCGCGATCTGACTCATATTTGAAGGCAATAGCCCATCGGGGAGCCTTGGTGGTGGATCCCAGCCTCTCCCGTTGCCTGAAATCATTCACCTTGATAACTGCGCCGTCGATTTCAAAGGAAAAGCCATGTCGTAATTTCTCTAATTTGTGGATAGCGGAAAAAATTTCAGCTGGATGCTTCGCCTCTAGAATGTATGGAGGAAGAGAAAATTTCCAGATCCTTAAAAGCTCTAGAAATTCTTTGTCAGTTTTAGGTTGACAGTTATTTTCGTCTTTCCACATTCCGAATCCGTAGAAAATTGCATCTAGTTTTCTGGCAGCAGCTACTTTTACATCTAATTGCTTTAGGGAACCTGCTGCGGCGTTCCTGGGGTTCGCGAAGGGAGACTCCCCCCTTTTGGCCCTCTTTGTATTGAGATCGAGAAAGATCCTACGTGGAAGAAATACTTCTCCACGGATTTCCACAGTTTCTGGACAAAAGAAGGGAAGTTGACGGGGTATCTTTCTAATTGTAAGAACATTCCGCGTGACTTCCTCTCCCACCATCCCATCTCCACGGGTAAGGGCACGGACCAAGCGCCCACTCCTGTAGAGGAGTGAAATTGCTACACCGTCAATTTTGGGTTCCAAGATAAACGAGAGAGATGCTCCAGAAAGGAGCTTTTTCGATCGTTTTATGAACTCTAGAATCTCAGGCTCTGAGTAGGTGTTGTCCAAGCTCTGCATGGGTGTGAGATGCTTGGCCTGGAGGGCAGAAGTGTTTTCATCTCCTCCAAGTCTCTGTGTAGGAGAGTCTTGTGGAATTTCTTGAGGATAGAGTGCTTCCAGCTTACACAATTGATGGTAAAGGGCATCGTACTCTCGATCAGAAATTTCAGGGGCTGCTTTCCCAAAATAAAGATAGTTATGGTACCTAACTTTCGAGCGCAACGTTCGGATTTCTTTTCTAACATTCTTTGAGAGCGGTAAATGCATATAAAAGGCTAGTAGAGCCTAGAGGCGATTGGACTCAGCCACAAATTGTAGGCTACTATAATTTGTGGGCCATGTACTAGCGTGGGGCAGTTAGAGCTTGTGTTTTTTCCTCTCACATGGGAAGGGTAAGAGGCCTCCGTGCGCCTGGTGGAACTTGGTCGCTGAACCATCACCCCGACCATTCCCTGGTTACCAGGCACGGCAAGGTACCTCGTGCGTGGGTATCCAGCCGGATTGGTCGCTCCGTGCAGGTACCCTGTGCTGATAATAATATCCCACAGGGCCTCCCCCGTACCCTGTAATAAAGAATCCTTGAACATATAATGGAATCTTTAAAGTTGCCAAGTGCCATGAGTCCTGCTTGCTCTCTGAATCTCGACACCTTTCATACTTTGCTACAATCCTGCCTGGAGAGAGGGATCACACAAATTGGACAGGTCACGTTTACCAAAGACTTTCGGCTCTTTCATACAGAAGATGCTGCTCGTGGCGACTTGCGTGTATATACTGAGCCGGAGGCAGCAGGAGAGATTGCAAGATTTGACGATGCGGGTCGATATCGCCCTCTAAAGAGCGCTTCTAATCTATGCCATGGTTGGGAATTGAGGTTGTCCTCCATTGAAAAGCTCCATATGGCAATAGATTTGCTCTATCCTGCGGCTTTAGGCCTATGGCTGTCCTTGCTAAGGAAGCACTTAGTTGGAACCCCACTTCGAAGAACTTTGGAACGACAAAGTGGGATGTATCGTATTGTAGTAAGAACCACTGATGGGCAGGCAAAGAAGCTCGTCCTAGACTTTTGCAAAAAGAAGTGCCTGCGAAAAATTTTATGGGAAATCCATCACCCCACAACAGACTGGCAAAAAGAGGATCATATCCACGAAATTCCACTGCTCTGTTCGGAGGCTTGCAACCTATTTGTTGCAGCGGCACGACGTATGGTAAAGGAGGTCGCAGCTTCTATATGAATATGAAACGTCTTCGTGCTCGTATGGTACTAACTCCGGATGGGCCCATTGAAAACGCCGCTGTGATAACAAAGGCGGAGCACATAGTGGCCGTCGGCTCCTTTGGCGACTTAGCTTCTGTACAGGTGGAAAAAGAAATAGACCTTGGTGAGCAGCTTCTGTTGCCTGGATTGATTAATGCCCACTGCCACCTGGAATACACTATCATCGGACGGTCCATTGCAAAAACAAACTGTTTTACACAGTGGATACAAAACCTTAACTCCTTAAAAAGATTTTGTACTGATGAGGACTATTTGGCAGCTACCAGAGTAGGGCTTGTGGAACTTTCCAGGTGGGGGGTTACCTCGGTTCTTAACATTGCTTCTCATTCAGTTCCTCTTCCGAATTTTCCCCCATCATCTCCTCGCGTCTGGTGGTTCTTCGAGTTAATGGACATCCGATCTCATATTTGTGTGGAGGCTCTTCTTGACACGATGGCTGCACTCCTTAGGGGGCGTTCCGCATGGATTGGAGGGGTGGGTCTTGCACCTCACGCTCCTTACACTGTCTCAGTTGCTCTCTATCGCCATGTTAAGCTCTGTGCGGAAAGATATATGGTCCCGGTCAGTACGCATCTTGCTGAAACATCTGAGGAGCTGGAAATGTTTCGCGATGGTTCAGGTCCCCTCTTCGAGTTCCTACAAGGATTAGGACGTAACATGCTAGACTGTAGGAAGAAATCGCCTGTTGTCCTGTTACTAGAGGAAAAACTCGTACCTCCTGGAGCGATTCTTGTACATATGAACTACCTAGAGGAAGCCGATTGGGCAGCCGTACATAATCACCAAGGCTTTTGTGTCGTCCATTGTCCAAAAACTCACGCTTACTTTGGAAGGGAAAGATTCCATTTCGACCGTTTTAGATGGCGTGGCATTACTACTTGCCTAGGCACAGATAGCCTAGCTAGTAATAACTCGCTGAATCTGTTCGAGGAAATGCAGCTCTTCCTGCATGAATATCCTTATGTAACCGAGCAAGAAGTACTTAACATGGTCACTGTTTACCCAGCAAAAGCAATTGGACAGGCACATAGGATAGGAAAGGTTGCTCCAGGCGCGCTAGCTGACCTGATTGCAATTCCTTATGCAGGAGGACAAGCAGATGCGTGTGCAGCAATAATAAACCATCGCCGTCCTATTACGTGGAGGATGGTCCACGGGAGCTTATCTACAGACCAGTGAAAGAGTGTCACCTTTTCTGTTCCTGGTTGGTGTGTCCCTATTCCGATAGGGAGTGGTCACATAATAACGATTAACGATATTTCAGCGATTTATTCACCTAATAGAATGAGAATGGTAAGACTGCTCCCTGGACGCGTGTGCCATCCACTCGCGTTTGTCGTGGTCACAAGCAGGTCATCTCTGCTGGAGTCTCCAGGACCCAGGCTTCCATGTGTAGTTCACTCTCAAATCCGTTTATGAGACACACCAATGTCTCTTTTGCAATACAGGCCCGAGAGGCGCGATAACCCATCTATCTGCCGCTAAATAGTAGGGTATTAAGGTATGTCCATTACCTGCTTCTTCTATAGGTTGCGTCCATTTATATCGGCATACACTCTTACAGCGATTTCTGTCTTTCAGGAGGCCAATGCAAATCTTCCTCAGAAAGCTTCGATTACTGTCAACAGACGAGACCACTTCCTTGATGTCAGTCCTCCAATTTTTACTGCAAAAGCGGTGATGCTATTTGATGCCCATACGGGTGCAACACTTTTCAGACAAAATGAGACTCAACCGAGACAAGTTGCTAGCACCCAAAAGCTTCTTACCGCCTTGATCATTGCGGAAAATGGGGACCTAGACAAATCCGTAGTCATTAAAAGATCTGATACTATGGAGCCCCCTCTCAAGCTAGGTCTACGACCCGGGGAAACATATACTCGCCGGACGCTCCTCACCGTGATGTTAATGAAAAGTGCAAACGACGTAGCTGCTGCCCTGGCACGAGACAATGCAAGCAGTGCGACAGCTTTCGCAGAAAAAATGAACCGGCGTATGGTCGAACTGCATGGTAACGCCTCCCATTTCGCTAATCCCAATGGCCTACCACTAAGTGGACAGTACTCTACTGCAAGGGATATGGCCTTTGTTGCGAGAGCTGTATATGCCCATCCTCTCCTGCGTGGAATTGTTAACTGCCGCACCTACCACTTTCGCTTTAACAACGGAAAAATTAGAATGCTCTGCAATACTAATTGCCTTCTGAAATATTCTTTTTGTAATGGCATGAAGACTGGATACACAAGGGGAGCTGGCCATTGCCTAATTGCAAGTGGCAAATGGAAAGAGAAAGAGGTGATTGCAGTGGTTCTTGGAGTATCCGTACGCTCAAGAATATGGGAGGAGGCACAAAGCTTGCTCACCTATGGCCTTGGCATGCGGCCGGAGGAAATCGCCGCTACACGGCTCGCTTCTGCGCCTAGGACAACAAACACAGCCTGCCTTGCCATTAAACCCAGGAGAGTGCTTGGACGAGGATAATATTGCAGCCCATACTCTCTTGATTTCTTGCCTCCTATGCAGTGTGGGTCTTAGTTGGTTAGTTAATTTAAAATGTCAAAAATAGGTCAGACAACACGCCTCTGTAGAAACGCTTCTTGGACTAGTCTAAATGCCCAACAAATAGCTGCCGTAAAGGCCAAGGCAGGAGCTAGTTTAGTGATTGCTGGGGCAGGGAGTGGAAAGACTCGTACCCTAACTCATCGGGTGGCTTGGCTACTAGAGCGGGGGGTTCCAGCAAGAAACATTCTCCTTCTGACGTTTACCAATAAAGCCGCAAGAGAAATGCTTGAGCGTGTAGCTGCTTTAGTGCCACAGGACAGTAGTAACGGTATTTGGGGAGGGACGTTTCATTCCGTCGGAAACCGTATCCTGCGAGCCCACGCAGACAGGATCGGGTTTCGCCGAGAATTTTCCATCCTTGATCGTGAGGATCAGCAGAAGATGATTGCTTCCATAGTAAAGGAAGAAGGACTACGCACTGTAGACAAGCGTTTTCCGAAAGCAGAAGTACTTTCGACAATCTTCAGTTTGGCAGTTAACGCTACAAGGCCCGTCTTAGCTATTCTAGAGCGTCATTACCCCTATTTTATGGTTCTGGCAGAACAGATTGAGCGTACAGCCGCCCTGTTCAAGAGAGTCAAGTACGAAGCCAACTCTATGGATTTCGACGACCTGCTTTCCAAACCACTGGAGCTACTGGGAAAGTGCGAAGACATCGCGGAGTTCTACGGAGAGAAGTTTTCCCACATCCTAGTGGATGAATACCAAGACGTCAACCAACTTCAGTCCAAATTTATAGAACGACTGGCAGTCAGGCATGGAAACATCATGGCGGTGGGAGACGACGCACAGTCAATTTATTCCTGGAGAGGGGCGCACTTCAAGACCATCTTAGACTTTCCCAAACGCCATCCAGGCACTTCCATCTTTCGGATAGAAACTAACCATCGTAGCACCCCAGAAATCCTTTCTGTGGCCAACATAGTGATCTGTGCTAACAAAAACCAGTTCAAAAAAACATTAGCTGCAGTACGCCCCTCTGGAGGGAATAAGCCAACTTTGGCAGCGCTTTCCACGAGTGCTAAGCAGGCCTCCTTTGTAGCTGAACGTATCTTCGGTTTGCTGGAAAAGGGTGTAATGCTCAGCGACATGGCAGTCCTATACCGTGCTCACCATCATTCAATGGAGGTTCAACTAGAATTTACCCGTCAAGCCATCCCTTTTTCTATTACAAGTGGGCTTCAATTTTTTGAGCAAGCCCATATCAAGGATGTGCTAGCATTTGTAAGATTTGCAGTAAATTCGAGAGATGAGCTTGCTTTCAAACGCATGGTTCAATTACTTCCTGGCATCGGAATAAAGTCCGCAGCACTTCTCTGGAAGGAGGCTACTGCTCTTCTCAAAAGCGGATGTAATTTCTCTCCTCTATCCAAGCTAAAGGTTCCATTAAAATCTAAACAGATCTGGTCTCAGCTGACTTATTTCCTGGAAAACTCAAATTCTTCCCTATCATCTCCTGCATCCCTAATCGAGACGGTTCTGTTTACTATCTACGGGGATTACATGAAAACACGCTTTTCCGATCATGATACCAGGCAGGAAGATATCCATAGCTTGATAGCATTTGCACAGAACTTCGAGAGTTGTGAGGACTTCCTTTCTCAACTTGCCCTACTTGGGGCTGCAGATGTCGCTCATGAGACTCCTCTACCATCCCGCAAATCTGAGAGGGTGACGCTTTCTTCTATCCACCAAGCTAAAGGATTGGAATGGAAAGTTGTTTTCTTGATTTGGCTGGCGGAAGGCATGTTTCCTAACGCACGTTCCATAGAAAATCTAGAAGATCTGGAGGAAGAACGACGATTGTTTTACGTTGGTATAACGCGTTGTAGAGATGAGCTTTATCTCAGTTATCCCAGATTTGGTTTGGGGGGAATGCACGGCGAAGCTTTCTATGCCCCCTCCCAGTTTCTTCGGGATATCCCACAGTGGACCATGGATCGGCTGTGAAGAATGTTTCCCTGCTAAAGTTTATATTGGAAAGGCTCTACGAGGTGAAAGGGGTAGACTCCTATGGGGCAAGGCGATCAATTACCCAGACATTCTGAGTGTCTTTCCTGTACTGCAAGCGATCATGTAGGCGATGCTGTCCCCCCTGCCAGAATTCAATTATTTGCGGAGTTACGCAAAAGCCACCCCAAAAGGGAGGAACTGGAATTTCTCCTCCCCCAAACCTGCGCTCGATGATTTCCCACTCTCTTTCTAGGAACGTCCTGGAGGGGACAATTTGGCTTTGGGGAGACGCCCATGTAGACAGCTGGCTCTTACGTGGACGGGAAAGGAAATACTCAGAGGCTTCTGCCGGAGACAATGGCTGAGCCCTTCCGGTGATGATAACTTGGCGTTCTAAGAGTAGCCAAGGAAACAACAACGCGGCAGCCGCATTCTTTTGCAGCTGGCTAGCCTTACGACTCTTCAGGTTAGTAAAAAATATAAAACCGCGCTGGTCTACTCTCTTTAACAAGACGGTTCGCAGGAACGGGCTTCCATCTAGGTCAACGGTAGCTAGACTCATTGCAGTAGGCTCTGCTATCTTCGCGGTAAAGGCCTCATGAAGCCAGAGGTAGAATTGGTCTATGGGATCTTGTGGCAAGTCTTTTTTTCGCAACCGCCCGAGGCGATAATCCTTCCGTTCACCTGTGAAGCTCTTTTCCTTCATGATCGGCGTTCAGCTATATGGAAAAAGTAATGGATTCTCTAGATTTTCTGGTTGCTTATCTCTTGAACCTTCCCCATCTGCAACAGCAGCTAAACACTCTAGGACTAGGTCAAAAAGTACGCTAAAGCAGGGCCTAGATGCTAAAGGAATAGAACATAATCAATAAGCCTTGCCGAAGTGTGCGCCGTGAAAAGTGAGATCCGCAAATTGACCGCTATCGTGGTATGCTGTTGTTATGCTTCCTCCTTCGTATTGAAACCCTCGGATAAACACCGGTTCTCGCATAAAAGATGATGGGCTAAGGGGACAGCTTTTCGTGCTCATGGAAGGTTCTTTTCCATGAGGAGATAGCTTATCATCCTCCTGCGAGGTAGGTATGCCAAACCGCGCGCACTAGAGAGTCCAGAGCAGCCTATATGCAAATTGAGCCACTGGTTTTCTCCTGGTTAAGGAAATTGGCTCAGAGTATGAAGCGCATTGTATCGCTTCTCTATATCCATCCGAGTAAGTGTGCACAGACGCTCTAAACTGAATGCCTCAACGCTAAAGCTAGCTAAGATTGTGCCATAGACGACAGCCAGTCGCAGCTTTTCAAAAGTAATTTCAGGAGAGTTCTCCTTGTTGCAGGTACCGGCAAGGTAGCCTATTATCCCACCTGAAAAGCTATCTCCAGCACCAGTTGGATCGTGGACTGTTTCTAGTGGATATGCTGGACAGCTGAAGAGGGAGCCTTTGCTAAAAAGCAAAGCTCCATGTTCTCCCTTGCTAAGAACCACAAATTTTGGTCCCATCTCGAGAACAAGGTGACCGGCACGTATTAGGTTTGCCACTCCAGTTAATTCCCGTGCTTCATGCTCGTTGACAATAAGCATGTCTGCGCGCCTTAGTAGGGGCAGTAAGGCTTTCCTGGTGTCCCTTATCCAGAGATCCATGGTGTTTACCACAACGAAGAGTGGAGACTGCATTTGATCTAAGGTATGCCGCTGGAGATCTGGTGCAATATTGGCTAGCAGCACATACGGAGTGGATCGATAGACTCCAGGAAGAGTTGGAGAGAAATTTTGGAGCACATTTAGCATTGTTGAGATCGTCGTCCGTCTGTCCATATCGCTGTGGTACACTCCAGACCACCGGAAGGTTTTTCCTTTTGCAACCTGCAACCCTTCTAGATCAACCGGTCTAGAGGCCAGCAAATTCCGGTATTTTTCTGGAAAATCTTCACCCACAACTCCTACAAGGTGTACTGGTGAAAAAAAACTGGCCGCAACAGCAGAATAAGACGCCGAACCACCCAGAATATTCTGCCTTTCCTTATAAGGAGTTTTGATATGGTCTATGGCAATAGACCCAACAACAAGTACGGGCATGGGCAAAAAGGTCCCAGGGTACGATGAGAAGAGACGCCTAAGCTAGCTTGTTAGCAGCTTTTATTATGTCTGCAAAGTTGTGCGCTTTCAAACTAGCCCTACCGATAAGTGCTCCATCAATATCTGGCTGTGAGAGAAACTCGGCTATATTGCTGGCATTGACATTCCCCCCATATTGGATCGGAATTTTTTCGGCGACCGACGCATCGGAAAGGTGAGCGAGAACACAACGGATAAAGGAATGCAATTGCTGTGTCTGTTCTGGGAGCGCACTCTGCTCCGCACCAATAGCCCAGATGGGCTCGTAAGCAACTACAACGCTTTCCAGCTTTGAAGATTCTACCTCTTGTAAAGCAACACGTAGCTGCTGTTCTAAAATTTCTTTTTCCTTTCCAGCTTCTCGTTGTTCACGTGTTTCCCCGATACAAAGGATAGGGCTTAACCTGTAGTGTAAAGCCGCGCGCACTTTTCTAGCAATGAGGATATCATTTTCCCCAAAAATCTGCCGGCGCTCGCTGTGCCCCAGGATAACATACTGGACAAATAATTCCCTAAGCATTGTAGGGCTAATTTCTCCAGTATAGGCTCCAGACTCCTCATAAAACATATTTTGTGCAGCGAGTCGGATCCTTTGGGAGGCACGGGCGTTAAGCTCAGAGAGTTTTGCCAATGCTGTAGCGGGAGGAGCAATGAGAATCTCGAATCGATTATTCTGTGGAATTTCAGGAGCAAAAGCGCGGTAAAAATTCTCAGTTTCTGTCACTGTCATATACATTTTCCAGTTGGCGGCAATGATTTTCTTGCGCATAGGCTTGCTCTATTTTTTCTCTGTAAGTATATCAATACCAGGTAATGGGCAACCTTCCAACAGCCTTAAGGAAGCCCCACCTCCTGTGGACAGGAAGGTCATTTTATTCCCTAGATGAAAGCTTTTAACTGCAGTAACAGAATCTCCCCCGCCTACTACGGAAACGGATAGAGAATTGGCAGCGATTGCTTCTGCAACAACACGTGTCCCAGAAGAAAATTCCTGGATCTCAAATACACCCAGAGGGCCATTCCACAAAATAGTAGCTGCGCGTGCAACTTCTGCAGAGTAAAGGGCCTGCGTTTTCACTCCAATATCAACCCCAATCCAACCGCGAGTAATACCACTTCCCCTGGAGAAAACGGGGGTGTTCTTATGCGCTGCTCCTGGCTGGACTTTTAGGGTTTCAATAGCATCCAGTGGAAGAAAGAACTCGAGACCTCTTTCTTTTGAAAGGGTTAGGAGCTCTTCAGCAAGATCAAGGTTGTCTGTCTCTACTAGGCTGTCTCCAACTGGTATTCCTTGGACCTTTAAAAAGGTATAAGCCATGGCTCCTCCAATTAAAAATCTGTCCGCCCTCTCTATGAGGGCCCTGATAACACCAATCTTGTCTGATACCTTTGAACCTCCTAAGAGGACTAGGAAAGGCCTCTTAGGGCTTCTGAGCTGTCCCTGTAGATAGTGAAGTTCTTTTTCTACAAGTAGACCAGTAGCAGAAACAGGGAGATGGGCAGCTATTCCCGCAGTTGATGCGTGAGCGCGGTGAGCAGTGCCGAAGGCGTCGTTAATATAGATCTCCCCAAGCCGAGCAAGCTCTGCAGAGAATGCAGTGTCATTTGCTTCCTCTTCAGCATGGAAACGGACATTCTCTAGGAGAAGAACATCTCCATCTTTTAGTGCGAGTATCGCTGTTTCAGCAAGTGGACCTACACACTCTGGGCAAAAGAAGACATTCCTGCTGTCATCGAGTAACCTTTGGAGATGCTTAAACACCGGCTCAAGAGACAATTTTTCGACCGGTTTACCCTCGGGACGCCCAAGGTGGGATAACAAAACAATGCGTGCCCCCCTCTCCCTCAAAAAGAGTAGTGTCGGCAAGCTTTCTACGATGCGTGTGTCATCGGTAACGCAGGTGCCCTCAACGGGGACGTTAAAGTCCACGCGGACTAGTACACGCCTCCCACGAACACCGAGGTCGCGGACAGAGAGCTTAGCCACCGGAGTTCACATTACCAATATGCCGCAGTAAATCCACGCATCGATTTGAATAACCCCACTCGTTATCGTACCAACTGACAAGCTTAAAGAACCTACTATTTAGCTCAATACCAGATCCGGCATCAAAAATGCTAGAACGAGTATCGTGGACGAAATCACTACTGACTACCTCATCACTGGTGGTAGACAAGATGCCATTCAAATAGGTCTTGCTTGCTCTTTCCATAGCATCGCAAATTTCCCTGTAACTAGTTTCCCTGGCTGTACGTACGGTAAGGTCAACTACGGAAACCGTAGGTGTTGGGACGCGGAATGCCATGCCAGTAAGTTTGCCTCGGACCCTTGGAATTACAAAGGCGACGGCCTCAGCTGCCCCAGTAGTAGCCGGGATGATGTTAATTGCCGCCGAACGCCCCCCCTTCCAATCCCTTTTTGAGGGGCTGTCCACCGCTTTCTGTGTGGCTGTGTAGCTATGGACGGTAGTAAGGAAACCCTCTTCCAACCCTATCCCTTCTTGAAAAAGAACGTGGATTAGCGGGGCAAGACAATTGGTAGTACAGCTAGCATTGGAGATAATGCGGTGCTTTTTAGGATCATACCCCGCGTGGTTAACACCCATCACAATGGTAATATCCTCTCCCTTAGCTGGGGCAGAGATGATTACCCGCCCGGCGCCAGCGTCCAGGTGTCCTCTGGCCTGCACAGCCTCTGTAAACAATCCGGTACTCTCAATAACAATGTCCGCATTTAGGGATCTCCATGGAAGGAAGGAAGGCCCGTCTTTAATTGACAAGCAGGGTATTCTGTGGCCGCCTACGACTAAAACGTCGTCATCCCTTACGAGGGGAGACGATTTCTCACTGTGTATTTCGCCCAAGAATCTCCCTTGTGTGGAGTCGTACTTAAGCAAGTAGGCCAGGTTGTTAGCAGCTACTAAGTCGTTAATAGCTACTACCCGGACCGACTTGCCGAGCAATCCTTGTTCCGTAATGGCCCGGAAAACCAATCGGCCGATCCTGCCAAACCCATTGATGCCAACGTTTATCATTTTATCTAGTTCAGGGTTTACTTATTCTATCCCTACGGGGGAGGACAGTACACCTTTTCCTCCAGAAAACGTCAATGGATAACGCTGGAGTCTTTGTGTCTCCAGCCAGCAAGACCCTCCACGATCTTTAGCATAACTTCCTTATGGTTCAGACAGGAGGAATCAATGTAGAGATCTGCAAGTCCGCGATACAAGTCTCTTCGTGAGTCTAAGAGAGAGTTGAATCTTTCCCGTGGCCTTTCACTCTGGAGCAAGGGACGCTCTTTGGAGCGCATAGCCCGCTCAAAAAGGATGTCCGCAGCGGCATCTAGCCAGATTATTATTCCCATCTTACGTAGCAAGACACGGTTCTCCTCTCGAAGTACTATTCCGCCTCCGGTGGAGAGGACCATTCCCTGCTGGTTGGACAGGCGGCACAATATGCTGGACTCCCAACTCCTGAACTTCTCCTCTCCCCCGTGAGAGAAGATGGCACAAACATCCAACCCACAAGTATCAACAATTTCCTCGTCAGTATCTATAAAGCGCCTCCTCTGCGAGACAGCAAGTCGCCTACCTACTGAACTCTTGCCAGAACCCATAAATCCGATAAGAAGAATGTTCTCCAACACTTGTCTGGTTTGCATCTACGTGGATTCCCTTGGGGGGAGCTAACGAAACCCCACTGCGGCCAACCCTACATTGTAGGCTGCCTCCTCTGGAAGAATGAACAACATATTTCTTAAGGCCGGTATAAGTACCTTTCACGCATCACAATTATAAGGCTTGACATGCCAAGCCTAGCCCCTGGCTAGAAGTGATTCTCCTCCGTTAATCCTGGCAGTTAGGTCAGTCGGAATTTGGTGAAGAATTGTTAGAACCAAAGGCTTCCCGTAGAGATTCCTGGTGAGGAAACCTCTCTTCCGCTCATACATTTGTGGCCACAACCTCCTGGCCACCTGTTCAACTTTTTAATTTACCGGGCAGTTACGTAAGCAAGAGTATCGCGTTCTTTTATTGCTGCTGTCGCTGTAATTTAATCTACAGCTAGGAGAGCTAAGCTCCGTTTGCGCGAGAGCTGGCTCACCTTCACAAAAGAGAACTTGTTGTAATGTCTTCCGGAAAGTAACAGCAACCGGATAAAAGAGAGATGTAATAGTGTAAAAGGGAGGCATAATGAAGACCCGTGTGGTTTCCACAGGAACAAAAGGGGGCTATGTAGAGGAAGCTGTCCGTTGGCTGACGAAAGGAGAAGTAGTTGCCCTGCCAACAGAAACAGTGTATGGCCTGGCAGCTGACGCCCTGAATCCGGTAGCTTGTGCAAGAATATTTGAGGCTAAGGGGCGCCCGCTTTACAATCCGTTGATTGTCCACTTGCCAACAGCCGACTGGTTGACGTCTCTATGTACGTTTCCTCAGTTTGCGCAGCGTTTGGTAGAGGCTTTTTGGCCAGGGCCGCTGACGTTAGTTTTGCCTCGCACTTCAATGGTGCCAGACATTGTAACTGCTGGCCAGGATACGGTGGCAGTGCGGATAAGTGCACATCCCGTATTCCAGGAAATTGTTCAGAGGTTAGAGCGTCCCTTGGCTGCACCAAGTGCTAACCGTTTCGGGAGGATTAGTCCTACACGAGCTGTTCATGTTTTATCCGAACTTAACGGTAGGATCCCACTAGTAATCGACGGTGGACCCTGTCTACATGGCATCGAATCCACTATCGTCTCTCTTCAAGAGGATCGCCTGTTTCTACACCGAAATGGTCCTATAACGAGGGAGGAATTAGAAATATTTTCCCCCGTAGAAGGCCCCCTAGGGAAGGTGATGACGCCTGGATCGCTTAAAAGCCATTATGCACCGAAAACACCTTGCCAATTCTGGGATGGTGCTCCTCCGCCTAGTGGAATACGAACAGGCCTACTTGCTTGGCAGGCGTCTGGGGAGGATTTCACGGTTGTCGTGCATTTAAGCCATCGCCGCGACCTTCGTGAGGCAGCGGCTAAGTTGTTTGTTAGCCTGCGAAAGCTAGATGAATATGGAGTAGAACTTATTCTCGTCGAGCGACTTCCTAAGCAGGAAGGCTTAGGGGCAGCCATTATGGAAAGACTTACAAAAGCCACCTTGGCTTCCAGAAAATATTTCTTTTCCTATGGCTAAGCATCACTCTAGCTTCCGGGAAGTGGGTGTTGTAGCTAGTGCAATCCTATGTGGTAGGATCGCTGGCTTACTGAGAGAACTAACTTTGGCATCCCTTTTTGGAGCAGGACGTGGTATGGATGCCTTTCTTACGGCATTTCGTGCTCCCAATCTTTTACGTGATTTGTTTGCAGAAGGGGCGCTATCAACTGCCTTTGTGACTCTTTTCTCTAGAAAAGTGGTAAAGGAGGGGGAGGAATCTGCACGTCTCCTGGCATCTCGTGTAACTGTGTGGGTCACAGCGTTCATGAGTACAGTTGTACTTTTTGGCATTATCGGGGCCCAGCCTATCATTGGAGTGCTTGCTCCTGGATTTCCGGAGGAAAAAGCGCAACTGACCATTTTGTTATGTCGGGTTATGTTTCCATTCATTCTATTAGTTTCACTAGCCGCGTTGGCGATGGGAATGCTTAACGTCAGCAATGTTTTTGGCGTTCCTGCCATAGCATCAAGCTTCTTCAATCTAGGATTTATTGGAGGAGGGGTATTTTTTAGTTGGATAATAGACCCCTCTTTTGGTGAACGGTCACTGGTTGGTCTGGCTATAGGAATTCTAATAGGTGGCGTACTTCAGCTCGTTGTGCAGCTTCCTTCTCTACGGAAGGCTGGATTTTCCCTTAATCTGGTCCGTGCCTGTAAATGGCACCGAGATCCAGATCTGCTGGCTATTCTGAAACTAATAGCCCCAGCTACTCTCGCTGCTGGTGCAGTCCAAGTTAATGTCATGGTTAACAGCATTTTCGCTTCCTGGTTGGGGGATGGAACCATTAGCTGGTTGACTTGTGCATTTCGCCTAATGCAGTTCCCGCTCGGTGTTTTTGGTATAGCGGTGGCAACAGTCACCCTACCAATAGTATCTAAGCTGGCGGCCGATAGAAAAACGGCTTTGCTGCGTGAGACACTAGCTAGGGCAATGCGTTTGTCAGTCTTTCTTACCCTTCCTTCGGCAGTCGGACTTTTTTTTCTGGCCACCCCTATTGTTAGCCTAGTTTATCAACACGGAAAATTTTGTCCGGATGACACTTCACATACCGCAATAGCCCTGCAGTCTTACGCATTAGGTTTGGTTAGTTATGCTTGCATTAAAGTGCTTTCCCCTGCTTTCTATGCCCTGGACTGCAAGTGGGAGCCTGCGCTTGTCAGCTTTTTGTCTATCGGGCTCAATTTACTTCTCAATTGGTTGTTCATTTTCCAGTTCGGCTTTGGCTATCGCGGTCTCGCACTTTCCACAGCTTTGTCAGCTTGTTTTAATTTTGGAGCTCTCTATTGCAGAATGAGTTTCTACACCGAAGGCTTGGAAAGCATGCAATTTGCCTCTACAACGTTGCGTACACTTGTTTCTACATTGACTATGGCGACAGTTTGTTGTGGGCTGACCCACATATGGGGTAGGTGGATTTTTTCCCCTTATCTCTGGGTGCGCGGTACGTCTCTGTTAGCTATTGTTTTCGCAGCCGTCTCGTGCTACTTGGGAGCGTGTCGGGTTTTAAGAATGGAGGAAACCCGCCTTGTGCGTGCCTGCATACGCGTAATTCACAGGCAGCCGAAAAGAACCTAGTTTCTGTTCCCGCGTGTGATCTAGAGCGAGGTGTCTAGGCATAAGAACAATAAGAACAAGTGAGCTAAAGAGGGTATCAGTTGTTCAACTTCTCCCTTGTGGTAATAGCTTGTCGGGAGAGCCTTCTTCCATCGTAGAGTTAACGGCGGATTTACGAAGGCAAACCATGGATTCGACAACATGCCTTGACGGTATTGGAAAGGAGCATAGCTATGGTCATTGGGCCTACCCCTCCAGGGGACGGGGTAATCAGTGAGCACTTGGGGGCAACTTGCTCGAAGTCAACGTCGCCCACCAGGCGGTATCCTGACCGGATGCCTCGGCATGCTACGCGATTAATTCCAACATCAATTACTACAGCACCCTCGCAAACGTGTCGTCCACTGAGAAAGTGAGGCTGACCTATGGCGGAAATAAGAATGTCGGCTTGGTGGGTAATTTTTTCTAAGTTGCGGGTGCGTGAATGGGCAACCGTGATCGTAGCGTTTCCTCCGGTCCATTTTGACATGAGCAAGAGGGACAAGGGCTTTCCAACAATTCTGCTGCGGCCAAGAATGACTACATGAGCACCGCTAATAGGGACTTGATACTCTAGGAGAAGGCGTCTACACCCAAGTGGGGTACAGGGGACTAACCCAGATGGATCCTCTAGTGCGAGCTTTGCGACATTGATGGGATGGAATCCATCCACGTCCTTTCTCGGATCAATGGTATGTGCAACCTCAATTTCATTGATATGGGGGGGAGTAGGAGATTGAACAAGGATACCATGAATCTTCGGATCAGCATTTAGCATAGCGATGTGGGCAACCAATTCTTGTTGAGTCACGGTCTCTGGAAGCTCTAGCCTGAACGAGTGCAGTCCCAGTCTAGCACATTGCTCAGCCTTTTTCCTAACATACACTCGTGAGGCTGGTTGGTTGCCAACCAGAATGACCGCCAGTCCTGGACATAGTCCACTGGAAGAGAGTGCTGTAACCCTGGAACGAGTTTCCTCGTGAACTTTCTCTGCGACAATAACCCCGTCAATCAGCCTCATTTTTTAGCAAAGTCTCGATACGGACACGCTCAGCTTCTAGAACTTTTTCCCTAGAGCCCTTGGCAAGGGTTTCATAAGGCGCGATAACTACTTCTACTCGCGAAAAAGGGAGGGGAATACGGAATCCGTCCCAGCTTCTAAGGGTGATAGCATGGGAGAAGTGGACATGTATAGGAAGGATAGGGGCCCCTGTAGCACTAGCAAGGAAAAGTAAGCCAGGATGAAGATAATACCGTGGACCACGAGGGCCATCAGGAGTAACGGCAATGTCAAATCCCTGTCGCAACTTTGTAGTAAGCTCCAGTAGTGCTTGAGAACCACGGCGGGAACTCGATCCACGGATTGTTCCTACATGGAAAGTAGCCATAACTGCAGTAAGGATTTCTCCATCCCGGCTTGGACTGGCAAGTACAAAAATACCACGACGGCGGGCAGGATATTTCCGCAGAAAGGCTAGGGTGATGGCAAGGATCCGATTGTGCCAGAAAGCAATAATTACCGGGAGATTGGGAGGGGCTACTGTGAATCTTGAGTGATCCTCCAGTTGTAGGCGCAGCGTAGCAAACAGAGTGCGGCCCAATAGGCCAATGACATTGATAAGGAATTTCTTTCCGAGAGTCATAAATACTTCGTTACGTAGTAGAGAAAAACATAGACTGCGCACCATTATATCCTAGCGTTTCTCCCCCCACATCTCAGATTTTATAGCGTAACCGGATTTCTCGGCTAAGGCTGAACTGTCTTGGACAACACATGATGTTAGCGAATCCCAATTTCCGGATCAGAAACTGGTAGATAGCCCACAGCAAGCAGGTAGATTCCGTTTTTTCCATTCTCAGTGCTACAGGAAGATTAACGAACGAGAAGGGCTAGGTAGTAATAACCTAATGGGGAAGTGTTCGGAGCAACTTTGAGCTAACCGCATGCTATCTAATCAAGTAATAAGACTGGCCAATGGGTGAGAAGTTTTTTATCTCGTTGGATTTTGTTTTGACAGAGCCGTCTAATTGGTTAGCCTCGTTGGTTCCTCCCCTCAGAAAGAAAATGGATGCATCCTCTCCGTTTTGCATAGAGCTGAAGCGGACGATGGATTTCTAGTTTCCCTGGGAATAAGAAGCTCGAGGTCTTTTGCTCAAGACAGGTTGGCCCATGTAGCTCAGTCGGCAGAGCGCGTTCTTGGTAAGGACGAGGGCGCCGGTTCAATCCCGGTCATGGGCTTTGGCTCCGGCTTTTTAGAGGCGATTAACGCGAGCACTAACGCTTATTAGCACCAACGATATCCACAACAGATGGCAAAAGAAGCATTTAAAAGAGACAAACTGCACTGCAATGTCGGGACCATAGGTCACGTAGACCACGGGAAGACGACTCTCACTGCTGCGATTACTACTTGCCTTGCTAAGCAAGGAAAAGCTAAGGCGTATGCTTATGACGAGATCGACGCCGCACCGGAGGAGAAGGAACGTGGTATTACCATCTCTACTGCTCACGTAGAATATGAAAGTGACTACCGTCACTATGCCCATGTGGATTGTCCTGGGCATGCAGATTATGTAAAAAACATGATTACTGGCGCGGCTCAGATGGACGGTGCTATTCTCGTCTGCAGTGCGGCAGATGGTCCTATGCCACAGACTCGCGAACACATTCTTCTTGCCCGTCAGGTTGGTGTACCGTCTGTGGTGGTCTTTCTAAACAAGGTGGATATGGTGGATGATCCAGATCTCTTGGAGTTGGTCGAAATGGAGCTAAGGGACTTGCTTTCCAAGTACGGTTTTCCCGGAAACGACATCCCTATTGTTAAGGGAAGCGCTTTAAAAGCCCTGAACGCCGATCTTGAGGGGGAAAAGCAGATTTTGCAGCTTATTGAAGCGGTGGACAAGTATATTCCTACACCAGAGAGGCCCATTGATAAGCCTTTTTTGATGCCTATTGAGGACGTTTTTAACATCGAAGGCCGTGGAACCGTAGCCACTGGGCGCGTAGAGCGTGGTATCCTAAAAAAGATGGAAGAAGTCGAAATTGTCGGTTTGTCCAGGGACGCTAAAACAAGGAAGACCATCGTAACTGATATTGAAATGTTCCGTAAGCTTCTCGATGAAGCACGCGCTGGCGATAATGTCGGCCTTTTGCTACGCGGTCTCAAAAAAGACGAAGTTGAGCGTGGACAGGTCATTGCTAAACCCAATTCCATTACAGGCCACAAAAAATTTAAGGCAGAAGTGTACGTTCTAAGTAAGGATGAAGGAGGACGTCACACTCCTTTTTTCAGCAACTACCGTCCCCAATTCTACTTCCGCACTACAGATGTGACAGGGAAAGTACAGCTTCCCGAAGGTATAGAAATGGTTATGCCAGGCGATAATGTTACTCTGGACGTCGAGCTAGATGCCCCTATCGCAATGGAAAAGACTATCCGATTTGCTATTCGGGAGGGCGGTCGTACAGTCGGGGCAGGGCGCGTGTCAGATGTTTTAGAGTAGATAAGTCAGGATCCATATTGAAAGGCCAGTAGCTCAATTGGCAGAGTAGCGGTCTCCAAAACCGTTGGTTGTGGGTTCAAGTCCCTCCTGGCCTGGGCGTGAGTTATTACTGCCCTTCCTTGGACTGCAAGATAGAATGATCGGAAGAGCTCGCAAGTTCGTCGTAGAGGTCAAGGCAGAATTGGGAAAGGCCCAATGGCCGTGGGATCTTCGTGAAAAAGGCCTTAAGCGTTATAAGGAACTAAGTGATTCTACGGTAGTGGTAGTCGTAGCTATGTTACTTCTCGGTGGATACGTTGCGGTTTTTGATCTAATAACAGTCAGTCTAGTAGGCCTCTTAACGGCCCCGTGGTAGGGATAAGGAAAGTTTAGATTAGAATGCCATTACCTCCAAGAGACCAGTGGTATGTAGTGCATGTCCTCTCTGGACATGAAGAGAGGGTGCAAGAGAATATTCTCCGTCGCATTGAGACAGAGGAGATGTCTGATTTGATCTTTGACGTTTTGATTCCCACAGAACGAGTACAAGAAATCAGGCGCGGAAGAAAAACAGAGAGCGCTCGTAAGTTTTTCCCCGGCTATCTTATCATCAATATGCATTTACTTACAGACAACAATCAACTAGTTGAAAAGACCTGGTATTTCATCCGAGAAACCTCTGGTGTCCTAGGATTTGCAGGCAGGAGGGATCGCCCGATTCCTATGCAGAGGATGGAAATAGAGAGTGTCCTCGTGCAAATGAAAGAGCGGGAGGACACGGTGAAACCCAAGATCAGTTTTGAGGTGGGGGATAAGGTCAAAGTCGCGGATGGTCCCTTCCAGAGCCAGAATGGGGTTGTGGAAGAAATTGATCCAGATCGTGGAAAACTGCAAGTTGCTGTCAGCATCTTTGGGCGTGATACACCAGTAGAACTGGAGTACTGGCAGGTAGAGAGAGCATAGGGAGCGCAAAAGCACAGGGCATGAAAAAAGATCTTGGTTATTTGCCGGAATTTTCTGGATTGCTCGAGTAGAACTTTCGTGGCAAGCGAAGTAAGTGTTAGTGTCAGAGTATGAGCGCCAGCCCTAAGCCCCCCTTGTTTAAGACTAGGACGGGCCGCGTATTCCGAAGAGTGTTATGAGGTCCTACTTAAAAGGAAATCTGATTCGATGGACTACTGGTTCACCCTCGATGGTAGAGGTAGAGGCACAGTGTGCTTCCTTTGGAAGGCAGATAAACGGAGACTCTCTTTCTCTAACGCTTCTCTTAGAAGGTGAGGAACTTCCAAGACTTTCGGAATTAAGGAGGCTGTTCCATCTTCTGGATCCGTTAATTCGGGATGGAGCGATCCCTCATATTCTTTGCGAATCTCTTGCTACACAGAAACTTCTGGAATTCTGTGGCCTCCACTTGGTCTCAGCGCTGAATGAGGGACGGCTGCCTGATTGTAAGTCATAACCGCTGCTATCCGCTTAGACTAGTGTTTGGACTAGTGGTGTCGGCATACTTACCTCCAAGGGAGAATAGGGGGAAAGCTTCCGAGAAGAAATGGATCCTGCTCATCAAGAAGGCAAAAGAAAAAGGTGGTGGAGACTGGGAATAGGGCTCTTCCTGTGGTGTTACACCTTATTTCTCATAGGCTGTGAAACACGAGAGCTCCACAGCAACCTCTTGGAGTCTGATGCTAATACAATGCTCGGCGTTTTGCTTGCGCGAGACATTCAGGCCATAAAGCTTCGGGAAAAGGACAAACTATTTTCCGTAACAGTTCCGAAATCCCAATTCTCTAAGGCAGTTGAATTATTGCAGCGGTACGGTATCCCTCAGGAATCTTTCACCGGCATTGGAAGAATGTTCTCTAAATCCGGTATTGTTTCCTCTCCCACTGAGGAAAAGATTCGCTTCATGTATGCACTCAGCCAGGATATTGCAGAAACACTAAGCCATCTGGATGGAATAGTGACCTCCCGTGTAAATTTGGTTCTGCCAAAAAATAATCCTTACTCCGAAACTAGCACACCGTCTTCTGCGTCCGTATTCCTCAAGTGTCGGCCTGGTTTTGACGCTGCTCATTTACTGCCTCAGATTAAGGCTCTCGTCATGAATAGTGTTGAGGGACTTTCCTATAACCGAATCAGTGTAACGATTGTAGAGTCTAGGACCATGGACCTATATTCCCCCGTCGAAACAGTAGATACCATGAAAACAGTCCTAGGTATAAAGGTCTCTTCCGATTCGGTGCCTACATTGTGGAGGGTATGGGGTATTAGCATCCTAGGAGCGATGATGGTTGGAACCCTCGCTGGAGGAGGTTTGTTTTGGCTCTTCAAAGAAATGAGGGATAGAAAGATGGTAGCATCCTCCGAGTAGAGAATCATGTACCCAGATTGCGGGTTTCCCAATTTGGCCGGTTCCGAAAAGAACTGGCATGGCGTGGCGCGCGCTTGGCTTCAAAAGGATGTCCACGGGGATATTCAGCGGTGGGTTAATTTCCATAATCATCCCACTCTTCAAATGAACCCGGAAAGGTGGGAGAACACTACCCCGGAGTGGCGCGATTCTATCCTTGAGTGTCCATGGGCACAAGCTTATGTAGACGAGCATTTTAGAAATCTTTGGGGTTGGAAGGGAAATCTTTGGACTGGTCTAGAAAGCCCGCTTATGCAACTGGCTATCAGTGATTTCTCCTTCCTGCGCCGGCTTGCTGCCTTTGCTGGAGCTTTAGTTGCTGTTAAGGAGATTCGAAAGACAGTAGACCGCAAGACAGTACTGGAACTAAGAAAGGGACTTGGGGAGGATGTCCTCAACTTTGCACGTACTACGACCTTACATTGTAAGATGAGCGTCCCACAGAAATGTCGACTACAGTGGTGGCCCAGAGGCGATGGATCGTCTGCCGCTGCGGTTCTAAATTCTGGCTGGCTGCTAATTGCATGCACTTGCGCTCTCTTACCAGTAGATGAATGGAATCGATTCCTTGGCAGATTGCCACGTTCCGTTAAGAAAGATTTTTGGCGATGCAAATTTCCATCAGAGGATTCTCAACTTGCTTGGTGGTGCCTTAAAGAGTTACTTAGGGTGGCGGTGCAAGAGGAGGGGAATGAACCTGTACAGATTTCATAAGGAACTGCCTTCGATGCATCAACGAGGGAAAGTTCTCAAGGCTTCCTCCTATAAAGTCGTCTCCTCGGCCATAGAGTTGTTAGAAGCTGCAAAGATCAAAGCACAAAAAAGGCGCCGTGAGGCAGAAGTTGAATGGAAGCTTCAACAGAGACTTGGCTATCAACAAGGTAGCGAAGAGGCGCGTCTGGAAGCAATTCGTCATCATTGGACTATCATTGCAAGCACACTGGAATATCTTAATGCTCTCCAGGAGCAAATGGTGGAGACCATTGTGGAAGCCGTTCGAATCCTTATTCAGACAACACCGGCTGCAGAACGTGTTTTACAGCTTGCAACAGCAGCAATCGAACGACTCCGGCAGCAATCGTGGATAGTTCTCTGTGTGAATCCAGAAGACATTGATGGCGTTAACATTCTACTAGAAGGCTGGAAGAAAATCTTTTTACCACGGCAAATGCGTGTAGAAGCACGTTCCTCTGAAGAGGTTGAAAGGGGAGACTGCGTCCTTGAGTCCCCTATAGGGAGGATCGATGCTTCCCTGGAAGCACAGCTCCAGGTTATCAAAGAGCAAATGCAAGAGGTATTATGAGTGTCAAAGCCAGATCTACTTATCGGAAGGCAGCCTCCCTTTATCGAGGCGTATCTCCAGATTGGATTGCCCCTATTCGTAGGTCGCTGCAAACTGTGCGTCCTCGGCCGCTACGTGGGCGGATTACGGCAGTGATTGGCATGCTCGTTAAGGCAGTCCTCTATGGAGTCAGGATCGGAGAACTTTGCGAATTGCGCAGACGGAATTCCATCACCCCTATCCTGGCAGAAGTAGTTGGATTCACGAGCGACGAGGTATTACTTATGCCTCTCGGAGATCCAGGGGGACTCTCTCCAGAAACGGAAGTTATCCCAAGTGGAAAAATGCACGAAGTGGCTGTGGGAGACGGGCTTTTAGGTCGTGTCCTAGACGGATTTGGTAACTTCATGGACAATGTAAAAGCCAAATTCATGCCTGAAGCAGTCTACCCAGCTAATGGCAGGCCTCCTTCTCCACTGTCTAGACAGTTGGTATCACGCCCGCTCTGCCTAGGAGTACGTGCCATTGATGCACTTCTCACTTGCGGTGAGGGACAGCGGATGGGTATTTTCGCAGCAGCTGGGGTGGGGAAAAGCGCTTTGTTGGCACAACTTTTGCGGAACACTGATGCTGATGTCGTAGTTCTTGCTCTCATCGGAGAGCGTGGACGCGAGGTGCGTGAGTTTTTGGAAATGGTTTTGACTGAGGACACAAGAGACCGCACAGTGGCTGTCGTGAGTACCTCAGACCGTCCCCCCTTAGAATGGATCAAGTCAGCTTACGTTGCCACGACCATTGCAGAATACTTTCGAGATCAAGGGAAACGTATTCTTCTATTAGTCGATTCTTTGACACGATTTGCACGCGCCCAGCGGTTGGTTGGCTTAACTTGCGGAGAACCTCCAGCCCGGCGTGGGTTTCCACCTTCAGTATTCTCCGTCCTCCCACAGCTCTTGGAACGTGCTGGTAACGCCAAGGTTGGTTCTATTACTGCACTTTATACCATCCTTGTAGAAGGAGATGATATGAACGAGCCAGTTGCAGATGAAGTTAGATCTTTGCTGGACGGTCACATTGTCCTTTCGAGGACTCTAGCGGCGACAAATCACTTTCCTGCCATAGCTGTACTGGAGAGTGTTAGCCGCGTGATGACCAATATTGTAGATTCTAAACACGCGAGCGCTGCGGGGCGAGTGCGAGAGCTAATAGCTAAATATGAAGAGGCTGAACTTCTTTTAAGAATTGGAGAGTATAAGGAAGGAGTAGACAGTTTAACTGATGAGGCCATCGCTAAAAGGGATAGGATCAGTAGCTTCCTTCAGCAGAAGTTCGAGGACTTTTTTAGCTATCAAGAGAGTATCCGCCAGCTAGAAGAATTGGCACGATGATGAACTCCAAACGGGAAAAAAAAAGGGCACTAGTGTTTCTGAAACTTCGAAAAGCAAGGGCCCAGATTGCTGCAATAAAGAAATCAGTTTGTCTGCGTCGGCAAAAAGAGACATTCCAGATATGGGAACACGCAGAAAAACAAGCGTTGGACTATGTACATACTCGAGACAGAGAGGCAAGTACTGCTCTCAAGGAGATCTGTACAAAGCACTCGGTTTGTCGCAGGGGTTTAGAGAGGGAGTATGCTAGATTTTCTTGGCACACTGAACAGCTACAGGAATTGCAGAGAGCTGCCTCAGAAAAAGCAGCGGACTATTCTAGAGCCTTAGAAGAAACGTCGCGAGCACGTACAGAGCACATAAGCTCCGAAAGCAGGTCTGATCAGGCAGCTCGCCTTTATAAGAGGACAGTCCTCCGCCATTTACAGCAACTCCTATGTGCAGAATCCGAGGAAAATGAGGAAGTTGCCTCCAACAGATATATTTTAAGATTCTTGAAGGCTAATTTTTATGAGTGAGAAAATTTCTTCTGACATACGAGCCCCCACATTCAAGGAACAATGCTACCCGGCCCTATTTGTAGAAGCTGAGCCTTCTAGAGTGTCTTATTTCCAGAGTCTTATGGAAGAACGCCAGGATAGTTACTCGTTGGGGAATTATGGTAAAAAGACCCACCCCACCCACAGGGCAGGGATCGCGAGGACGTGGCAAAGGGATAGAAGCAGCACAGCGGGTTGCTATAGGAGTCCAGGAGGAGATGACGAGGGTAGTGATAAAGAAGATGGAGCCGATTGGGAAGAACAAGGAAAAAATCAGTGTCTTCTACCGCTTGTTGCAACAGGTATGAATAATAGGGAGCTTTTGAGACCTCTAGGCTTAAAACTTGATGAGGGAGTCAGGGATAAAGAGACAATGGAAGTCTCAAGCAGGATGCAGAACCCTTTTCTTGAAAAGCCAAAACTGCCCGCCACTGTGGACCATATTCATGGGGGGAATGGAGCCAATAAGGACAGCGCTAGCCTGTCTGCCAAGGGAATGAATTTGATGCAGTGTGAGCTTCAGGAGCTGATTAGCAGAAGTGTATCTCGTATGGAGATTCAGGGAGCCTACGCCTTGAGCATACAACCTCGACCCGACAAGCTGCAGGAAACCTTAATAGAGATGCAAAGGTTGCCGACTGGAGGCTTTGTTGTATGCATAGTTACCTCCTCCAAAGAAGCCTTTGCAGTAGTACGAGCACATCTTGGCATGATCCACAGTAGATTTTTGGAGATCTTCCCGTTTAGACCGCTCCAACTGAAGATAAAGTACTCTGGAAATCCCACTACGGAAGACTTGCTACAAGAAAAAGGAGAGCTCGTTCCCGTCGGAAAAAAAGAGACATGAGGGAACAGTTTAAGCCCAGGCAGGTTTCTCCCGTTGAGATATGGATGTGGGAAAATTTGGTTTCGCCGCAATACCAGTTGCAAATATCTACTTTTGGCAAGAAATGGAGGTTTCATTTCCTATTGGAAACACTGTCAATACCAAAAAGTGCTGTCGTGAGTGCTATCCGTCTGGGCGATCACTTTGGCATTATTCGATGCAAGCTGCTGCCAACAAGATGGTTAAGTGAGATATTACATAGCCAAAGCGTGGACACTCTTGTGGAACCATTTCGTTCAGCCGTAGTAGCAGTATTGCTGCAGGATTTACTCTCAGAACTCTCTGAAGTGAGTCGACTTCCCATTCAACTTGTTAAGCCCGCTTCTATTCTGGAGGAGGCAACGCTTTTTACGCTTTATTGGCAAATGGCAAACGATTATGACGAGCCGGAAATCATAGGCAGCTTAACTGCAGAAGAAGGGTTCATTACCAGGGTACAGGCCGTCGCTACCACCTGGCCAGTAGTGCCTAGAAAATTGCCAGAGTCTCTAAAGATATCTGCGGACGTCTTAATTGCTGGTCCTATCTCTTTCTCATGGAGGGAATGTAGTTATTTGGAGGCAGGAGACGTTTTATTAATAGGGCCAGTGGAACATTGGAGAGAGGGGAATTTTCTGCTCCGTATCTTTCAAGGAAAACAGCCCGGATTATTAATACCCACAAATCCTACCCATCCCAGAGATGGAATACTTTCTTTAATGAAAAACTCAGAAAAACACAGCGAGAGTGACAAAGATAAAAACTCCACAGGGAGAGAATCTTCGGGGTCTGAAGCGCAAAACTGTCAAACACCCAACAAAGAGGCTGGAACTCCTACAACAACCCGTGACGAGGATCAATGGCTGGACAATGTAGAGGTAACACTTGAGTTCAGCTTGGGACGCCAGAATATCAGTTTGGGAGAACTGAGACGTATGGGCCAGGGACACCATTTCCCCATACGCGTCCCAGCAGATTGTTTAGTGGATATCTTACTGCAGGGGCAAAGCATTGGGCGGGGGGAGTTAATCCAAGTAGGAGAAGAAGTAGGGATTCTAGTACGGGAATTTGGAGGCTTTGAAAAAGCCAGTTCCGCTTCTCAGGCAAGCACAGCAGCCACCATGTCTAATGAGGTTTCAAAGACCACTATGCCCATGGAAGAGAGTATAGCTAGAGAATAAGTGGCTACACTTTTCAATGACCCTTAGCTTTCCAAATCCTTCCCAGATCATCCTAGTGTTAGTGGGAGCTTCCCTCCTACCATACCTAGCAGTACTGGTAACCTCCTTCACAAAGATTATCGTAGTGCTGGGGATTCTAAGGAACGCTTTGGGTCTCCAGTCTACGCCGCCTAACATAGCACTGAATGGAATCGCCATAATTCTCTCTCTTTTTATTATGCAGCCTGTCTGTTTAAAAACGTGGGATCTCCTTAAGCAGCAGCGTATTGACTGGTCTACAGCAACCCTGCAGGAGATGGAGGTAGCCTGGAAAGGTATCAGCCCCCCCGCCATTCAGTTTCTCAGGAAAAACAGCCGGTCAGAAATGCGGCGTTTTTTTATGGATATTGCCCGCAGGAGCTGGCCGAGGGACCAGTATAACAAGCTTGGTGAAGACAGTCTTTTCATTCTCGTTCCGGCCTTCGTAGTTACAGAGCTAACTGCTGCGTTCCAAATTGGGTTTATTATCTATTTGCCTTTCCTCGTCGTCGATCTAGTCGTTTCTAACATCTTGCTTGCCCTAGGAATTATCATGATCTCTCCCACAGCAATCTCGCTTCCTTTTAAATTGCTGCTTTTTATCTTCATAGATGGCTGGACACGTCTTTTAGATGGCCTGGTAATGACCTATCGCCTTTAGGGAAAAGGATAAAGGCGAGCTTACAAAAGAATTGTGAACCAAGAAATGGCGGTCTATCTCACTTCCAAAGCACTGATGCTGGTACTAATAACGTCCTCACCGCCTATCCTCGTAACGGTCATTTTAGGAGTTGGCATAGCGCTATTTCAAGCCTTAACACAGATTCAGGACCAAAGCCTCCCCTATGCTATCAAGTTGTTTGCCACTGTGTTAATACTTATCTACGCTATGGATATGATATTTAGTGACCTTATCCACTTTGCTTCCTTTTCGTTTCAAAATTTTTCAGGCCTAATCAGATCAGATAAGTAATTGAGCTGAGCTTGGACAATGCAAGGGCGACAAGCGAGGACAGAAGTGAATGGAGGACTTTGCAAAGATAGTCACAACTGTAGCGCTTGCAGTGCCACGAATAGGGGCAGCTTTTGCCGTCGCCCCGTTTTTTAGTTCTAGCCTCCTCCTAGGTATCCCGCGCCGTGGCTTTATTCTCTCCGCCGCGCTAGTTCTTATCCCCATGCTCCTTCCGGCCCCATTTCCTCAAGAGTTACCTTCCCCCCCATTGTTATGTGCTCTAGTAGTAAAGGAAACCCTTATCGGTTTGTTATTTGGATTTGGCTCGAGCATTGGGTTTTGGGCTATGCAAGCTGCTGGAGAGTACATTGATTCGCAGCGGGGAGCGACAGCAGGAGCCTACTTTAACCCACTTCTCAGGGGGCTTAGTTCCCCTATGGGGGGCCTCATGTTACGGTTCTCGATTATGCTTTTCCTTACAACACGGGGATTTGTAGTCTTTCTTTCCGCTTTGTTAACTAGTTTTGAAATCTATCCACTGTGGAATTTCCTTCCTGAATTGAAAATGCTAAAGGTAAATGCTATCTTTCTCCTCGCTGGCCAGCTCTTTGAGCTCTCCGTCCTTTACAGTGCTCCCCTACTGGTTTTTTTCCTCCTCATTGACCTTGGGCTGGGCTTTATGAGTCGCTTTGTTCCTTCCCTCAACGTGTTTTTCTTCTCTCTTCCAGTTAAAAGCGTAGTTGGGCTACTCCTGATGAGCATCTACTTGCCCTTTATAGCATGGGCTTTTTCTCGCGATTTATTCAGCAGTGAAAGCCTATCCGCTTGGGTTCGCTCGATCCTTTCATGAGTGAGGAGCGCAGCTCAGCGGAAAGAACGGAAAAGCCAACACCCGGACGTCTCGCAGAGGCGCGCAAGCGGGGGCAAGTGGCAAAAAGCGTAGAAGTCGTGATCACTATTTCTACCGCCATTGTTCTAGCCACCGTATTCTTCAGTTTTCCATACTTTAAACTCTGGCTAGAGGACCTGTTTGCAACCATCTTTCTTTCTCTTCCGACAGGGAGAGAAGCGATACCTCCCTGTTCGCAACGGGCTGCGCAGATCGTATGCTTCGGGGTTGGATTAGTCGCTGCAGCATCTTGTGCTTCAGTAGTTGTGGGGAACGTGGCCCAGTTTGGATTTTTACTCTCCTTCTTTCCACTAAATCCAGAACTTACAAAGCTTAATCCTGCGCAAGGACTGAAGCGTATTTTTTCCATCAAAACGCTGTTCGAATTCACAAAATCTATCCTTAAGATTTTGGTTCTTGGAAGCGTAATTGCCTGGGTAGGGAGGTTCTTTATTGGGCAGCTCGTTCTTTTACCATTTGCTGGCTTTTCTGGGATCACACGGGCTACTTCCCAGATACTCATCTTCTTCTGTGTAGTTATCTGGCTAGTTTGGCTTCTCCTTTCAATCATAGACTTCTTAGTACAGAAACACCTACACACGAAGCAATTAATGATGACTGTGCAGGAAGTTCGACAAGAGAGCAAAGAAACCGAAGGCGATCCGGGGATAAAACATGCACGTAGGGGAGTTTATCAGGAAATACTCCTTGAAGAGACTGCCACTGCCACTCGACGTTCCACCGTTGTAATTGCTAATCCCGTCCACTATGCAGTTGCCATTTACTATGCTAGAAAAGAAACTCCCCTGCCAATTTTGCTGGCGAAAGGGGCAGGTTTCATGGCTCTCCTTATGACAAAAATTGCCCGTGAGGAGGGGATCCCTGTCATTGAGAACGCCCCTATTGCCAGAGTCCTCTATACGAAGACAAAAGTTAGCGATGTAATTCCCTATGATTTGCTGGCTCCAGTCGCAGAAATTCTCCGCTGGGTTTCCATGCTACAGACGCAAAACCCACCAAGGTAATAACTGTTAATTGTTGACATCAAAACACCAAGAAAATACAGGTGGCCGCGTGTACATTCTGCCTTCTCGTTGCTACTCACTAGGGTTAATCGATGAACTATCGGATTCCTCTCTGCTTGACTAGGATTGGATGAACCCTCCGATCCTGTGTATCGCATGGACAATCACCACCCATCCAGAGGATCCGCTCGGTTTGTTTCCCACGCCCCTGGTTTTTGGCGTGGGATAGGCGCAGAGAATTGGTCGGACTGGCACTGGCAACTGAGAGAACGGATAACCAACCTAGGGGGAGTGGAAAAATACATCAGTCTAAGCCACAGGGAAAAGTTGGGTGTGTTGTTATCCGCCAACAAATTGGCGCTGGCAGTGACTCCCCATTTTTTTAACCTTATTGATCCTGGGGATCCTGCTTGCCCCATCCGTCGACAGGTCATTCCAACGGCAGAAGAAGGAAAAATCTCTATGGACGAAATGATGGACCCTTGTGGGGAGGATGCACATATGCCGGTACCAGGGCTAGTACACCGTTATCCTGATCGGGTGTTACTTCTGATAACGGACCGCTGTGCGGCCTACTGTCGCTACTGTACTCGTAGTCGCATCGTAAGTGGAGTAGGCGAGCACAAGTTTCATGCTGACTTTAAGCAGGCACTCTCCTATCTAAGACGACACAACGAGGTGCGTGATGTTCTCATTTCTGGAGGAGATCCTCTCTTGCTGTCCGATGGAAGATTGGAAGAAATACTCAGCAGTTTGCGGGCGATTACTCATCTTGAGTTTTTGCGCATTGGGACGCGCATTCCCATTTTTCTCCCTCAACGGATCACTCTCAGGCTTTGCAGCACGCTGCAGAAATTCCACCCGCTCTGGATAAGCATTCATGCGAACCACCCACGGGAGTTAACCGTAGAGACGCGGGATGCACTCAATCAGCTCTCCAATCATGGAATCCCACTGGGCAACCAAAGTGTTTTACTTGCAGGAGTCAACGACAGCGTGACAACCATGCAAGAACTTGTCCACAAGTTGCTCCTTTGTCGAGTACGGCCTTATTATCTTTATCAGTGCGACCTTATTCGCGGCTCGTCTCACCTTCGTGTTCCTCTTAGGAGAGGGATTGAAATTATCGAGGGACTGCGGGGGCACACGACAGGGTATGCCATACCTCAGTACGTTGTTGACGCTCCAACTGGGGGTGGAAAAATACCGATCAACCCTGACTACGTAGTACATAAGGACAGAACAAGAGTTTTGATTCGCAACTATGAAGGAAAAATTTTTGAGTACCCAGAAATAGATCCCTCTCTTTAGGCAGACCATACCAGCTGGTGAAGTATTCCCTTCCGCTGTTCTTTTGTGTAATGGGGAGATAAGTTGCATCTGAATTCTCACGTTTTTTCTGTGTGGTTGCATTACGGTACTGGGAGAGCGTTCCAGTGGGAATTTAGAGAGCCTAATCTATATCCTCTTCTCTAGAAGACCGAAGGAATCTGCGTGTAAGGTTCTCGTTCAAGACTTTGTGCTTGGTAGCAACACGTAATCAAAAAAGTCTAACTTTGGCTGGTGTATCCAGCTGATCTTCAGAGCATGAAGTAGAGTGTCCATTGCAGAACCTGCTTCTACTCAAGACTATCAGGGTTTTGTTCTGCAATGGGGATTTAAAAGAAAGCGCCTTGAAGGGCTTAGCCAGAGACAAGAGAAGCTAGAGGAGGGAGAACAGACATTTTGGATAAACTAAGATCATACGCTCAGTCTCATTAAGTTCGATTAAGTCCGAAACAGACATTACTGAGCGACATCTGGGACAATTAATGGTACCTACAAGTCCCTTAGAAAGCACATGCAGAAAGTAACGGAGACCAATCTAAGACTTGGTGGTCACCGATGACTTTCCAAAAGAGCTCAGCAAGGGTATCATCTTTTTAGCAGAATATGCTTGTTCTGAGTAATCTCCAATGCGGTCAAATATATGTCCGAGCCAAATTACACTATAGGCTTAGAGGCCATGGCGGCGGGGTAACAGGAGAGTTCTCGACTTAGGGTCAAAGGCTTTTTATTGGTTGAAGGGAGGTTTCTCCTTTACTTTTCCGCTCATTTTCTTTGGCATCGCAGCTCTCTTGATTGTTTCTGGACGTTAGGTAGAAGCCATCGTCCATATAAAAACAGCCAGTGAAATGATCAAAAAGAAGTTTTTAAGTAGAGAAAGCCTATTGACCCTTAAACAAGGGATACTCCTACGGCAAGGAAGGGAGCTACATCAAAAAGAGGCCTCACTGAGACATCAATTACAGGACCTGCCTGCTGCATTAGAGGTGCCCCAGCCTCGAGAGGCGTATCGACCAAGAGCGGTTCGCCGCGCGACGTTTATCTCTGAGAAGCAGCTGCCTAGGATACTTTCAGGAACGTCTTGTCATCTCCCCACCCACAGCCTTCCTACAGAGGCAAGCAAAGCCGCCAAGATTAGGTTTGCCATTTTAGTCCTTACACTTACCTCTATAGTCGTCTTGATTTGGCGTTCCATTCCTAGCTAGGAGGGAACTAAAGCCTAAACGCTGCCATATATATGATATAGAGTAATTTCCTCAACTTTTTACGTGTTAGATTTGCTAGAAACAGAGTCGCAACGAAAGGTTATTGCTCAGGAACGGTACATCCAGGCGTATCGTTTCATGCTGGTGGCACGTCTGTTAGAGGAAAAGCTGGCCAGCTTGTACCGTGCAGGTCTGATCAAAGGAGGGGTATTTCTTGGAAAAGGGCAGGAAGCCTTTAGTGTCTCTCTTGGGTTTCATTTGCGTAAGGGGGACATTTATGCCCCACTTATTCGAGACCAGGCCGGACGTATGGCATTTGGGGACACCATACTGGACACTCTAAGGACCTATCTTGGATCCCAGCTTGGGCCCATGAGAGGGAGAGATGGCAACATTCATCGCGGATCTCCGGGACATGGATATTATGCGATGATTAGCCATCTGGGGGCGATGATCTCCGCCGTTGTCGGTGGCTTAATGGCAAGACGTCTCAGGGGAGAAACCGACATTGTCGGGGGATCATGTATTGGAGAAGGGGGCACTTCTACAGGAGCCTTTCATGAAGGTATAAACGTAGCTGCTGTGGAGAAGGTTCCATTGGTACTTCTCGTGGCAAACAACCAGTATGCTTATTCTACTCCAGTTTCCAGACAATTTGCCTGTAGAAACTTACTTGACAAAGCAGTTGGATATGGCCTAGAAGGCCACGAGGTGGATGGTACTAACCTGGAGGACTGCCTACACGTGGTAGGCAATGCGGTTCGTGCGGCCCGTGAGGGAGGTGGGCCTCAATTGGTGGTGGGCACTTTGCTTCGGCTTGCGGGACACGGAGAACACGATGACGCAAGCTACGTAGATCCTGTTCATTACCAGGCGTCGTACGGAGGGGATTGTATGCATATCGCTGAACGGATCCTAATAGAGCGTTCTTGGCTCTCACGGGAAGAGTTGGTGGAGTGGCGAAGAGAAATTTCTTTGGAAGTAGAGTTGCTATCCGCAAAAGTGCTCACGGAGCCAGCTCCAGACCCGCTAGAAGAGGACTGGAGCGCCATTTCCAATGTCGAGTTACGGGATAGCTACTCCGAACGGTGAGCATCACTTATCTAGAAGCCATCCGTGCTGCGCAGGCTCGCGCTTTGGCAGTAGATCCAAGAGTCTTCCTATATGGACAGGACATCGGAAAATTTGGAGGTGCCTTTAAAGCCACGAAGAATTTATCCATAGAATTCCCAGGGCGGGTGTTGGATGCTCCACTGAGTGAGGACGCCATCGTGGGGATCGCCATTGGTGCAGCCATTGAAGGAATGCGTCCGATTGTAGAGATACAGTTTGCAGACTTTTCTGCCTGCGGGTTTAACCAAATAGTCAACCACGCCGCAACGCTCTTCTACAGGACTGCGGTTTCTTGTCCCATTATTATTCGACTACCTTCTGGAGGGACCGCCGGAAGCGGCCCATTCCATAGCCAGAATATGGAAGCAATTTACGCGCACTATCCTGGGTTAATCGTCATGACACCTGCGACTGCAGAAGATGCTTATAGCATGCTCTTAGAGGCAGTTGCTATGGATGATCCAGTTATCTTCTGTGAACACAAATTTCTTTATTATCACTTAAAGGCAAAATCGTTGCCAACCGAAGCGGTACCAGCATGTCAAGCACGTTTGGCACGACAGGGGCATGACGCTACTATTGTCACTTATAGCGCTATGTTGTATGAATCTCTATCTGCTGCGGAAGAACTTACACAAGATGGCTATGAAGTTGAAGTTGTGGATTTGCGTTGTATTAAACCATTAGACACAGACGCTGTACTTGCTTCAGTAGCACGGACAGGACGCCTTCTCTGTGTTGGGGAGGCTTGGCCTTGGGGTGGGGTTACTGCCGAACTTATTGCGAGAGTGGCTTCGGAGGGATATGATCTGCTAGATGCCCCACCACAGAGGTTGAACGCAAAAGAAACTCCGGTGCCGTTTCATCCTAATCTTTGGTCTTTTCATCGACCCACCGCTACCGCTATTGCATCTACTCTTCGGCGGTTGATAGATCTTTGATTTGTCTTCAGTCACATGCTTAGAATTCCTGTCACTATGCCACAGCTTGGCGAATCGATTGCTGAGGCCAAAGTCGTAGATATCCGCCACCCAGAAGGATCGTCTGTAGAGATAAATTGCAGTCTCATGGAAGTAGAAACTCATAAGGCACTGATGGAGGTAACTGCTCCATGCAGCGGAATTTTTGTGGAAATTACCGCTCAAGTGGGACAAAGTTATCCGGTTGGCACTGTACTCGGATATGTGCAAATTACCGAATCTAAAGCTCAACGGCTAGGGATGGCCAATAAAATGTCCGCTTCGCCAGTAGCTATAAAGCAGTGTTCTGCCAGTGCGCCGACGAAGAGAGTAATTCCCACGGTAGACAGGCTTCCCGTTCCTGCACAGGCAGGAGGGGCAAGTTACCTCTCTCCACGCATAAGGGCACGTATGAACGAACTTGGACTGCATGCGGCGGACCTGGCAGGGATTGCTGGTAGTGGAGCCGCAGGGCGTGTGACTATCAAGGATCTTGAGCGGTTCTTGGTCGACCTTGAGCACAATCCAATTACACCTGCTTCCCCTATGCGTATTACTGTAGCTGATGCCATGCGTCGTAGCTGGACACGACCTCTGGCTACGGTTGTTTTGCCAATAGTACTGGACCCTTTACTGACCCATCGAAAAGAGCAACAAGAAAAACCTGGTCCGACTCTTTATGCCTTACGTGCGTTAGCTATAGCCTTGAGTGAAAACAGTGCTGCAGCAGGACGTCTCATTGGTCACCACATCGTTCATCCTCCCGCGATTAATATTGGCTTTGCCGTAGAAGCGAAAGAAGGAGTACTCGTTCCCGTCATCCATAATGCTGACCGATATCGACTAGTGAGTCTCGTTGGACGCTATAGGTACCTAGTAGACCTTGCACAACAACGGAAGCTCTCTATTAAGGAAACCGGCGAGGCAATTGCCACGGTAACTAACTATGGTGTATTCGGGCTTACCCTTGCTACTCCCATCCCTCTTCCAGAACAGACCTTGCTACTTGGTATGGGAGTGGGACGTATTTGTCCTAAGTGGGATGCAAAAACCAGAGAATGGCTGCCTGAAACCATCTCTGAATTCACTCTAAGCTTTGACCACCGTGTACTGGATGGCGGGGCTGCTAGCCGCCTTTTAAGGCGTGTTGAGGAACTGCTCCTCAAGCCAGAAACAATTTGACGACGTCACGATTGAGACTAGGCCGATTGGCCGTAACAGGGGAAAATGCTCCTCTGCCCATTGCTGCAAGAGATGCGCTTGGCGCGGTTTATTTTTATGACTGTCATGCTTCAAGAAATGAGAATAGTTGATTGTCCTAAGCATAAATCTACTGGAGTCTTTTAATTGATGATTGATATCAGTGTCCCAGAGCTAAGGAAAATAATCTTCAATCAACTAAAGTTGGGATTAGTACGGGATCCGGAAACAGCAACCCTAAGGGATTGGTGGACCAGCACCTCCCAGGCTGCAAAAGCCATCATTGTCGAGCGCCTTATCGCAACTCAGAAGGAACACTATCGCAAAAACGTCAAGCGTGTTTACTATTTTTCCCTAGAGTTTCTCATGGGACGCTTGTTTTCCAATAGTCTCTATAGCGCTGGTATTTTCTCGCAGGTCCAGCAAGCAATTAGTGAGATGGGACTGAGTCTTGAAAGCCTCCGGGAGGAGGAGTACGACATGGCTCTGGGAAATGGGGGATTAGGTCGCCTCGCTGCCTGTTTCATGGACTCGCTAGCTACTATGGATTTTCCTGCTATTGGCTATGGGATTTACTACCGGTACGGCCTTTTTAGACAAGAATTTCATAATGGCTACCAGGTAGAATTGCCTGATGACTGGATGTGCTTCTCTGGATCCCCCTGGGAGATCAAGAGGCCGGAATACGCTACGGAAGTTCACCTTTATGGTCGCGTAGAGAGTGTCTTTGATGAGTCTGGCAACTGCATACAAAAGTGGGTGGACACTAAAAAGATATTAGGTGTCCCCCACGACATTCCGGTTCCAGGATTTGGAACGAACACTGTTAATTATCTTCGGCTCTGGGCATCTCATGCGGAGAAGAGCTTTGATTTTGAAGCTTTTGATCGGGGGGAATACGACAAGGCCGTTCTGGAGAAAAACCGCAGCGAAATTCTCACTAAGGTACTCTATCCAAACGATAAAACCGAACGAGGTCAGGAATTACGCTTCATTCAACAGTATTTCTTCGTGTCCTGCTCCCTGCAGGATATCCTCCGTCGATTTCGCAAAAACAACGACAACTGGGACAACCTTCCAGGAAAGGCTGCTATCCAACTTAATGATACTCACCCGGCGATTGCTGTTGCAGAACTGATGAGGATTCTTTTGGACTCTTATGCAATGCCCTGGAAGCAAGCATGGTCCATCGTCACTCGTGTATTTGCCTACACGAATCACACCGTTCTTCCAGAAGGACTCGAGAAATGGCGCGTCTCCACCTTCTCCGCGATTCTACCCCGCCATCTACAGATTATCTACGAAATTAATTTTAATCTGTTGGAACAGGTCGAAAAAAAGTGGCCGCAAAATGCTAACAAGAGGCGCGCATTGTCCTTGATCGAGGAAGGAAGAGAAAAAATGGTGCGTATGGCTCACCTATGTATAGTAGGCAGTCACTCAGTTAACGGTGTAGCAGCGCTACACACTCAGCTTCTTAAGCAACATTTATTTCCAGAATTTCACGCGCTTTTTCCATCAAGAATCACTAACAAAACTAATGGGATTACCCCTCGCCGTTGGTTATTGGTAAGTAATCCTAGATTGAGTGCTCTCATCACTTCGAGGATTGGTGATACTTGGATAAGGGATCTTAGTCGACTCTGTGCCTTGGAAGATTACATAGAAGATCCTGAGTTCCAGCGGGACTTCATGGAGGTTAAATTGGCCAATAAGGTCTTCCTAGCCAGCCTGGTTCAACGAGAATGTGGGATCACCGTAGATCCTAATGCGCTTTTTGATGTTCAAATCAAGCGACTCCATGAATACAAGCGCCAACACCTTAATCTTCTTCATATCTTGGCGCTTTATCGCCGTCTCCTACAAAATCCTGACTTGGACATTATCCCACGGGTTTTTATATTTGCAGCGAAGGCCCCCCCAGGCTACGACATGGCAAAGTGTATCATTAAGGCTATTAATTCTGTAGGAAGCGTAATCAACAGAGATAGTCGAATCAGGGGAAAACTTAAGGTTGCATTTCTGCCAAATTATCGGGTCTCCCTTGCTCAGCGGATTGTGCCTGCAGCTGATCTCTCAGAACAAATTTCCACTGCTGGGAAGGAAGCTAGCGGGACTGGTAACATGAAAATGGCTTTGAATGGGGCGCTAACTATAGGGACGCTGGATGGCGCCAATATTGAAATTTGTGAAGAGGTGGGGGAAGAAAATATCTTCCTGTTTGGTCTGAAGATCGACGAAGTAGAGGCACTCTTGCGCAAGGGATATTGCCCAGAGGAGCATTACCGTGCGGATGAGGAACTCCGTGCCATAATAGATTGGCTTGGATCTGACTACTTTACTCCTTGTGATCCCAGAGGGACGTTGAGCCCTCTTCAAGAGAATCTTATTCATCAGGATCCGTTTCTCGTCCTTGCAGACTTCCGTTCCTACAGTAACTGCCAGCAACGTGTCGATGCAGCCTTTCGGGATAAGTCCCTTTGGGCAAGGATGGCAATTCTTAATACTGCACGGGTAGGAAAATTTTCTAGCGACCGTGCTGTCGGAGAATATGCACGTGAAATATGGCAACTTGATCCTATCCCAGTACCATTGGATGCAGAACCGGGCCGATGTATCCCCTAGCAGAAAGAATTCTAGCTATGTCAACCTCCTGGAACATCCACAGGCATCATTCCAGTAAGGCCATGCTCGAGGAAATTGCGGCGTTAGGCTTTAAGTGGATAGAGCTCGGCCACGGCATAAATGCCTACATGGCAGCTGAGATTTCCGAGTTTGTTAAGCAAGGAAAAGTACATATTTCCAGTCTCTACAATTTTTACCCTACCCCTAGAGAAGGGACTAATCTCGGACTTTTACAGTTTACTTCCCATAGGGAAGATCGGCGTAGGTATGCTGTTCGCCTCACTCAACAAACTATTGATTACGCAGCCAGGCTCGGTGCCAGCTGTGTGATACTGCTTCTTGGAAACGTCGTGGGTGGTCTGCACTCCTATCGCCGTTTGCGGCAGCTTGCACTTCAGGGGAAGCTCTATACAAAGGAATTTGCCAGGGTAAAAATCCGAGAGGTTTTCCGCAGGGAACGACCTTCCTCTCTTCTAAAAGAGCGGGCGGTTGATTGTTTGTTGCAGCTAGGGGACTATGCTAGCGCGAGAGGGATTCGTCTTGGTATTGAAAACAGAAAAACCTACGAGGCATTCCCAAGCGAGCGGGAGATCCTTGCTCTACTGGAGAGATTGAGTCATCCAACGTTTGGTTACTGGCACAATTTCGGGCACTCTCAGATTAAAGAGCACCTTACGTTAATCAACCACAAACAGTGGTTGGGTTGTGTTGGATCTCGGGCAATTGGCTCGCATGTGCATGATGTCCAAGGATTGGACGATGATAACCTTCCTCCATTCAGTGGAACGGTCGATTACCAAAACCTTGTACCGCTTCTTCCAAAGAGCTGCATTTTCGTGTTGGACTTAAAGGGTTTTGGAAGAAGCGGTACAATTCTGGAATCAGTCGAACGCTGGAAGCGTACATTTTCTTCTAGAAGAGAGTCATAGTCAGTGATTAATTAGGTCTTCCGAAAAAAAGACGACCACATGTGAGGTAATCCGTACATCCACAGGCGCCTTGCATCTAATGTTGCCTCATGCAAGCTCATTCAAAACCATAAACAAGCTTTTATGAAACAATGCCGGAATGGTTCTTGGCCCAAGGTCATCGTCAACTTTTCTATGAGCGCCGATGGAAAAGTATCTATGCGAAACTGGATACCAAGTGGATTTGGATCAGCAGAAGATCGCAAGCGGCTGCAGGAAATTCGGGCTCGCGGAGATGCCATAATGGTGGGTCGGAAAACAGCGGAGATTGACCAAATGCAGATGGGAATCTCCAGACCAGATCTCCGAGTTAGACGGCAGGCAGCTGGGAAGCCAGCGGAGCCGTTACGCGTGCTAATAAGCGCACGGGGCCCCCTAGATCCAAAAATGAAGGTTTTCTTGGAAATGCGGGCACCTCTTCTAATTTTTACAGCCTATAATCCATCTCTTTGCACGCGAGCGATGTTTCCAGAAGGTGCCATCTTCAATGTCTTGGCCGGAAGATCCTTTTCCGTAGCCACCATCCTACGCGTATTGCGGTTCCAGTACCACGTGCACACGCTAATTTGCGAAGGGGGGCCTACACTAATGCGAGCGTTGCTAGAAGTGGATGCTGTTGCAGAGGTAAACTTGACAATCGAGCCACTTATCTTTGGGGGATATTGTGCCCCCACCCTCTCTGGCTTACTCAGGAAGTTTCTAAGCTGTCCTGTACACTTCCAGTTGGGATCAATAGAGGTGAAAGAGGGGACGTGCTTCATAAGGTATACAAGGAGAAAGAGACACCGGAAAATAAATAGGGTTACGTTTCTAGCCTAATAGAAGTTCCAATAGGCGGGAGATGCAATTGCAGATTAGCCTGCTGAAAATGGTCTAGGGCCATCTGCCGGTCAACTTGAATGGCGGGAAACGTGTTGTAATGCAAACCAAGCACATCCCTTACTTTGGTAAGGGATGCGGCGCGGGCGGCATCTTCGTATCCCATTGTAAAAGTGTCACCGATAGGAAAGGCTGAGAAATTAAGCTGAAAATCCTCCCCAATGTACTTCATATCAGTAGTCAAAGCGGTATCACCCGAATAGTAAAATGCCTCGGAGGAGGAATGCACGACAAATCCGCCCGGATTTCCACCGTACGAGCCGTCAGGTAAGCTACTACTGTGCTGTGCATAAACATACTTTACCTTGCCAAACGGTAGGATTAGGGTACCTCCATGGTTCATGGCGTGTGCTTTGCGGACTCCTTGCTTCGAAAACCAGTTGCAGACTTCAAAGTTGGAGATGACGGGAATGTTCCTTGTCCGTACCAAATAAGTGGCATCAGCTAGATGATCCTCATGTCCATGGCTAATGAAGATATAGTCTGCCGAGATCTGATCTAAACGGATGTGGTTAGCAAGTGGGTTTGGGCTAATGAAAGGGTCAAACAATAGCTCTGTTTCTGCAATACGCACCTTGAAGCAAGCGTGCCCGTAATAAGTAATTTTCATAAAGGATCGGCCTCTTATACAATAGAACTAAAAGAACTAAAAAGCCCAGCGCAGCAACACTAGCTGGTAATGCAACGTCAGCATTCGCCTTTCAAGTTAGACCGGCCCCTGGAGCTGTACCGCATTATCCCGTGTTTTGTCCATGGCATAATTAATCTCATGGCTCTCTCTCTCTTGATTCTCGCTGCTGGAATGGGGAGCCGATACGAGAGGCTAAAGCAAATAGACCCTGTTGGCCCCAACAATGAGGTGATCATGGAATATTCTATTTACGATGCTCTACGGCATGGCTTTGATGAAGTGATATTCGTACTGCGCAGAGAGTTTGAAGAAGTGTTTCGTGAGAAAGTACTACAGAGGTTGAATGGGCATATACACATAGGCCTTGTGTTGCAGGATCTAAATGATTTGCCTCCCGGATTTTCTGCCCCTGATGATCGTAACAAGCCTTGGGGGACAGGGCATGCTATTTGGTGCGCTCGCCATGTTCTTAAAAAATCCTTTGTTGCCATCAACGCAGATGACTTTTACGGAGAGGATGCATTCCGTAATGCGTCTTTGTTTTTCTCTCAGCCAGGCCTAGAACACACCGCCTTCATGATGTCAGGGTTTCAGTTAGCGAGCACCCTTTCGGACCATGGACCAGTTTCCAGGGCAGTATGCACTGTTAACTGGCTAGGAATGCTACAGAGGGTGGAGGAGCATTTGTGTATTGAGAACCGTCCAGATGGGATTATAAGCCTCGCAGAGGGTATTGTGGCAAAACGGTTCAACGGTGAGGAAGTGGTTTCGTTGAATTTTTGGGGGCTAACCCCCTGCCTGATGCCACTCTTGGAGGAAAGTTTTTGCTCCTTTCTTTCAAAACATTCGAATGCCATTCGGGAGGAGTTCTACATCTCTAGGGCAATTTCAGAAATGCTTTTTCACTCTAAAATTACTGTATCTGTCCTTCCAACTAGTAGCCGCTGGTATGGAATAACATATAAAGAGGATAGATTGCTTATGGCTAGAGCGATTGCAAACTCTGTACGGAGGGGGGACTATCCAGCGACTCTCTGGAAGTGAAAATGCAGAAAATATTAGCCAATAATCAAAGTTCAGGGTTTAGTCGCAATGGTTATTCTCAAGTGCCGGCGTAGCATAGTATGGCAGTGCAATCGATTCGTAATCGATAGATCACGGGTTCAAATCCCGTCGCCGGCTGCCGTTTCTTCATGCATAGGCACAACGCTTGCGCCGCTATCCTGATTGTATCGTGTCAAATGCTAGCAAATCTCACGCGTAACTTTTGTATCATCGCGCATATCGACCACGGTAAGACTACGCTTTCCGACCGTCTTTTAGAAAGTACTGGAACTATTACAGAGAGAGAAAAGCAGGACCAGCTCCTTGATTCTATGGACTTAGAACGCGAGCGCGGCATAACCATTAAGGCCCATCCAGTAATGATGCATTATCTAGCCCAGGATGGACAAAACTATCGGCTTAATCTTCTTGACACTCCAGGGCACGTAGACTTTGCCTACGAAGTTTCTCGCAGCTTAGCTGCTTGCGAAGGGGCCTTGTTAATTGTTGATGCTGCCCAGGGGGTTGAGGCACAGACCGTCGCCAATGTGAATCTAGCCCTTAGGCAAAATCTAACCATTATTCCAGTAATAAACAAGATTGATCTTCCTGGTGCAGATATCTATGCAACGAAACTGCAGCTAGAAGAAGTACTGACTATTCCTTCCAAAGAAGCTATCGAAGTGAGCGCCAAGACTGGCATTGGCATCAACGATGTTCTAGAGGCAATTGTCAGGCGTATCCCGCCCCCAACCAGCCAAGATGAAGTCTTGCGTGGTTCTGTGTTTGATTCTGTATTCGATAGTCACAAAGGGGTTGTTGGGTATGTCCGCGTCTTTTCTGGGAGCATGGTGCCAGGTCAAACTATTAAGATGATGGCAACGAACAAACACTACACAATCAAAGAGGTAGGAGTCTTCACCCCAAAAAAGATGAGCCAGCCACGATTGGAATCTGGTGATGTTGGTTACTTCATCGCAAGCATTAAGTCTATCTCAGAAATTCTGGTGGGAGACACGCTTACAGATCCCAACCATCCTGCCTCATTTCCTCTTCCAGGGTTTCAGAGAATACATCCAATGGTGTTTTCTGGAATTTATCCCATCAACACTGCAGAGTTTGGGTCTCTTAAGATAGCTATGGGCAAGCTGCAGTTAAATGACGCGGCATTTATGTTCCAGACAGAGAGTAGCGCGGCGCTAGGATCTGGATTCCGTTGCGGTTTTCTTGGCCTACTCCACATGGAAATCGTCCAAGAACGCCTTAAGCGGGAATACGCCATGGAAATTATAGCTACCCACCCAAGCGTAATCTACGAAGTAATCAAGACTAACGGTGAGCGTTTAGAAGTGGACAACCCCACTAATTTACCCGATAGGAGTGCTATCCTGGAAATCCTGGAGCCAATTGTAGGCTGTTTCATCATAGTTCCAAATGAGCACCTTGGAGACCTCATGCGTCTCACTTCGGAAAGGAGAGGAGTAGTAGAACAAATGGAATCCGTGGATAGTCGCCGGATAATGATAAAAGCTATCTTGCCCCTTAATGAAATCGTGGTAGATTTCTGCGATAAGATTAAGACCTTGACCCACGGCTATGGTTCTATGAACTACGAACCAGCAGGTTGCCGTCCCGCAGACCTCGTGAAGCTAGAAATTTTGGTCAATGGAGAGCCGGTTGATGCGTTTTCCAGTATTTTGCACCGTGATAAGGCGAGGGCGAGAGGGCGATGCCTAACGGAGAGACTGAAGGAGGTGATTCCGCAGCAGCTCTATCAAGTGGCAATCCAAGCGGCTATTGGTGGGAAAGTCATCGCACGCGAAAACGTCTCCCCGCTACGCAAGAATGTAACTGCAAAATGCTACGGAGGCGATATCACCCGCAAGCGGAAGCTGTTGGAAAAACAAAAAGAGGGCAAGAAGAGGATGAAGACAATCGGCAGGGTGAGTATTCCACCAGAGGCGTTCATAGAAATTCTGAAGACCTTCTAGGAACCATAAATCCGCTACTCTCCTCTCCAATGCTCCTCTTCACCCCTCGCTACATTAAGGAAGCAAGGCGATCCTTGTACGTGGCGCACAAGGCACTGCGCTATCAGAAAGATCTGCTCACTCCTAGGCAACTGCGAAAGTTAGGGGACAGCATCTCCCAACTGCAAGCAGCGATACGACAGGGAAAAAAAAATGGTGTCGTTTTTTCTATGCAGGCTCTAGAGCAATGTACTCTCCAAGTAATGCCACGGCGTAACCATCCAAGTTGGCGTGAAAGCGTAGAAACGATTCTAGTGGCTATTGTTCTAGCAGCTAGCATACGAACATACTTTCTCCAGCCATTTAAAATCCCCAGCGGTTCCATGCAACCTACCCTCTGTGGAATTGTGGGGCAACCTTCCTCCCTTGCCCCACCCCCTCTGCCTATTAGGGTCCTGGACCTTATTGTGTACGGACGCTCACATCTCAATATCGTTGCTCTGTCTGATGAGACCATCCTCCATATAGAGGAACATCAGTTTCTTAATTTTTTTACTTTTACACGGCTTACAGGAGATAAGAACACTTACTGGATTTTTGCTCCATCTTCTGCACTCTATTCCTGCTTCGGTGTAAGCGTTGGACGCTTCTATAGGCGCGGACAAGCCATTGCTCGTGGGGTAATAACTGCTGGAGACCAGCTATTTGTAGATAAACTCGGATACCATTTCACTCCCCCACGCCGAGGTGATGTTTTTGTGTTCAGGACGCTGAATATTCCAAAAATTCGGCCTTGCCGTCTGAAGAACGTTACCTTTGAGCATTATATAAAACGTCTGGTAGGGATTCCAGGCGACACTCTGCGCATCGACCCCCCTCTCCTCTTCATCAACGGAAAAGTGGCTATCGAATCAAGGCTGCGGCTGGTAATGAGTTGTGAAAATGGCTTTCGGGGATATGCAAACATTCCCTCCTCCCTATACCTTACTACACCGCAAGATACCTTCACTGTGCCAAAAAGTAGCTACTTTGCGCTAGGAGACAATAGTTATAATTCCAGTGACAGTCGGGAGTGGGGAATTGTCCCTCAGAAAAATGTAATAGGTCGAGCTTTGTTTGTCCTCTGGCCGTTCAGCACACGGTGGGGATGGATTCATTAATGGACTCTGATTGCGTAGAAGGGAAGTTAGACATAAACAATCCGCTCGTCTGCACGCCAATCATGAGACTTTTGCTTTTCTGGATGCTTGTCTCTTTATGTGCTGGGTGCAATGGCTCCCTTTTTCCTTCTGCTAGCTTGCGTCAACGCGCTGAGCAGGCAGAGAGGGATGGAAAGTACTGCCAAGCATTGGAGCTTTACGAAAGATGTATAGATGGAACTCCTGTAGGAGCAGAAGTTCACTATCGCATGGCTCTTATTTGTGGCTCTAAAACTCATAATTTGGTGGGGGCTCTCTATCATTTTCAGCGTTTTATTGAACGAGCTCCAAAGGATGCTCGTGCTGGGGAGATCCTAGAGGATATAAGGCGTCTTCGTCTTCTCCTTGCAAGCCAGCTTTCTGATGGATTACTAGTCTCTCGAGCGGAAGCTATACGCCTCAGGAATGCAAATCTTTCTCTTCAATCTCAGTTAGTAGCCTTGCGTTCCCAGAAAGAGCCTTCGGTTCAGGGTCAAGCGTCTTCCAAAAAGAAGGTTGTCAGCCAACCCGGTCTACAGACGCACACCATCTATAGAGTAAGGCAAGGGGACACACTTATTACAATTTCTGAAAGATTCTATAAGACCCCACAGCGCTGGAGAGATATCGCAGATGCAAATCGAGCGCAGCTTAGCGGTTCCACGCACCTTAAAGCAGGTCTCGTACTGACTATTCCAAAAATCTGAAGTCCTCCCAACACTTTCAACCCTTTTCAAAAGATCGTAAGGTCTCTCCAAGAGGACTGGACACCATGCCAGTCGCAAAACAAATCTTTGCTGAAGTCTTAGGTTGATTTCAGCAAGATATACAGTAGCAATAAAGCCAGCCCCAGAGCCTCCAGTATGTGCCCCGACGATTCCTCCCTACAGGACCTTATAGAGTTTCTGAGTATCCCAAGCATTTCTGCACAACCTGCTCACCGCAACGACGTATGCAAGTGTGCTAAGTGGTTAGAGGAAAGATTATGCAGAGTCGGGCTCCATACTTCCACTCCTAACACTTTAGGATATCCAATCGTTATAGGAAGATCTCGAGATTGGCAAAGCTCTAAACCTACAGTTCTTATCTATGGTCACTATGATGTGCAGCCCCCTGAACCTTTTGAAGAGTGGGATTCACCCCCATTTGAACCAGTAATACGAGATGGTAGAATATACGCTAGGGGCTCCACAGATAACAAGGGACAAATCCTAGCTCACATTTTAGGAGTTCATGAGACCTTACAGGCCGACGGCACTCTGCCATGTAATGTAATTTTTCTCATTGAAGGGGAGGAAGAAATTGGCAGCCCACACCTACCAGGTTTCTTGGAAGAGCATAAAGAGGAACTAAGGACAGATGTCATCGTTATTTCTGATACAGGAATGGTTGGGGAAGGGATTCCTACTTTAAGTTATTCTATACGAGGGGTGGCAGCTTTGGAGTTTATCGTTCACGGTCCGTCACATGATCTACACTCTGGGATGTATGGAGGAGCGGTTGTCAATCCAGCCACGGTGGCTGCTAGGTTGATCGCATCTTTACATGATGCCTCTTGGAGAGTGACTATCCCTGGATTTTACGATGATGTCCGGGAATTAGAACCATGGGAGCGTGGGATTGCTTTCACGATTCCAGACTCTGCGATTATTGCACAGACGGGAGTTTCTGAGTTACACGGAGAGTCTGGATACACCTCCGTAGAGCGTATCGGTGCACGTCCTACAGTAGAGGTCAACGGGATAAGTGCCGGTTACCAGGGCGAGGGCACCAAGACCGTTCTGCCAAGAAAAGCCCTCGCTAAGCTTACCCTCCGACTCGTACCGGATCAAAACCCAGATAAAATCTTATCTCTCGCTAAAAGCCATTTATACGCACAATGTCCAAGGGGGGTACGATTGGAAATTCGGATCGGCCACTCCAGTCCAGCATATTGCTTTAATCCAAGCTCAACTTATGGGCGAGTAGCTCAAACTGCTCTTCGAAAAGCGTTTGGCCAAAAGTCTGTACTTATCAGGGAGGGAGGAAGCATTCCTATCGTACAGAACTTTAAGGCAGTACTAGGAGTGGACAGTCTTTTACTCGCTTTGGCCTCTCCAGACTGTCGAGCCCACTCGCCAAACGAGAATTTCTCCATAGAGAACTTCCGGAATGGGATTCGCCTCAATCGGATATTTCTGAAGGAAATTTCCAATCTATCCTTCCGCGGGGATATTCTACAGGACAGTAGGAGAACCTTAGATTCCGGCGTATGTTAGAAGAGGGAGATGCTTCTTTGCGCGATTAGCTCAGTGGTAGAGTGCTTGCTTCACACGCAAGAAGCCACAGGTTCGATCCCTGTATCGCGCAGGAGGGATACCATCTCCATTTAGTTAGATTTTCCGATTTTCTTCTCATCCCCGAGCCTTGCTCCGGAAAGCAAATAATGCGTGACATATTCCCTGACGGAGTCCTTAAACGGAGTGATCGGACAGGAATATCCAGACAGGCGAAGCTTAGAAATATCCGCACAAGTAAGGTACTGGTATTGTTGATGGATGGATTCTGGCATTTCGATAAATTTAATCCTTGGAGAGCATCCCAACGCAGAAAAAACGGCGTTGGCAAGTTCTACCCATGTATGTGATATCCCACTCCCAACATTAAATAGGCCCGCCGCAGAAGAGGTTGCAGCTAAGTGTAGTGTCATCCTGACTGCATCCCGTACATACACGAAGTCCCTTCTCTGTTCTCCATCTCGGTACTCTGGATGGGAGCTCCTAAACAGTTTAACTACTCCAGTATCAAGGATTTGCTCATAGGCTTTACAAACCAGACTACGCATCTCTCCCTTGTGATATTCGTTTGGACCAAAGACATTAAAATACTTGATTCCTACTACGCGCTGGAGGAACCCATGCTTTTGGGCATAAACATCAAAGAGATACTTGGAATAGGCATACGGGTTAAGGGGACGGTAGCAAGAAAGATTGTCATTTTTGTCGTCCAGTCCTTGTGAACCATCCCCATAGGTGGCTGCTGAGGAGGCGTACACGAATCGAACTCCGCGTGCAAGGGCCCATTTCGCTAGAAAGAGACTATAGTAATAATTCTTCTCTAGAAGGTAGTCTAGGTTACATTCGACAGTGGAGGAGCAGGCGCCCAGATGGAATACAGCGCCAAAATCCCCGTAAAATGCTGCGGATTGCTCGAGTTTTTGCAGAAAACGGTCTGCAGGAAGACAATTGTCAAACCTAAGTGCTCTAAGGTTTTTCCATTTATCACCTTTTCCAAGGAAATCGGTAATTAAAATATCTTCCAAACCCCATTGATTAAGTGCATGAATGAGAGCGCTACCGATAAAACCTGCCCCTCCAGTAACTAAAATTTTTCCCAGATTCCCGCAGAAGAGGACCTCCCGTTTTGTAGAAAAAGAATTACTGGGTTCCACGTTGGAATAAAGAGATCGCCCTGTCTCAACAGTGAAATCTGCAGAGTGACACCCAGACAGCAATGGAGCAAACATATTTCTCGCCAGAGATTAAAATCTTATTATGTACTAGTCTGTGTAGGTAAGGATCCTCCAATGGGCATGGTCTCGTGAGTAGAAGTCGGTTTAGGATACTCCATCTACTCTAGTGCTGATCTAAATCTGGAAAAGTCTGGGTCTTGGAATATAAGAAAACGGACACAATTCTCTGCTTTCCTGTAAGTTTTCAGATGCAAAATGGCCATCTAGCACTTCTCCTCCACGCTCATCTTCCCTTTATCCGCCATCCTGAGCATGAGGACTTTCTGGAAGAAGAGTGGCTCTTCGAAGCTATGGCTGAAACTTATTTACCTCTCCTAAAAATATTTCTGCAGCTAGCAGAAGAAGAGGTTCCCTTTCGGTTGACAATGACACTGACGCCCACGTTGTGTGCCATGCTCCGAGATCCACTTCTACAAAGTCGGGCGGTACGCTACTTAGAGCGTGGAATTACGATTGCCCATAAAGAAATTGAGCGTACTTCAGGAAAACATCAGCTGCAGGAATTGGCACGTTTTTACCTAACTAGGTTTTCAGAAGCACGTGAACTATACGTAGAAAAGTTAAGGTACGATCTCGTAGGAGCATTTGCCACACTAGAGCGTTCCGGGCATTTAGAGCTGATTACCAGTGCTGCTACTCATGGATTCCTTCCTCTCATGGAAGATTTTCCCAGCGCTATGCGTGCACAGATTCGTATTGGAGTTGATTACCATACGGAGTGTTTTGGTAGGTATCCTACTGGTATTTGGTTGCCCGAATGTGGGTATGTCCCTTCCGTGGACCAGTTTCTAGTGGAAAACAACTTACGGTGGTTCATCTTAGATGCCCATGGTGTCACTAATGCTCGTCCACATCCTCACTTTGCCGTTTTTTCTCCCTACTATACTCCAGCTGGCCCGGCTTGCTTTGCCAGAGACCATGAATCTAGCAAGCAAGTATGGAGTGCACGAGAAGGTTATCCTGGAAATCCGGCCTATCGGGACTTTTATCGAGATATCGGATATGACCTACCAGAAGAGATTCTTAGCGATTATCTTCCCACTGGAACTCAGCGTCGTCATACAGGAATCAAATACTATAGTATCACCGGAAGTTCTCCAAAAAAGCGCCTCTATTGCCGCTCTTTGGCAATGAAAATAGTAAATGCTCACGCAAAAAATTTTATGGAGACTCGTATGCAACAGATGGAAAAACTGTGCTCCATGCTACCAGTAGCTCCTATTGTAGTAAGCCCATTTGATGCGGAACTTTTTGGACATTGGTGGTTTGAGGGTCCAGAATTTCTGGACTGCTTTCTTCGAAAATCCGCACTTGCTCAAAAAAACTACTATCTAAGCACTCCCACTGAATATCTGGCCTTGCATACGACCCTCCAGGTACTAGCTCCTGCACCATCTAGTTGGGGCCATGGGGGATACTGGCAGGTTTGGTTAGATCGTAGTAATGCTTGGATTTATCCTCATCTCCACATGGCGGCCAAGAGAATGATCGAAACAGCGCGGCGCTTCGGACAAGACGCCAGTGCAAATGAAGACCGGACCCTCCGGCAGATGGCCAGAGAACTTCTCTTGGCACAGTCTAGTGACTGGGCTTTCTTGATCAAAACTGGAACGGCGTGTAAGTATGCTACTCACCGCACTAGGGACCATTTATTGCGGTTCACACAGTTGTATGAAAACCTCAGAGATGGCCACCATGACCAAACGTTTCTTCGAGAGTGTGAAGACTATCACAACCTATTCCCCAGGCTAAACTGGCACTATTATCTCTAAGTGCCAAGCAAAGCGGATACGCAAGCGGTGCACAGACATTCTTCTCACCGTTTAGTTAAGGACGAGGCGCACTCTGTCTAGCACCCCATTGACGAAACGACCGGATTCTTTTGTGCTGTACTTCTTTGCAATTTCGATCGCCTCATTAATAGACACAACAGGCGGGATTTCTGGGCACTCCAGCATCTCATAAATGGCTATACGGAGGATGTTACGGTCAACAGAAGAAATACGCACAAGTCTATAGTTTTTCGTATGTGATTGAATCATGTGGTCGATGCAGTCTCTATGGTGCGAGGCCCCTCGTATAAGAATTTCGGAAAAACGGCGGGCACTAGGACTTAATCCACGAAGTGCATAGAACTCTGGCAAATTCGACACAGTGGTATCTGGATTAAGATCCTGTTGATACAAAAACTGGACGGCGGCCTCTCGTCCTTCCCTCCTGGCCCCCATGGGCTTATGTAACATAACTAGAGATCTGCCACAATACGCACCATTTCTACAGCAACCTGAGCGGCTTCCGAGCCACGGTTAGATCCCCCTCCACATACGCGTTGACGAGCCTGCTCTTCGTCATTGACGAGTAGAACCTCATGAATAACGGGAATGGAAAATTCTAGAGCAATCCGCATGAGCGCCTCTGTCACTACAGTGCCAATGAGATCACCGTGTGCAGTTTCTCCTCGAACAATCACCCCCAGTGCAATGATGGCTTCATAACATCCCTTCTGAGCAAGCTTCTTAACAACAAGAGGAATTTCAAACGCCCCAGGCACTGAGAAAAATCTCACTTCTATTTCCAGATCCATATGGTCTAGCTCCTTACGGGTAGAGTCCACCAAAGTCTGTGACAACTCTGCGTTATACTGGCCAGCTACCACTCCAATCCTAGCCTTCTTCTGCAGTTTTCCCTTAGTACACATCATGCGGTATTCCCAGTCGTGGCACGGTGACCTTACCGCCAAGAGTCCGAGAGAAAGGCAATGGGACCCCCTCTAGACGAGGCGTTAAAGCCCTGGATTCATAATTATTAAGCATGTCAGGGCTTATAAACAGTGCCCCATTTTCGTTTTCTTAGTAGCCATGTACTTAGCATTATACGGATTTGGAGAGATCTTCAGAGGAATTTGTTCCACAATTTCCAGGTTATGGCCCTGCAAGCCTACCACTTTTCTTGGATTATTAGTCAGGAGTCGAATCTTATCAACACCGAGATCACTAAGCATTTGTGCTCCTAGGCCATATTCCCTGGAGTCCATTGGAAGGCCTAGATGTTCATTGGCTTCTACCGTGTCGAGCCCATTTTCCTGTAATCTATAGGCAAGAATTTTGGATGCTAAACCAATCCCGCGGCCCTCCTGCCGCATGTAAATAAGCACTCCTCTCTTCTCAAGAGAAATTCTTTTTAACGCAGCGTGTAATTGACTGCCACAATCACAGCGCTTAGAAGCAAAAACATCACCGGTCAAACATTCACTGTGGACACGGACCAACGTAGGTTCACCTGAGACAAGAGTTCCTCTTACTAGAGCGAGATGATGCTTGTCATCTACCTTTGAACGATAAAGATAGAGCTGGAACTTCCCATATTCCGTCGGCAACGAAACAATCTCACATCGCTCAACGAGCTTTTCGCTTCTTCGGCGGAAAGCAATCAGATCCTGAATTGTACAGAGCTTAAGTTCATGCCTTTCGCAAAATCGAAGTAGGTCTGGCAAACGCGCCAAGCTACCATCCTCATTGAGGATCTCACAGAGGACTCCTGAAGGGTCAAGACCTGCTAATCTAGCGAGATCTATTGCTGCTTCTGTGTGGCCAGCGCGCTGTAGAACACCTCCCTCCTTCGCTTGCAAAGGAAAGATATGTCCTGGTTGGACAAGGGACTTGCATTTTGAATGAGAGCTAGAGAGAATCCGGATAGTTTTTGCTCGATCGTGAACGCTAATACCTGTCGTGATCCCGTAACTAGCATCGACAGAAACTGTAAAATCAGTCTGATGGGCTTCATGGTTATTTTCTACCATACGAGGGAGCTCGAGCTGCCGTACTCGGCTAGGCAGTATGGGGACACATATAAGTCCGCGGCCAAACCGTGTCATGAAATTCACTGCAGTAGGGGACACCTTTTCTGCGGCCATAATCAAATCCCCCTCGTTCTCGCGATCTGCATCGTCCGTCACTACCACCATGCGACCCTTACGGATATCGTCAATAACTGCAGGAATAGAGTCGCACCTTCCCCCGGATAATATTTTGGAGGCGGCACGTAGTTTGCTTGCTGGCATGGAGATGGAACTGGAGCTTAAAGCCATCCGCATAGGTCGTCCCATCACAAAATTGACGAAGCGATATTAACGTCTGGGATTTTCTCATCCTGGCACTGAAATGGATTAAATCCTGAGCAATACGCAGGGTTTCAGTTTTGATAGGATCCTCCTCTAATTTGGATAGGAAAGTAATCCTTCCGTCTAAAAGATCAGAATTCCTTTTCATTTCTCTAGATTTTTTACCATATTGGATTGGCTTAAGTTGAGGGTGGTGTACGTCGTCCAGCGTGATGCTATACCCTTTCATCCTAATTCCAGGCCCACGCAAAGCTAGTTCCCTGGCAAGGTGGATTTCCTGAGCTCTGAATTCCTCGATCTCAGCTTTCCTTGTCTTCTCATTAAGGGAAACTGTGTTTTCACTTAAACTCTTGTGGACACGCGCCATTTCTTTACGAATGTAGATAAACTCGGGATCTAAAGCAACCCGAGTATCAGAGCGCCTACGCAGTTGCTCTAAGAAGAGATTCCCAGAGAAACGTTGGAACGGTACCGGCGGTACTTCATCATAGGGGAGGGCATTTGGCAAAGCCGTTTCTCCGATTTTCGGATGGTCAAGTAGCGAAGGCAAAACAATATCGGATTCTACACCTCTGAGTTGTGTAGATCCTCCCTTGATTCGGTAGAATTTTTGGATAGTGAGCTTGAGGCTGCCAGCATTCGCAGCAGCCAGGCTAAAGAAGGGCATAAACCGACCGACATCTAGTATTGTTTGCACTGTTCCTTTGCTAAAGGTGCGAGAGTCACCTACGATAACGGCACGTCCATAATCCTGCAGAGCGGCAGCAAAGATCTCGCTTGCGGAAGCACTTAAGTGGTTCACAAGCACGACGAGCGGACCTCCATAGACGTATCCAGCACCTTTACAGTATGATACAGAAACCCTCCCCATGTTATCTTTTACCTGCAGCACAGGTCCACGAGGGATAAAAAAACCAGTGAGGTTGATGGCCTCCTGCAGCGAACCGCCTCCATTCCTCCGTAAGTCTAGAATGAGCCCTTGAATGCCCTCTTTTTCAAGTCGCCCGAGTAGCATGGAGACGTCCTGTGTCGTGTTTGGGCAGGAGCTAGAAAGTCGAGAATCAATGTCAGCGTAGAAAGAGGGTAGCATAATCCACCCAATGCGCGTGGTGTTGCCATCTGCCTGCTCGAGATCGATAACCTCTGCTCTCGCTTGCTGATCTTTCAATCTAACTTCGTCACGTGTAATGTCAATTAACTGACGCTCAGAGCCATCTGGCGAATCGCTTGGAATTACGAGAAGGCGGACCATCGTTCCCTTCCTTCCTCGAATGCGTTCCACTACCCTTTCCAGGTTTGTGTTGACCATATCCTCGAAGGGAGTGTCTCCCTGCGCAACTCCGATGATACAGTCGTTTATTTTCAACCGTCCGTCCTTGTCTGCTGGACCTCCAGGAATGATATCCACAACCCGAGTATATCCGTCAATATCTTGCAACACTGCGCCAATTCCCACTAAGGAGAGTCTCATCGAAATGGCAAAGTTCTCCATCTTCTGTGGGCTGAGGTAATCTGAGTGTGGATCGTAACTCTGAGAGAGGGCAGAAAGAAATTTAGCTGCCACGTCGAAACTCTCCTCATGCTTTAGTGTGCGAAGAATATTGTCAAGACGTCGCACCACTATTTCCTCCGCTGTCTTAGGTAGATGTACCTTCCGAGACAGGCCCTTTGATGAAGAGTAACCATTAACTTGTGGAGGCGCAGTAGGGGATCTGTTTCCTAAGGTATTGTGACTGGGGCTCCTAGTAACAGAAGGAGAATTTTGTTCAATCGATTTTGTAACGGAAATACTTACCAGTCGCTCTTGAAGAATTTGAGCGCGGAGCCAGCTTTCCCAAAGGTTGTCGGCTTCGGTCTCATCCTTGGGCCAGGTGGATTTTTCGCGATTGAGGGTAACAGTCTCATCACCGAAAAAGTGGAGAGATCGTTTAAGAAAGATTTTATTTTTTGCAACACGGTTCTCTACACGCCGCTTGTAGACAGCATAAATTTCACGGGCCGGAGTCAAGTCTCCACGCAAGATAGAATCTTTCAGTGTGGGGAGGTGCTTCTTGTAGAAAGAGTCGATATCCTCCCTTAAAAGATAAAGGCGATTAGGATCTAGAAGACGTAGGTAGCTTTCTAAAGCTTCCTGCGCCTTCGCTGAATCCAATTTTTGGCGTGTATAGTGTCCTTGTTCTAGGATACGGGCTACAGACATTTCTACCTGGCCTGGATCTAAAGAAGAACCGGTACGTACTTTTGGAGCGAGAAGTGTTACCTCAGCTGTTGCTTCAACTACTTGTCCAAAATGGGTTCCTGCAGGCTTTTTTACTTGACCCTTTGGTCCCATAAAGCCTATCAGGATGGCCACGATTCCCAGTGTTACTGCCGTGCAGGAGGTCCTTAGAATTGTTGAGTGTCGCATCCTTCTTCTATGAGAAAGCAGAGCAGCAAAAAAATTGGCTTTCACTCAAGGTTAAATAAAAAAGCCAGCTAAGAGTTTGTTTAAGGCGTGCTCCTTTTCTGGGTCGACACGCAATGCTTGTTTCTCTCTATTTGGTTTCTCTTGCTAGGCCGTAAAATCTTTTATGATCGTCCAGTTCAGGAAATTCACCGGTGGCCCTTTAGGGACCAATGCTTACTGCATAAAGGCTCCAAGAGGTACTATCCTGTTTGATGCCCCGGAAGGGGCTGACCAACACTTTGCCTCGGAGCGCATTGATCTACTCCTCCTTACTCATGGCCACTTCGATCACATAATGGACGCTGCCTGTATTCGCCGAAGGCATCACTGTCAGGTCGGTATTCACGCGGAGAGTGCACCCATGCTTTCCCAACCAGGATTTTTCAGGGACTGGGAGCCTGCTATAGAGATTGAAACAATACAACCTGACTTTCTTATCAAGGACACAACTCAAGCAAATTTCCTCGGCCTAGCTTTTCAGATCTTTCTCATACCTGGACATTGTCCTGGTAGCCTCTGCTTCCTGGTTCAACCAGATGGTCCTCTTTTTTGTGGTGACGTATTGTTTCGGGGAGGGGTAGGGCGTTGGGATCTCCCAGGAGGCAACCAAAGTGTTCTTCTGGAGGGTATACACCACCAGCTCGTTCCATTGCCTGAAGGGGTCGTTGTATATTCGGGCCATGGCCCTCCCACTACCATTGGATATGAAAAGAATCACAATCCCTTTCTAAGTGCTGTGTAGGGTATACTTCTTGCCGCTGGATGTGCTTCCTCAGTTAGGTTTTTAATAGGAGGGATGCTTTTGTCAGAATGGGGTAGAAGCATCTACGGCGTGGTTCTCTACACGTTTTCTTTGTTCAGAAAAAAGACGAGCGTGGTCATTTCGCAGAAACGTTTTTAGTGGCACAACGCGCTTTTGTCTTTAGTGCTTTGAGAAAGCTTTTCCTTCTGAGACACCAAGTGTTCCAATAGGTCTGTGCCGGACACGGAATACCCCTGTGAAAACGCAGATGTTAAAGAAATAGACAGGAAACAGTCAAAGTTTTATCAGTCCTCCTGTTCCTAGCACGAGTTATACAGGATAGATCAATGAATGAGTGCTTTCGATAGTGGTGATATGCCTAGCCTCCCAGTGGAGCTTCCTATCTCTTACGGGAGCAATTCGATTTTCTTGACTGCCCAAGCTCCACGCTGTCTTTTCACCTATTTGGATATCGACATTGGCCAGCGCCACGGCGGTCCCTTCTTTGTTCGTTGTATAGCAAAAGAGGGTGGCGTTGAATCTGAAATTAGGGTGAAAGTTGGGACGCGAAGTTGGCATATCCCTATCTTTCGAGCCAATGCTACCTATTTTATAGAACTGGGTTATTACATGGACAACCAGTGGAGTGTTATTTCGCGCTCTCCTTCTGCTCAGCCTCCATCCGACCAACCTTCTTCTTCCTTTAGTTTTGACTATGCCACCATCCCGCTGTGCCTAAGCTTCCAACAACTTTTAATTTGTATTCAAAGTGCTATCCTCTCTGGGGAAAGTCCCATCGGGGCCCTGGCAAGACTTCAGAAAAAGAGCCAGTTGTTTCGGCTTAGTAACGTTAGCTCTAGCTTGCTCTCGGAGGATGAACAGACAATCCTGTGGGATGTCCTAGGCGGGGATGTGCTTAGTTTCCTCTCTCTTCCGTACCCAGAAATTGATACCGTAGAGCTGCGTTCTAGAATTCGGCGGCATCTGGAGCAGCATCTAGATGCTTTTAGCATAAGAGCAACCCCGCCAGGATGGGGGATCAAGGAAAGTGGTCTGTTCGCAACTCTAATAGCTCTCCTGAACGCCAACACCCCCCCATGGGACTCATGGAACAGAAGTACGTTCACCAGTTGGCTGAGAGCCTCTCAAGATGGGCAGAAGCTCGAGGGGTCAATATCCAGTTGGGGTAGTACTCCTCAAATCCCAAGTTGGGATAGCGCCTCTTCTGAGGAAGGACGAGATTTTTTTCTCCACGTCAATGCAGAAGTAGTTTTTTATGGAACTACTCAACCCAATTCATCAGTCATGATCGATTCCAATCCAGTGAGGACTAATCCAGATGGATCCTTCCTTTTTCGTTTTGTTTTTCCAGATGGGGCTTATGAAATCCCCATTGTGGCTACTTCACCAGACGGCCTCGAAACGCGGTCAGCCGTCCTGCGCTTCCATCGTGTGAGATCCTCCAGCGCCGGAGAGTCTGACGGAAAGCCTGCCACTAGCTAACTCTTCCTCTTGGAAGGCGGATGGCGAAAGACTCCGATCATCTCTTCTTTTTAAGGAGAGGCAGGCCCGTCTTTTCGTTTTCAGAGACGACATAACCTACAGGAAGGGCGTCCAGCACCCCTTCACCTACAGTACCCGCAAAATAGTAAAGGATAACCTCTTGTCCCCCTTTTAATTTTTGAACTCTGGCATGAAGAAAATAGGTCCTACCTGATTTTTTGCTTTGTACGGTATAAGCCATAGAGGTTTTTTGGTTACGGTTTCAACGAAAATCCTTTCAGGAACGGAACTGACCCGTGTCATATGGGAGCGCCGATGTTATCATCATGGCCGTATTGTTGTCATCGGGCTAACAGGTAAAACAGACGGCGCGGGAAGGGTGTTAAAGTATTAAAGAATCCCAGACGACTGCAAGGTCTTAAGCGCACCGTTCTTAGCTATGGTCTTCAGCGCGTTGGCCGTCATCCGCCCTATACGGATAAACTTCCCCAGTTGCGGAACCCAAATTCGCCTGCAACGCAGATTTGGAAAAAACTCCCTACGGGTTACCGCGGTAACATGCATTCCGATACCTCCCCGCTTCTTGGCGAGACCACGTCGATGCACTCTAGTTCCGTGTATAGGTTTTACTCCTGTAATGCTACATCTCCTAGCCATATCCTCAAAGAACACTTGATATTGCCTCGATCCTTCTCAAGGTCAATAGTTTTTCTTCAAGAAATACTTATCCATACCCTGCGTGCAGCAGAACCTCCTGTTGAAGCTCCAGAATTTTCCGAATGCCGCGCTCACCCATCTTCAGGAGATGATCCAGCTGTGCTACGCTGAGAACAGATCTTTCCCCAGAAACCTGCAGTTCTACGATATCAAGGGAATCTGTCATAACTAGATTAAGATCTACTTCAGCTCTCCTATCCTCTTCGTAATCCAAATCCAATAAAGCCTCTCCATCTACTATACCCAGACTAACAGCGGCCATCTTATAGGGCTTCGGAGAAGCGTTTAGCAATTCTCCGCAAAAAAGCCTTCGAATAGCAATGTAAACTGCTATCCAGCTACCAGTAACTGCTGCAGCGCGGGTACCGCCATCGGCTTGGAGCACGTCACAATCGACCAAGAGAGTTCGAGATCCAAGCGCTTCCATGCTAAAAGCAGCACGCAGTGCACGCCCGATGAGTCTTTGGATTTCAACTCCTCGTCCATCTTGCCTACCACGAGTAAAATCACGCGGCCTGCGTGTAGTTGTTGAATAGGGAAGCATGGAGTATTCGGCAGTAATCCATCCACCGACGACACCTTGTTCTTTTATCCACTTTGGTACCCCATGCTCTACAGTAGTTGCACAAATCACCTGTGTATTACCAAAGGAAACCAGCACTGAGCTAACTGCATAAGGGGCGATATCAATCTGAAACTTAGTTTCCCGCAAGGAATCGGGTGGTCTCTTTCTTGGCATAAGGGAGCCTGTATTTTACAGGTCAAACGTGGCAAGTACCATTTTTCTTGTTGCTGCAAGCAGGTTTTCATAGCCTCGCGGCACTTCGGCTTTCATAAGCTCCTTAGCACACGGGCCGTGGCTCAGATTGGTAGAGCACTGCGTTCGGGACGCAGGGGTCGCGGGTTCAAGTCCCGCCGGCCCGAAAGAGACAGAGGAACGAAAACGCGCAGAAGTTAGGTAGCTTCCTTGTCCACCTCCGCACTCGCCTCTTAAACAAAATAAACAAAACGAAAGAGTCATCCAGGCCAAGCGACTGTTACCCACACCTGCCCAGAAAGAATGAGACAAGTGAGTCACCTATGAAAAAAACAACAAGGAACCTCGTCCCCACAATCTCCGGGAGACCAACCATCGATAAGCGGAAGCTTAGTTATTAGAAATCTGGTTTTGTTTTCGGGAGTCCAATCGCTTTCTGGTCAGGCAGAAATTGGCCGCGCTTCTTTAAAAGATCCACGCGTTCAAACCGCTTGAGAACACTGCGTTTTGACTTAATGGTGTTTTTACTTTTCAGGCTGGGATGTTGGCTCATGGTCTCGCAAGCTTCCCTTCTACAACTTCTACACCTCCTGCTGCAATCAACAAGTGCTACTTGTTGCAAAAAGTTGTGAAGAAAGGGTCACTCACTGTTATGGAGTAGGAAGAGATATCACTTCGGATGGGCAATGGAACGTGTTGGCACAAAACAGCCCCCCGCTCAAGGAGTTTTCAACATCCAGATGGTCCTCCTTGGCAAGACCACAGGCGTTATTCCAAGCGTTAAGAAGGAATTATGGGAGCACCAAAGCCTAGAAATGCGGATTTGTCCATGTGGGCGCTCTCTGCAGAGAGCATTGCTTGAACCCTACATGAAACGCAGACTTTTGGTTTCACATACCGCAGACTTTTCTGATACAGTGCGCACGGAGCGGGTCCTGCTATAACGCAGTCGTAGTGTTCCAGTGTCTTCCACATCCCAGGGCATAGACTTTCTTCTTGCTTATAGTAAGGTAAGCCTCATGTCTTCGTAAGAGAAGTTTTTGCATAAAGCCCCCTCCCTTGTGTTACAGTTTTACTACCTAGAAATAGCCTAGTGAGGCGGCAAGATCTAGGTGGAGGTTCAACGGGAACATAGTGCATGCCTATAAATTCAAGTGGAAGACTTTTTGGTATGCACTGATAGTGGATCACTCTGCAGAGCTGCACTTCCGCAAGAGAGGAAGTAAGGATCCCACTAGACCCCTGATAATCCCGATGAGACCATTTCCATTAGCCCCGCCAAAAATTTCTTCCCTTAACCTATCTTCTCCTGGCGGAATGGACGTTCGGCTTGATGTGCCAAAGGGAGTCACAGGGCCTTTTGTCAATTCCTTCTCCATGTACCACTGTAGAATAATACTACACTTTGGATTGAAGAAAGCTTTTTGAAAGCACCACAAAACGGTACCATCTTCAAACCTCTTCTAAGCTGAACAAAGTGGCAGGATGGCTTTTGGATCTGGAAGCCTCTGCATATGTTTTAGAGAAAATAAGCCCTGCAACTCCTCTCTATGTTTGTTCCAGTGAAAATTCTTATTGCCCTACGGCCTCACATAAGGCGCACAAGTGTGCCAAGAATTGCCATTACCCATTCCGGGTATCACCTGTTATAAATAAGTTTCGAAAAGTATGGTCCCAATGTGTACTGGAGTAACGACAATTGCCAAGATGTACTACTTTGCTCATGTGCCAGTTTTTCGATCCAGGCAGGGCTTTGCATGAGCCAAGAAGATCTTAAGACGATCATGGAAAGAAAAAAACTCTTCATCTTCTCCTTCAGTTTGGAAGCAATGGGGGGGCTTGCTTGAAGCAGAAGCGCAAAGGCGCCTAGTGTGCGATCCTGCTTTGGGTTGACGTATCTCTGAGAAAATCGCCCTAAAGTGAGGAAAGAAGCATGATGCGGCAAAATACATCGTCCAACATGAGACCACCGCACTTATCTACACCAACCCTAGTTTCATACGGCCAGCTTCACTGATCATCCCCTGATTCCAGGGAGGATCCCAAACCAACTCCACTCTGGCGTTTTCTACACCATTAATGGCAAGAATCTTGGCTTCGGCGTCTGCAGCAATCGCAGGGCCCATGCCACAACCTGGAGCAGTCAGCGTCATCTTGACAAGAACCTGGACCTTTTCCACCTCCTTAGGAATAACTTGGCAGTCGTAGACCAAACCAAGATCTACAATGTTCACAGGGATCTCGGGGTCAAAGACTGTCTTCAACTGATTCCATACTGCCTCTTCAGTAGGGCCCGCCGATATCTTCGTCTCTAAGGTATTTACCTTTTCCAGGCCGAGAGCATCAGCATCCTTCTCCTCAATTCGTACAAGTCCCGCATCGGTAGCTACAGTGAAGGCGCCCCCTAACATCTGGGTAATGATAACAGATGTACCTTGGGGGAGAATCAACGGATTTCCACTTGGGATTTGAATAGCATCACAGTCACGCAGAAGCTGGATTTCTTGAGAACCGTTCATAAAATCAATAGAAAGGGGTACGGGCTTCCTTCATAAAGCCAAAAGTCATTGGTAAGCAAGCAGTGGCGATAGTGGCAAGTCAGTGGTCTGGAGTAAAGGAAGAGATGTGGATTAAATAGAGTTCATGACTGTGACATCATCTAGCATGGATGCCTTATGCCACTAATTGTAACTTCGATTGTATGGCATACCATACACACCCCGAGGTATAAATGGACAGAGTCGATGAATTGACGGAGAATTAAGCGCTCATATTCTCCTCTCCCTCCAGAACAGCTAGTAACTCTTGATTGGCTCGATTCCACAATAGAACCCCATACCGGATGGGAAGTGCAACGCTGATCCTTCCACAGTACCTCTTCCTGTTGAAGGGCAAAGCTTTGTGCCACTCATAAAAGAAAGAAAAGAAAGAATACTTTTTTGTAGGCATAAAAACATGCCGTACCAGGAAGGACCAGCGTCAGAAGACACCCGAGTTTACACTATAAGCTGTGAAGGAGAACTCTCTTTCATAGAAGCCGGCCAGGATCCAAGCATGTGGCTCGCGATTTCTGTTCCCATTCTCGTTCCACTCCTTTTTTGGTGGACTACCCTCTCCCTCGCTGGCTTTCTACTTATTCGAACCCACAGAGTAGCTATAAGTGCTGACGGGTGGTCTAGTGGCTTCCCCCAGCTGACAGTGGAATAGTAGCGGGCGAGGCGGAGCAAGTAACGAGCTCATCTATAGCGGAGTTATGTAGCGGAGTTATAATTATTATAACATATAACAATATATTCTCGTCTCTCTATCCCAGATGGAGCCACGGTGACACCGCCATTTAATGGCGGCAGTTGCTGCCTCACCCTGAACCAAATGGAGTTCTCCTGGTATAATTTTGGCCATGCGGCCCCATCTTCAGCTAAAAAATACCACAAGCACACGAGTATCGGTGGAAACTAGGCATTAGTTTGTAGCAGCTTGCTAGGAAACCACCTTAGCCAGTAAGACTGTAACTCGGGTTCAGGTGGTGTGGGTTTTAGTCGGGGGGCGAAATGATTTAGATCTGGATTACAAGGCCCCTGGCTAGGATTCTGGTTCGGTTGCTTGCTGATGTCGCCCGTTCTTTGGTCAAAAGAGGGGGATAGGGTCGGATTCCAGGGGCTTTTTTGCCTCCTCTTTTTTGCCTCCTCTTGTAGAGCAAAAGTCCCCTCCCTCGCTTATGACGCCTAGAGTTAAGTCGGTCCAAGCCTCAAAACCTATCAGTTGGAGGACAACAATATTCCACTCCTTGGCTTCTTCCTTACCATCGTTGCTTCGGTCGCTATTGTGAACAAACTTCGGACGGCTGCTCTTGCCTCTCAACATAGTTTGTGCGTTGCCTCCCCCTGTAAACTAGGTCTTCCTTGGCATTGCGACTTAGGTATTTAAGAGGGTAAGAAAAAAAGGCTTGCCCCACTGTACAAACTAGCCTCGCCTAGAGCTCTCCGTAAAGTCCGTTATTGAAGTCCGTTTGAGGACGGGCCTAACCCCTTTTCCATAGCTCCGTTTCTGTGGAGAAAAGAGAGAAACAGCCTTCCTAAGCAGGATCTAAAAGGTGGCGGACGGGATTAACTTCCTTGCTATAGTCTACCTCCGGAAACCCAAATCCAAATAGACGATAGAATTCTTTCTGGTATCCCTTAAAATCAGAGAGTGCTTCTATCGTATCTGTGGTAATTGTCTCCCAGAGTCTGATAACTTCGGTCTGTATGTCCTCCCGCATTTCCATCTCATCGAGATGGATACGGCCCTCTGTATCCAGTCTCGGACCTTTCGGAGAGCAAAGGTGATCCACAAACAGCCGATATATTTGCTCAATACACCCCTCATGTACTCCCCTTTCTTTCATAACTTTAAAGAGGATAGATATATAGAGCGGAACGGCAGGAATTGCAGAACTTGCCTGGGTTACTACTGCCTTGTTGATCGAAATAAAAGCAGTTCCACCGCCAAATTTTTTATTCAACTCTTTAGCTGTCTGTTCTAGATCCATTTTAGCACGTCCAATAGTGCCCTGTGTGTAGATTGCTTGAGTGAGTTTTGGTCCCAAATAAGAATAGGCGACTGTCCGAAACCCTTCCGACAATACACCAGCGTCTGCCATGGAACTAATCCACATCTTCCAATCCTCCCCCCCCATCACCTTAATTGTATGAAAAATTTCCTCGCATGTGGCAGACTCGAGAGTCACCAACTCGATTTCCTTCTTGTCCATGCGGATGTTTTTGGTGACGACGGAAGATCCTATTGGCTTCAGGGTGGATTTGTAGACTTTTCCACTCACCGGATCCAGACGACGGGGAGAGGCCAGACTGTACACAATTAGGTCTATCTGGCTTAAATCTCTCCGAATAGTCGAGGTAACCTTTTCCTTTGTCTCTTCAGAAAAGGCATCTCCGCTGAAACTCTTTGCGTAGAGTCCCGCCTTGACTGCAGCTGCTTCAAAAGCGGCAGAGTTGTACCAACCCGCTGAAGCAGGCTTTTTTTCGGTACCTTCCTTCTCAAAGGAGACACCTATTGTGGACGCGCGTCCACCAAACGCCGCTACAATCCGTGAAGCAAGCCCATAGCCAGACGAGGCACCTATCACAAGTACGCGCTGAGGCGCCTTAGGTAGCAAGGGTTTAGACATTACATAGCCCACTTGTCGTTGGACAAGAGCAACACATCCGTTAGGATGAGCTGTCGTACAGATAAAATTACGGACTCTCGGCTTGATGAACATACTAGTCTATAGAAACCCATCCAGCGTAGCATTGGCTACTCTGCTTTCTAAGGCAAACCTTTGAAATGCCTTGCCTAGAGCCTCTTTCTTCAAGCGGGAGGAAGAAAACCCCTCTGGAAAACTAACACTGTCAGGCATCGTTGGTTACAGCGGTAATGTCTATGCTTATCGAGGGCAGTTGTCATGTTATTAACTTCCCTCGATTTCCACCTCTCCCTATCCATAGCTGACAGGATTTGGTCCTCTGTCTATACAGGGAAAAGATAACTTTTCTTCTATGTTAAAAATACCCATTTCTTGCTCGAGCGCCTCCTATGATGTTCTTGTGGGTAGCGGACTACTTACCCACAGTGGAAATCTTGTTACCAAGATAGTGTCCCCCAGCAGGTGTGCGATCGTAACCGATTCTAATGTAGAAAAACATTATTTAAAGCCAGTACTTACCTCTCTAAAAAATGTAGGATTTAAGCCCCTAACATTAGTAGTCCCTTCTGGAGAACGATCAAAATCTTTCCGCCATGTGCGTAGCCTATGCCATAGCATGATCACAGCCGGCTTAGACCGAAAATCTGTTTTGTTTTCTCTTGGAGGTGGTGTCATCGGAGATCTTTCTGGGTTTGTCGCAGCAATCTTTCATCGAGGGATTCCGTTCGTGCAACTCCCGACAACTGTTACTGCCCAAGTAGATAGTTCAGTCGGCGGCAAAACTGGCGTTAACGTTGCAGCTGGAAAAAACCTAATCGGCGCCTTTCATCAGCCGCAATTGGTCATTATAGATCCCTCTACACTGGATACGCTGCCAAACCGGGAATATTGGGAGGGGTTTGCAGAAATAGTAAAACATGCTATCATCCGAGATGTAGCAATGCTGGAGATCCTATCCCCTGAACGGTCAAAAGATCTAGGCGCTCTTATCGCTAGAAATATAACTATCAAATCTGCTCTTATTTCCTCTGACGAAAGGGACGAAAAGGGGCTACGTACTCTTCTAAATTTTGGACATACCATTGGGCATGGAATTGAGACTGCAGCTGGTTATGGTGCATTGCTCCATGGAGAGGCTATTAGTCTTGGCATCCTAGCCGCACTTTGGCTTTCAGTGCGTTTCTCAGGGCTCCAGCGATCTGAGTTGGAACGCGTCACAGGGGTCCTCCATCGCCTTTCCCTTCCTATTACACTTCCCAATAAGATCTCTACTGGCTCCATCCTAACTGCTATGAGAAAAGACAAAAAGTTCGAGCAAGGGAAGCTGCGCTTTGTACTTACTCATCGCCTAGGGAGTGCCTACCTGAGCGCTGAGGTTAGCCCACAAGACACCCATGCCGCAATTGAATTCCTCCGTAAACTCTAGCTGAGCTAGCTGGTATGGCAACTTCTTGGCAACAAGCCGACTTTATTTTATTTCTAAACGAGCGCCAGATGTTCCTTGCTGAGTACAATCAGGCGTCAAATCACCTATTTGGGGAGGTCTTAGGAAGGTTAGGCAATCATTTTTTCTCTCAGTGTTCACCATTCGCTCGTAAATTAGCCAATCAGTCGCTGCAATCCACAACTATGATGTTGTAATACGTCTGGTTTGATGCTACCTCTGCCTAGAGGTGCGAGGAGGGTGCGCAGAGACCTCTTTTGTGCTAGGCGGGATCTTTTTCAAGTCTGCGGGGCGCTGGGGTGAATGTATTAACACAGGCGTGCGGCGCTCAGAGGTTTTCGGTTGACATAAGAGGCGAAAAGCCTTCTTGGTAGGTCTCTGGCGGTTTCCTTTCTAAGAGTTGCTTGTGTATCGACAGCGCCCGATGGGTATAGGAGAGCTAATCCTGGCAAAGAGTCTTGAGTTTCTGCGCAGAGCCGCATGCGCTAGGCATTAGATCGGGGTGCATGTTACTATACGAGAGAGCAAAAGCGGATTGTTAATTACTTCATGTCCGGCCACAGTAAATGGTCGAAAGTTAAGCGTTTGAAGGGGGCTCTAGATGCGGAACGCAGTAGACTCTTCTCCAAGCTTTCAAAAGAAATCACGATTGCTGCTAGATTGGGCGGCGGGAACCTCATGCTGAATCCACGACTCAGGGCCGCGATTCAATCTGCACGATCTAAAAGTATGCCAAACGAAAACATTGCACGGGCTGTCAAAAGGGGAGAACGAGCGACATCCACCGCTGCTGCTATGGAGCAGATGCTTTATGAGGGTTATGGTGCAGGAGGCGTCGCTCTTATTGTGGAAGCGGCCACTGACAATAAAAACCGAACTGCCGCTGCTTTACGTTGCTTTTTTGCGGAAAAACAAGGAGTTTTAGGTGGTCCTGGTAGCGTGTCCCATCTTTTCCTCCGAAGAGGACAGATCATTGTCTCAAAAAGTGCTTTGCAAGAAGAGCGACTTTTGGAAGTGGCGCTACAAGCAGGGGCTGAAGACCTTATCCGTAACGAAGAGTCTTTTGCTATTCTTACATCCCCTAGCTGCTTCCATTCAGTTGCAGAATCCTTAAGGAATTTTCAAGTCCCCATCGAATCTCGGCAGCTAATCTTTCTTCCGCGAAGAATCGTGGATGTTAGTGATTTACAAACAGCTTCTTACATTCTCCAGCTTTGCGATGCACTAGAGGGCCATGATGATGTTCTGCGTGTCCACTCCAATTTCAATATCCATGAAGGGTTGCTTGCAAAAATCCATCCAAATTGATCCAACATCCGCGTGATATGATTGAAGAAAAAGAAACCGCTGATATAAAAAAGCCTAGGCGAAAGCGTGCTGCGCGATTGCGCCACCCAAAGAAAAGTGCTCCTGCTCGGACTCTCTCTTCTTCCCCTGTAAGTCTTCTCCCACAGCCTTCTGCTTTCACTGCCTCTCCAGAAAACGCTTTTACTCTTTCAGATAAAGAAGGTGTAACCTCTTCTACCGCGGAGGTTCCTACGCAGTGCCGTGCCGAAGAATTCTCCGTTTCTCCTTCCACACACGTCCCTTCTTATGCAGAAGGGATTATAGAAGTATCAGGTAAGGGATTTGGCTTCCTGAGAGAGGCAAAGAGGAACTTCATCCAATCTCAAAACGATGTCTTTGTGACTCCGGAGGTTGTACGCAAACATGGCCTCCGAGACGGGATGAAAATCAAGGGTGAGACTCGTAGAGGTAGCCGAGGTCTCCAGCTTTTTAGACTTATCGGAATTGAGGGAGAGAAGCCGGACACCGTTCAAAATCTTCCCATCTTTGAAGAGCTGACAACAGTCAACCCAAGAGCTCGTATAAGACTTGAGACGATTCCAGAGCGTTTTACAACCCGCATTATGGATCTCATAGCACCCATCGGTCGTGGGCAGCGAGGCTTAATTGTAGCCCCTCCGCGTACCGGAAAAACCACACTCCTCCAACATATCGCAGAAGCAGTAGTAAAGAATTACCCAGAAATGGGATTAATTATTCTCCTCGTGGATGAGCGCCCTGAAGAGGTGACAGAAATCCGTAGGACGGTTCCTCAAGCCGCACTTATGGCTAGCTCTAATGATAGTGATATTAAAAGCCACACCCGTGTTGCCCAGCTAGCCATCGAACGAGCTAAACGTCTTGTAGAGATGGGAAAGCATGTTTTTGTCCTTATGGATTCCCTGACCCGTATCGGGCGGGCATTTAATAACACACAGAGTATAGGGGGGCGTACTATGTCCGGCGGGGTCGACTCTAGAGCGCTAGAAACTCCACGTAGGCTTTTTGCAGCTGCCCGCAACACCGAGGAGGCTGGATCCCTTACTATCATGGCTACGGCCCTCATTGACACGGGTAGTCGAATGGATGAGTTGATCTTCCAGGAATTTAAAGGAACCGGAAACATGGAACTCGTCCTAGACCGTAAAATCAGCGATCAACGCATCTATCCAGCAGTAGACATATTTCTCTCTGGTACTCGCCGTGAGGAACTTCTTCTTCCGGAACAGGATCTCCACAAGGTGAACATTATCCGCCGTGGTTTATCCGGACACAAGCCAATTGAAGCCATTGAACGGCTGCTATTTTTTGTCCAGAAATACCCCTCCAATGCAGAAATGCTGCGCAATATCCCAGGATAAGTGGGCTCTCAAAGCTCGTTGTGAGAGCAAGTTAGTGCACCTTCCCACACTTCCAGCTTCTATAGCCTACGATGGTGAGCAAAGCTGGTAGTTTTCCTTTGGTGGGCAGAGTTTGTCCACGTTTCTACTTTACTCGGAGAGATGCTCTTGGCTGCAGACGATAATGCGCTAGTTTATGCTTCTTTTGTTGATGCATTTCCACCACAATTGCCTTTCGTCTCAGATACAGGAAGACACCTGGGCAGTTTCTTCCAAGAGGTTCTTTGCCAAATTGACAATTACCTCCGAGGTAGACAAGGGAGATTTACAGTTCCTATCCGTCCACATGGGTCCTACTTTAGCCGCAAGGTGTGGAGCACACTGATGAAGATCCGACCCGGCTCGTGGACAACTTACGGAGAAATAGCCCGCGAGCTGGACCATCCGAAAGCTGCTCGTGCTGTCGGTATAGCTTGCCGAAGAAACCCGATTGCTATCTTTATCCCTTGCCATCGCGTCCTAAGTAAGACCCGACAGCTCACCGGCTATGCCGGCGGCTTACATCGCAAGGCGCTCCTCCTTAGCCTCGAGGAGGCCTTCTACTCCTAGTTGGAATAGGGACCGGATAAGTACTGTTTTGAACTCAAAAATTGGTTTTATAAAAACCATCCCCGCTCGTCTTGGACAACCAAAATGCAAGACAAAGAAGGGAGGCCTCTGAATCTCAAGAACTTCTAGATGGTGGGCCTTGGGTAGCATAAGGCTTTTGGGGGCCCTGGTGAGGTAGAGGCATCGCTTTGTGTTTGAGTGTTGAATTGTAGCCGGATTGGGGGTTGGATTGAAAATCTGTCAGATTCCAGGCTGGGAAGAGTAGAGCCGCATCGGCCATGGGAATGTTACATCGGGAAAACTTGCCTGAGCTATTGGATGACTTTGGGGTTGGTATATAGCTATGCCATTCTCCTTCCAACTCCCATATAGTTTTTCAAGCCATCCCAAAGCATCTGGGAGAGTTGCCCAACAATGAGGGAGAGCTGGCAAGAGCCATGTTAGGTTAGTGCGGTAACGGCGGGGCATGAAGCTTGATTTAACTTTGGAACGGCGATGGTTGAATGCATTGGTTTTTTTCGAGTTTTGTCCTGCTTAGGGGCACTACCTTAATCGAACCTTGCTGCCAAATGTTCGGCGAACTCTTTTAGACCGAAGCCCACATAGAAAACTGGCGAGACTCCATCAACATGTTAATTGTGTCGACTGTAAGAGCCATATGAACTATGCTGCACGGCCCTGCGGGGAACTTTGTTCTACCGTGACCCCGCATGGATTTGCCTTACTGGTTCATGCCATCGCAGCCTTGCACTCTAATTATCTTCGGAGCCACTGGTGATCTTACGCACCGAAAACTTATCCCGGCGCTATATAATCTCTGGATAGATGGCAATTTGTCCTCGGCTCTAACCATACTTGGATTTGCGAGGAGAGAGAAATCCAATGAACAGTTTCGTTCCGAACTGAAGGAAACAGCAGAGAAATTTTCCCGCCAGAAGATCGATAGAACACGTTGGGAACACTTCGCTTCCTCGATCTACTACTATAAGGGAGCATTTGGAGCAACAGAGCAGTACATCTCTCTTGCCAGGACTCTAGATATGCTGGATATGCAACGGGGGACACGTGGCAACCGTCTTTTTTATCTAGCGGCGGCTCCAGAGCAATTTGTGACAATCCTAGAGAATCTTAGGCAGAGCGGACTAAATACGACTCGCGCAAATGGATGGACACGCATCGTGATAGAAAAGCCGTTCGGAACGGACCTTTTGAGCGCTCAGCGCTTAAACTCGCTAGTTGAAGGAGTTTGTCCGGAGCACAGTACTTATCGCATTGACCATTATCTAGGAAAGGAAACCGCTCAGAATATTATGGTTCTACGCTTTGCGAATGCCTTGTTTGAGGCAGTATGGAATGCTCGCTACATTCACCACGTGCAAATTACAGCAAGTGAAACCATTGGTATAGAAGGCCGTGCAGGTTACTATGAGCAGGCGGGTGCTCTGAGAGATATAGTACAAAACCACCTGCTGCAGCTCCTTTGTCTCATCGCGATGGAACCGCCAATTGATCTTGGGGCTGACAGCATTCGTGATGAAAAAGTCAAAGTATTACGCTCTCTACGTCCTATCGTAGGGGACGAAGTACCACTCCACGTAGTACGGGCCCAATATACGGCTGGTACTGTTAACGGTCGAGAGGTAGTTGCTTACCGTGAAGAACCTGGTGTATGCCCGCGGTCTTTTACAGAAACCTTTGTGGCTCTCCACATAAACATTGACAACTGGCGCTGGGCTGGGGTTCCCTTCTTCATTCGAGTTGGCAAGCGTCTTCCAAAACGGAGAACAGAAATTGCTGTCCATTTTAAAAGTGTCCCACACATCCTCTTTAAGAAGGCTACCAGAGAGGTAGAGGAAAATGTCTTGGCCATTTGTATTCAACCAGACGAGGGTGTGTTCCTTCAGGTGAGTGCTAAACTGCCGGGTTCTATTGTACGTATCCAATCAGTTAAGATGAATTTTCATTATGGTACCTCCTTTGGAAAGGCGACCCCGGAGGCCTATGAAAGACTTCTGTTGGATGCTATAAACGGCGATGCGTCGCTTTTTGCCCGCCGGGATGAAGTAGAAGAAGCTTGGAGATTTGTAGATGGTATCCGCTCCCATTGGAATACTTCTTCCACGAAGGACGTCTCCTTTTATCCGGCGGGAAGTTGGGGCTCTTCGGAGGCAGATCGTCTGACTGAAGTATACGGCGCAAAATGGAGGCATTTGTAACAGCCAACAAAATACTTGATTGAGTTGCCTCACAACGGTAAGTGGTTAGGGCGTTGCTGGAACGGCATACAACTCGCGGCCTTTTCCCTGTTTGGGAGGGAGCAACCGGGGAGGATGCCCGTGATGAGGGCATCGCGCGTCTGCTTCAACATAACTTTCATATCATGGCCGAACGGGCAGAATTACAGGAATTAATAGCCAGGTCCGTCAAAAATTATAGAGAGGGAAGTATTATCAAGGGATTCATACTTGAGGTTCGTCCGAGGGAATTTTTGGTGGACATTGGATATAAGTCGGAGGGTATCATCCCTGCTGCGGAGTTTGATAACCCAGCGGAAGTAGAAGTTGGCGATGAGGTTGAGGTCTTGCTTGAGCGGCTGGAAAATGAGGAGGGGATGTGTATTCTCTCTAAAGAGAAGGCGGCTCAGCGCCAGAACTGGGAGAAAATTGTCTCCGTCTTTCAGGGGGAAGGCCTTGTTCAGGGAAGGGTCAAGGGTATTGTCAAGGGCGGTCTTACGGTCAACGTAGGCGTTGAGGCCTTCCTGCCAGCTTCACAGATTGACGTTACTCCTCCACGGGATCTACAGCAGTTTGTCGGCAATACCTACAGCTTTAAGATTGTCAAAATCAATGAAGACCGCAAGAACGTGGTCTTAAGTCGTCGTGAAATCATTGAGAAGGAACGCTCCGAAAAGCGCTCCAGATTTCTGAGTTCAGTCCAGGTTGGAGATAGGGTCTGTGGTATCGTCAAGAACATCACTGACTTCGGCGCGTTTATCGATTTGGATGGCATTGATGGTCTCCTCCACGTCACTGATATTTCTTGGGTCCGGGTAGACCACCCTAGTACTGTGCTCAGGGTAGGACAGTCTGTAGAGGTAGTTGTTCTAGATGTTAACAAGGAGAAAGAGCGTGTCTCCCTTGGCCTCAAGCAGACCCAAGACAACCCTTGGGAAAGGATTGAGGAGCGCTTCCCTACTGGGCAGGTCGTTAGTGGTACCGTCACTAACTTGATGCCCTACGGAGCCTTCGTACAAGTTGAGGAAGGAGTAGAAGGATTAATCCACGTTTCTGAACTATCCTGGACCGAGCGCATCGCACGACCTTCAGATGTGCTTAGTCTCGGACAGCAGGTCCAAGCAGTTGTACTGGGTGTAAACAAAGGGGAGCAAAAGATTTCCTTAGGGATACGCCAATTGACTCCCAATCCATGGGACGATATTGAGCAGCGCTATACTCTTGGTAAGAAAGTATCTGGAAAGGTTCGCAATATGACCGCCTACGGGGCTTTTATTGAATTGGGGGATGGCATTGATGGCATGGTACATATTTCAGACCTAAGTTGGACACGAAAAGTTAACCATCCCAGTGAGATCTTACAGAAGGGCCAGGAAATGGAGGCTATTGTCATTGATATTGATAAGTCGAACCAGCGTATCAGCCTTGGCTATAAACATCTCGAGGAGGATCCGTGGAAAGAAATGGATAAGCGCTTCCATCCTGGCGACCTTGTCCATGGTACTGTCACTAAGATCGCTAGTTTTGGTGCCTTTGTAGAACTGGAAGGTGGTGCTGATGGACTGGTTCACATCTCTCAAATTAGCGAGGATCATGTGGAAAAGGTAAAAGAGTTCCTTAAGGTTGGGGATAAAGTGGAGGCCCGTGTCATTAAAGTAGATAGAAATGAACGACGCATCGGCCTTTCAATTAAGGCGGCCAGTTGTAGTAAGGAAGATTTGCATGAGGGTGAAGCTTTCGACAGTCTGCGCCCCGGCAAAGACATGGTGGGCTTGGCTCAGGCTTTTCGAGCTGCGGAGGAGGAGTACCGTCCAGGCGATTCCAAGAAGAAAAATAGCTAATATGAAACAGAAATTACAAATAACTGCATATCTAAAACCCTCTTGTGGATGGAGCAATGGGGTGCGCGCCGTTTTTGCAAAGTACGCGCTTCCCTATGAAGAGAAAGACATCGCCACTAACCCTCAATTTCGCTGGGAAATGGAGCAGAAGAGTGGCCAGTCCCTCTCTCCTTGCGTGGTAGTAAATGGCCATATGCTGGCAGACATTAGCGGGGAAGAGCTGGAGCATTATTTGCTATCCAGCAAGCTAGTAGAAGCCTCCCATCACACAACAGATGTCCCTTTGAATTCCCCTTGTACTTCTGCCGATAAGCAAAAATAGACAGAGTGAGGCCATCCTCGTCTTACAGTTTCTCTGTCTGGACGGAGCTAGGAAGGAATATCGAAGCAAGTGTTCTCCATGCTTCTTAAAGCCGCCTCCTACTTACTTCCCTCGCAGACAAAGTTTAATGGGTAGCCCAGGGAATTCTAGGTGTTTTCGAATCTGGCCTATTAGATAGGCCTGGTAGGTGCTTACCAGCAGCCGGGGATCATTCACAAAAAGTAGGAAGCGAAGAACGGAGAACGGATGATGGAATTCAGGGCAGACTTGGATAGAATAATAAACCTTCAGCCTCCTATTATCCCCACGTGCCGGAGGGGGATGCCTTTGTAAGGCGGCCTGTAGCAGGCGATTTAACTCTCCGGTTCCGATACGGTATGTCCCATTCTGGGAGATCTTATGGATGGCAGGAAAGATTTGCTGAACGTGCTCGCGTGTTTTTGCGGAGAGTGTGACCACAGGCGCAAAACTTATGAAGAACAAGTTGCGCCTTATCTCCCTTGCGAGCTCATGAAGAAATTTCTGCTGCCCATCCCGCGGTTTTACTAAATCCCACTTGTTGAGGAGGATAATTACCGGCTTGCATGCCTTCTGAATAAGGCCTGCAATCTTTTTGTCCTGGCTCGTCACGCCTGATTCGGCGTCTAGTGCTAATAAACAGAGATCTGCACGCTCAATAGTTTTTATTGAACGCATTATACTAAAAGCCTCCGTAGAGATTTTTCCATTAGAGGGATGACGTATCCCAGCCGTATCACAGAATGTGTAGCAAGTTCCATGACAAGTGTAGGTGATGTCCACAGCATCCCTAGTGGTACCTGGAACCTCACTCACAATCATCCTATTCTCGTCGAGAATAGCATTAGTTAGGGAGGACTTCCCTACATTAGGGCGACCAACGATCGCAATACGCGGAGCATTTTTCCAGGCTGCTTGTGTTGCTTGTCTAATGCTGGCAGATAACAACTGGTCAATAAGCAGTACTAACTCTGCAATTCCACGTCCGTGGATAGCGCTTACACCTATGCAAAACTCAAACCCTAAGCTTGAAAAATCTGCTAGCATACTCTCCTGTTGCTCGTGGTCTATTTTATTGACTACTAGTATTAAGGGCCGCCTAGCTACTCGCAGTCGCTTGGAGAGTTCCTCATCTAATGGCATAACCCCAGTTTGGGCATCCGATGTGAAGAGCAATAAATCCGCTTCCTTCATCGCCGTTTCTGCAGCAGCGCTCGTCTGAGCAGAGAAGCCTGAGCTCCATTCTACGCCGATCCCACCAGTATCTATGATCCTGAACGGGAGTCGTCCTAGATAACAAACGGCAACGACATAGTCCCTGGTTGTTCCTGGCTGACTGTGAATGACAGAGACTCTTTTCCCTGCCAGGCGATTAAATAGGGATGACTTTCCTACATTGGGACGTCCTACGATAGCCACGGATCCCGCGCTAGAATGACTAGATGGAATCACTCCATCTTTATAGCGTGGGCGTGAAAATAATCTATCTGTTTTCATTCTTCTTTGTCCGATTTT
>Ga0134126_10000118_pt1 | contig 101021 bp, 96 predicted proteins | sample KB31752_FD_96881 | JGI IMG/M metagenome (GOLD analysis project Ga0134126, IMG submission 96881) | Terrestrial soil microbial communities with excess Nitrogen fertilizer from Kellogg Biological Station, Michigan, USA - KB3-175-2 | ecosystem: Environmental > Terrestrial > Soil > Unclassified ... | reverse complement strand
GACACCGTCGGCCTCACCGCCGGCACCTCCACGCCTGACTACGTAATTGAGGAAATTGAAAATCGTTTGAAACAGCACTGGTCCGAAGCGATTCACGTCTAACAAGCCGTTACCCGATGTTCTTGATCATACTATTCTGCGTCGTCGTGATTCCCTCGGCCGTCTTGGCGGTAGCTGCGGTCAAAGGCAGAACGTCGGTGCTATCGTTTTTTGTGCGCATTGTGGTATCCGCAGTGGGCATCGTGATTCCCATTCTGATTTTCCTGCTGAGCGGATTCATGGTTCCCGAGGGGAAAGACGAATGCAACTACGGCTGGCTGGATTGTTTTCCAACGGGAAAACTGGCGCTGACTCCGCTTGTGTTGTGGGCTGCGTACGGGTTGTATGCATTTCAGATCAAGGAAACGTCCCGTCCGCTTCGCAAATCGGCAGCCTTGGGATTGTTTGTCGGCGCAATCGTAAGTTCTGTTTGCTTCATCGCCGGACTCCTCTCTACAGATCCTGGCCTGAGACTGTGGCTGATTATTCCTCTTTACGTCGCGATTTGGTACGGCGTTGCGGCCCTGTGCGTGACGGATTACGCCACTTTGAAAGCGTGGGATTACGTGATTGCACTCGGCACTTCGATTCCGTTTTGGATCGGCAGCGTGTTATTATCGCAACACATCTACGCCGGCTTGCCAGATCGGGCGCCGACCTGCTTCGTGGTAACCGCGGCCAGTCGCGGCCACCGGCGAATCGTTGGGCCATTTTTCGCCACAACTCGTCGCGGCCAGATGCGCTTCGCTAACCAACAACTCCTGACATTCTGGCAGTTTGAATTTTTTTGGCAGTCATGCTCGCCCCGCACGCACGCCGCGTTTCGGCGTGTTTACAATCGGATTGGGCCAATCGTCGCCGGGCACATCCAATCGCCGTGGCTTGCCGATGCTGTTTACGTAGCATTGAAGCCAATCGAAATTCTAGCGCTGCTGTTGAATCTGGCCGTAATCGTTCGCCGAGGCTCGGTTTCGCGGAGCAGCGGCAAATTGAATCCTTTGTTTTCAAACTGAACAGAAAGAGAGGAGAGCTATGACACTAAAATGGTTCAAACAATGGGGCTGGTTTTATGTGCCGTCGTCGGTGATGGGCACGGCCATCGCTCTGATCGCAGTCGTCTTCTGCGTTACGGTATTTCTCGCGATGGATCACAAATCGCATTCCGTCAGCGATACCTTTTATGGCGTGTTTCCCTTTTTTACCTGCGCGTTTCTGCTATTTGATTGGATTGGAGCGCGGACGAGCAAGTTTCTAAAACCAAAGGAGGGTAATATGAACTACGCCAAACAAATCGAGTATTTCGCCCGCAACCGGCAAAATCGCCTCGAACCGGATTGGGCCGCGCCGATGGAAATTTCCGCGCACGTCCTCGCGCCCTTGCTGCGGTCCATCGAGCAATTCCGCCTGGGTGATGGCGGCGGGCCAGCCTCGTTGATTGCTCACAACGCCGACACATTCCGCAATCGCACCGAAGAAATGCGCCAGATCGTCGACCTTTGGTTTGCGGAAGAGGCGGAACACGCGCGTTTGCTGGGCTGCGCCGTGAAACGTTTTGGCGGCCGGTTCATTGAATCGCACTGGAGTTTTTCCGCATTTTGCTTCTGCCGCCGCGCGCTCGGCGTGCGTTTCGAATTGCAGGTCCTCACGTTGACCGAACTCGTGAGCACTGGATATTATCGGATGATGCGACATCATTCGCCCGACGGCCCGCTCGCGGCGATGTGCGAGTTGATCCTGCGCGATGAAGCCGGTCATGTCGCCTTCCAGCGCGACCGCCTCGCCGACGCGGGTTGCCCGCGTCCGGGCCTGCGCGGCTGGCTTTGGCGATTGCAATTTCTCGTCTGCGGCTATGCGGCTGGAACGATGCTTTGGATCAACCACGCCCCCGGCCTGAAAGCCATCGGCGGCACGCGCGCGGAATTTTATCGCGAAATCACGCGGCAACTCACGCGCTTCCTCCGCTCGCTGCGCCGCGAAGAAACACCCGCCGGCGTTCCGGCGCTCTGGGCCAAAACCGCCCGCCAACCACAACCTGCACCATGAATATTTTCCAAAAGAATCGCGACTGGAACCGCTGGCTCATCGTCGTCGTTTACGCCATCGCCATGGCATGGGTCGAATCCGCGGTGGTCTTTTACCTGCGCACCATGATTCACCGCATCGATCCGCATCAAGTCAACCCGCTCCCGGTCGTCGGCAACATGGGCCCAGTCGAAATGGTGCGTGAAGCCGCCACGCTGATCATGCTGCTCACCGTCGGCATGCTGGCCGGGCGCAACTGGCGCGCGCGGCTCGGTTATTCCGCCATTGCGTTCGGGGTTTGGGATATTTTTTATTACGTGTTCCTGAAAGTCATTTGCGGCTGGCCAAATTCGCTGGTGAATTGGGATGTTTTATTTCTGCTCCCGTTGCCGTGGTGGGGGCCGATTTGGGCGCCGATGGCCATTGCCCTGCTGATGATTCTCTGGGGAACCTTCGCCAGCCAATTTGAAGCCGCCGATTCCATTCGCCCGTTGCGCCGGCTTTGGTTGATAAACTTCTCCGGCATTGTCCTCGCTCTCTACGTATTCATGGCCGATTGCCTTCACGCCAGCAAAGGCGGCGTGGACGCGATTCGCAAGGTGGTCCCGCAACATTTCAACGTGCCGCTTTTTTGCGCCGCGCTTGCGCTGATGTCCGCGCCGGTAATTCATTTAGCCTGGCGAATTTGGTCGCCAGCATTGAAGAAACCCGTTAGCCTCACGGTCGAAGAAACGCTTTCATGCAAGGAGAGTCCGCAAAACTAGGAGACGCCGCTCCGCGGCACGCCCCGTCGGCGCGCCTGAGCGTGCTCTTGCGCGGCGAAGTCCATGCGCTCGAATCCTGGAGCGCGCAATGGAACACGCGGCGAATTCTCCTGCACCTCGCCATTATCATCCTCGGCGCCGGGCTTTACGGCGCGGCGATGGGCTGGTGGCGCGCGCCCCAGCAGGCGTTGTACACCGCCATCAAATTCCCGCTCATCATTTTGCTCACCGCCACCGGCAACGCCCTGCTTAACGCGATGCTCGCGCCGCTGCTGGGGCTCAACATTCCCTTCCGCCAATCGTTTCTCGCGATTCTTATGAGCTTCACCATCGCGGGTGCCATTCTCGGGTCGTTCGCTCCCATCGTCGCTTTCATGGTGTGGAATTTCCCGCCGATGTCGCCGAACCCCTGGGAATCCGCCGGTCCTTACAGCGCGATCCTGCTCACGTTCGTGCTCGTCATCGCCTTCGCCGGCATCACCTCCAATTTGCGATTGCTGCAATTGCTGCATCACCTCGGCAAAAGGCGCGACGTGGCCGTTCGTGTTCTTTTCGCGTGGCTGGCGGGGAATCTTTTTTTTGGAACTCAACTTTCGTGGATCCTGAGACCATTCATCGGCGCGCCCGCCTTGCCGGTTCAATTTCTGCGCGCCGACGCCTTCAAGGGCAATTTTTACGAAACCATTTTCCACACCTTCATGCGGATTTTGAACCTTCATTGAGACGCAACACCAACTCCCAAGACCTATGAGCGAATCGAACCCAACGCCGCCGCAGTTCCCTCAACAAACACCGCCCACACCACCACCACCGCCGCACACCGGCCCGTTCCCCTCCGTGCCGCCCACGCCGCCCCGCATGCTCGGCGAAGACCCGGAAGAACGCGCGCCCATCACGAGCCCGGTCACGGCCATCGAAGCCATTTTGCGCCAGCCACGCCGCGTGATGTACCAATTGCGCCAGCCGGGCGCGGGCGCATTGATCCTTTATTTCGCGCTCACCGCTATTTTTTGCGCGCTCGTTTACGGCGTCGTGGTCGGAACATTTTCCATGAAGGAACAATTGTGGATCGCGCCGGTCAAAATCGCCGGCGGCTTGATGTTCACCACGCTGATCTGTCTGCCGAGCCTGTATATCTTCACCTGCCTGAGCGGCTCGCGGGCGCGGCTCTCGGAGGTTTTTGGCTTCGTCATGGGCATGCTGATGCTCACGACCATCCTGCTCGTTGGCTTCGCGCCCGTGGCGTGGCTGTTTTCGGAATCAACCAATTCGGTTAACTGGATGGGCGCGTTGCATCTCCTCTTCTTCATCATCGCCACCATTTTTGGCCTGCGTTTTCTCACCGCGGCTTTCTCCCATTCGCAGGCCAGATCCAACGCAGGCTTCGCCACCTGGGTGGTCATTTTCCTGCTCGTCGCCCTGCAAATGACCACCGCCCTGCGGCCGATCGTGGGCCGCTCCACGACATTTTTCCCGACTGAAAAGAAATTTTTCCTCAGCTACTGGGCCGATTGCCTGAACCCCAATGCCGAAAGACCGAACGATTCCACGCGTTGATCGCAGCAATGAATCCAGAACAAAAGTTTCAATGGATTAAATGGCTCACGTGGCCGTTCATCTTCGGCTTGTTTGTCAGCGGTGCGACGGCCATTCCGCTGCAACGCGAATTGGATCTCGCAGTAAAACTTCTGGGCCCGCCCGACCTGCTGCACCAGGCGAGCAGCACCGGGCTGAGATTCTGGATTTGGAAAGTCCACGAAGGACTTGCCGCCGCCTACGCCGCCTTTCCCTCCCTGGCCTACGGGACGGACTGGCTGGCCTTCGGCCATTTCGTCATTGCCATTGCCTTCTTCGGCGCATTGCGCGACCCCGTCCGCAATCGCTGGCTCTATCAATTCGGCATGATCGCCTGCGTCCTGGTTATTCCGTACGCCATGATCATGGGCGCCATGCGCGGCATCCCATTCTATTGGCGCCTGATTGATTGCTCGTTCGGAGTCTTCGGCATTGTCCCGCTGTGGTTTTGCTGGAAATGGACCGGCGAATTGGAAAAAGCGAATGAACGGAGGCCGAAACCGTTCACAAAGCCGAGTCTAAAAAGGCATTCGACCCGGACGCGGAATGCGATCCGCTGAAAAAAGCCATGGCCAATCGCCCGCCAATTCCGCCGGAGAAAGATTGAAGGCTTCGCAGATTTTCACGCCGACATCCCCCAAAACCGGCCAAGCGATCGGATTGGAGCTTAAATCTTTGGGATTTCTCTGGAGCTTGGATGCTTGGACGCTTGGAGCTTTTGTCACAGATGCCGAGTGACGCCGGCACGATCCTCGTCCTCATTCCATTGCTGACATCCGCGTTGAATCCGTGTTTCATTTCCCCGATGGCGCGCGAGAATAATGAACTGCTGACCGATTTGCTGAAGCAAGTTTCGCGCTCCTTTTATCTCGCGCTCCGCGTCCTGCCCAAATCCGTCCGCCCACAAATCAGCCTCGCCTACCTGCTCGCCCGCACAACCGACACCATCGCGGACACAGAAATTGTATCCGTGGACCAGCGATTGCAACTGCTCCAGGCGTTGCGCCAACGAATTCTCGGCCCCAGTTCAACGCCGCTCAATTTCGGCGAACTCGCTCAAAAGCAAGGCTCGCCCTCCGAACGCGTCTTGCTCGAAAAATGCGAAGCCAGCCTCGCGCTGCTCCAGGCTCAATCTGTTGCCGACCAAAAACTCATCCGCGAAGTCCTCGACGTCATCACCAGCGGCCATGAGCTCGATTTGCAACGATTCAGCATCGCAACACCCGGAAAAATCGTCGCGCTCCAAACGGACGCCGAACTCGATGATTACACCTATCGCGTTGCCGGCTGCGTGGGTCGCTTCTGGACCAGGATCTGCCTCGCGCACCAATTTTCCACGCCGCAAACCACAGCCCTTTCCTTCGAGGAGCTTGGCGTGCACTTCGGCAAAGGCCAGCAGCTCGTGAACATTCTTCGGGACATCCCGGCCGATTTGGCTAAAGGCCGCTGTTATATTCCCGCGGATAAACTCGCCGCCGCCGGTTTGGTTCCCTCCGATTTGCTGAACGCCGGGAACGAACCGAAATTTCGCCCGCTTTACAATTGTTATCTCGACCTCACCGAAGCGTACCTCGCCGACAGTTGGGCATACACGAATCTTATCCCTTTCAGCCAAATGCGCCTCCGGCTGGCGTGCGCCTGGCCAATCCTCATCGGCGTGCGAACCATCGCGTGCCTGCGCGCCGGGAACGTCCTTGACGCGCGCAAACGCATCAAGATCAGCCGGGCTGAAGTCAAGAAAATCATGCTGAAAACCGTCCTTTACTATCCTTTCCCCGACGTATGGCGGCGCTTGGCCGCGTCAAAAGCTGTTGCCACACGCACGGTTTTGTCGTAATTAAAGCTTTCATGCAGATTTCACGACATCTCCTGTTGGCGTTCGCGGTCGCCACGTATCTCATGCCGTCTTTTGTCCGTGCGTATGATAATGAGGCGCAAATCCGCGCGCGCCAGGCATTAGAACAGAAAATGAACCAGATGGGAGCGCAAACTCCCCAGACCTCATCTCCGCCGGCTGTCGTGACCAAACCCGCGCCCACGCCCAAACCGAAGCGCGCCCGGAAAACCGCGCCGCCCGTGCAACCGGCTGAACGTTCGATGTCTGCTCCCCCGGCTTCCAGCGAAAACAGCACCGATGAAAAACTTCGCGAAGCGCTCCACGAAAGAATGAACGAAACGCCGGCCCAACCCACGCAACCAGCGCCCGTCGTGAACACGCCGCCCATGCAGGAGGAAACTCATGTTGCGCCGCCTCCGGCACGCGCCACGAAACCCGCTCCGCGGCCCGAAACCGCGCCTGCCTTCGTGAATACACCCTCCGAACAATCAGCACCAGCTACCACGGGATCTGCCACGGATCAAAAGCTTCAGGAAGCACTCCACGAAAGAATGAATGAAACTCCGGCCCAACCCGTGCAGCCAGCGCCCGTGGTGAACACTCCGACAAGGCCCGCTCCGCGCCCGGAAACCGCGCCTCCCCTCGTGAACACACCTCCTGCCCAACCGGCTCCCGCTACAACTGAATCTGCCACGGATCAAAAGCTTCAGGAAGCGCTTCACCAAAGAATGAATGAAACCTCGGAAGCGCCGGTGACGCCCACGCAACCCGCGCCCGTCGTGAACAACCAGTCGGCGCAGCAGGAAACTCATGGCGCCATGCCCGCCGTGTCCGCGCCGGAATACGCGCCGCTCCCGACGTACAACGACAACAACCCCCGGCTCAAACTTCCGCCGGCGCCGACTCCCGCGCCCGAGACGGCCCGCAGGTCATCCAAAACTCTGGCTTTGCCGCCAATCACCCTTCCAGCCCTGAGCGGACCGCCGTCGCCGCTGTCTCCGGCCAAGCAGCAGAAACTGGATGCGTTGCTGGAAAAGTACAAGGCCGACCAGATCTCGCCTGAGCAATATCACGAGCAACGCGCCAAAATCCTGGCCGAGCCGTAACGGAAATTATTAATTCCCTCCAGCCCGCCGGCCCAAAGCCTGCGGGTTTTGCTGTAGGAGACGAGGTATGACGGGCTGCCAAGCCAACGAACGAGCGCGTGTGGCCGTACCGCCGGGCCGGTGAAATCCTTGCCGCTGAACAAATCGATGCGACCGGCGGGCGCAACGGCCGTGTTCGCATCATCGGCAAAACCGCTCACCGCGAATGCACTGCTGAGGGCGAGTGCGCGAAGAGTTTCATAGGAACGGAATCACGGTTTTAGCGGCTCAATAAAAACTGTGCGCACTTCGAACGGCGCGCCTTCGCATTGGAAGCCAATCTTGCCAGAAGTTACCGTCGATCCCGTGGTTTCGTTCATGAACTTGCCGTTGACGTAAACTTTGACGGAGCCGTCACTGCAAATCAACTCGCAGGTGTTCCATTCGCCGACCGGTTTTTCGGCCGATGCGCCCTGTTTGGTCAGAGGAGTGTTGGCGTCCTTGCCGCGATGTTCCTTGCTTTCCGCGCCGCCCATCAGGAACAAATCGCCGACCGCATCGTGCTTGCCCTGGCATTGGATGCATGGCGGCCAGACTTTGTCGGGCAATTGCATGTGGACAAGGATGCCGCCGTTGTCCGCTTTCGGACCGATTTTTCCAAAGCGCCATTCCGCGGTAAGCTTGTAATCCTTGTAATCCTTTTCGGTCCGAATGTAGCCGGTCGGTTTGCCGGTGCATTTGAGCAAGCCATCCGCCACGCTCCAGGTATCGGTCGGGTTGGCGTTATTTTTCATGAAAAACGTCCAGCCGGAAAAATCCTTACCGTTGAAAAGATCGATGCGGCTGCTGGGGACAACAGCGGCGTCATTCGCGCCTTGGGCATGAGCGGAGACAAAAGCCAGTATAGCAAAAAAGAATGGTAGGGATTGGCGCCATTTCATCGCCGAAGGGTTAGAAGGGATGCGAGGAAAGTCAAGCGGGGTTTAGCGAATCGGCTGCTTCGGTTCTCAATTTCTCCGCGCCTGCTTGAAAACGACACCGAGCGGAGGCAATCCGCCCAGTGCTCCACCTCCGTGGCGTCCCGACTTTTTTCAGCGGCAAACAAGGCGGAGTTCCCTCCGCCATCGAATGCGCTTGCGTGTCGAGTAAAACAATTCCCATGTCGCAATGGTCAAACATTCCTGCGATCTAAAATCACGGTGGAGACAACATGGGACAACACGGCCGGTGAATTGCCGGCAACATTTGTTTTCCCCAAAACAGCACCTTTGCCACTTTGACCGGGCAAGCGCAAAAAAGTTCGATAAAATTTTGGCTGAGTTTCGCGTTGGGCGATATTCCTTCCACGCGGAGATTTATCCGTTTCGCGGAGGACGCGGAATGGTGTGCATCTGGACAAAGGCAGCGAAATGCCGCGGCGCTCCAATGCGCGGGTGTCGAGTTGCGCCAAAAAAAATACGCCCTTGTCACAATTTCCTCGACAATCAGATGTCTCCCAATAAAATCGCATCTACCCCATTTGCCGTTCTTCAAATGGGGTAGATGGTTTCATTTTTTACTGCGGAATGATGCGGAACTTTAATGCACTCACGCACCGTCATTTTGATTAGCAACATTCCGCCAACCCACCTTGTCAATCTCGCCGCACTGCCCTAGTTTAGGCGAATGTTCGATTCGTTAAGCAGCAAGCTCCAAAACGCCTTCCGCAACCTGCGCGGCCTCGGCAAAATTTCCGAGGACAATGTCAGCGATTCCTTGCGCGAGGTCCGGCTCGCGCTGCTGGAAGCCGATGTCAATTTCAAGGTCGCGCGTGATTTCATTGAGCGCGTCAAAACAAAATCGATCGGCGCGGAAGTTGTTCAAAGCGTCCAGCCCGGCCAGCAGATCATCAAGATCATCAGCGATGAACTCGTGGCGTTGCTCGGCTCGCAAAACCCCAGTCTGACGCTCAATGGCAATCCCAGCTGCATCATGATGGCGGGTTTGCATGGATCGGGCAAAACGACCTCCAGCGCCAAACTTGCGCGCATGCTGCACAAACAAGGCCGCGCCCCATTGCTCGTTGCGGCGGACGTTTATCGCCCCGCGGCCATGGACCAGTTGGAGACATTGGGCAAACAACTCGAATTGCCCGTGTTCGTGAAACGTGGCGAGACGGACGTTTTGAAAATCGCCCGCGGCGCGCTGGATTTCGCGCGCGAAAATAACCGCAATGTGCTGATTTTCGACACCGCGGGCCGGTTGCAAATTGATGAACCGCTGGTCCAGGAACTTGTCCGGTTGCGCGAGTTGATCAAGCCGCAGGAAATTCTGCTCGTGCTCGATGCCGCCACCGGCCAGGAGGCGGTGAATGTCGCGACCCATTTCGACCAGGCGCTGACCATCACCGGTTCCATTCTCACCAAGCTCGATGGCGATGCCCGTGGCGGCGCCGCGCTCAGCATGAAAGCGGTCACCGGCAAGCCGATCAAATTCGCGGGCGTCGGCGAAAAGCTGGAAGATTTCATGCCGTTTGATCCGGAGCGCATGGCATCGCGCATTCTTGGAATGGGCGACGTTGTCAGCCTTGTGGAAAAGGCCGCCGAAGCGGTGGACCTGGAAGACGCCAAGAAGCTCGAGGAAAAAATGCGCAAGGGCCAGTTCACGCTGGAGGATTTCCTAGAGCAATTGCGCCAGATGAAAAAGCTCGGCTCGCTCGAAAGCATCGTGGGCATGCTGCCGGGCGGCGCGGAGATGCTGAAACAGCAGGGGGATTTATCGAAACAGGAAAGGGAATTTCGCCGGATGGAAGGAATGGTTTGCGCGATGACGCTGCAGGAGCGCCGCAATCCGGCCATTCTCAACGCCAAACGCCGCCAGCGCATCGCCAAAGGCAGCGGCGTGACCGTGACGGAAGTAAACACGATGCTGAACAAGTTTGCCCAGATGCAGCAAATGATGAAGAAGATGGGCAAGTTCCAGAAAATGATGGCTCGCATGGGCGGCGGCGTGCCGAAAATGCTGCGAAAATAATTTCTCCGGCCGAGCGGACGCTCGCCGGCGTTTCAATTGATGAACTGGAACTGGACACCTCGCCTCGCACTGGATTCGGACGTTCCGGCATTGGAGGCATTGATTCCGCTCTGCGTGCGCGTGCTGCGAGCCGCTCATTATTCCACCGCCCAACTCGACGCCGCGCTGGGGCCGGTGTTCGGCGTCGATCGTCAACTCATTCGTGATGGCACGTATTTCGTGGTTGAGGAGTCCGGTCAAATCATTGGCTGCGGCGGGTGGAGCAAACGAAAAGCAATGTTTGGCGGCGACCGCGATCGCTCGGACGAAGATGGGGAACTGAAGCCTCAACAGGATGCTGCCCGTATTCGCGCCTTTTTTGTTCACCCGGATTGGGCGCGACAAGGCATCGGGCGCAGCATTCTTTTCCAATGCGAGGCGGCTGCATTAGCGGCCGGTTTCAAAAAGGCCGAACTGGTTGCCACTCTGGCTGGCGAACCGCTCTACTCCCGGTTTGGTTACGCAGTGGCGGAGCGATTCGAGACCTCGGTGCCGGGCGGTTTGTCTCTGCCGGTGGTGCGCATGGCGAAAAAATTGGAACGATAGGATATTAGGACGGTTTATACGTGGGTCTGAGGTGATGAGATTTCGCGCTTTTCGATTTTCCCGCGCAGTGGTAACATCCGACCATAGACTTAGCCTATGTCCTCCCCCAACCAGGCTGACGTTCCCAATACGCAACTTCCAAGGCATTTCCACGTCTGCCTTCCAGTCCTGCCACTGCCAACCTCGACCAACACATCACCCTCCTATGGAAATCAAAATCGAATGCGGTTGCGGTACGAAATACAAATTTGACGTTGAACCTGTGAACGGCCACATGCCTGCGGCCGTGGCTTGTCCCGAATGCGGCACGAGTGGCACTGTGGATGCCAATCGGCAGATTGCAGAAAAGCTCGGGTCAGCAGCCTACGCGCCTGCTCCAGCCATGGCCTATGCTGCACCGGCGCCTTCCACCGCCTACGCCGGCGGCGGCGCTGCCGTGGCGGCGCCGTCCACGACGAGGATCCGGGTTCCGTCGGGCAGGCCGAGCGCCATGGCAACGTTGTTGCATCGTGAAACGCCTTCGGGCGAAACCTCCACCGAATCCGGCCGGCCCCTGCTCCATCGCACCACCTTTTTCGTGAAGGAACGCATCGCCCGGCTCAGGCTCACGGACACTTACGATATCCTGGATCCTGCCAATGGCCAAAACATCGGCATCGCCAGGGAAGAGCCGCCCATCTGGGCCAAGTGGCTGCGGCTGGTTGTCAAAAAGCATCGCATGCCCACCGCCGTCAACGTTTACGAAGGCGAAGGTCAGCCGGCGGTTCTTTCCGTAACACGCGGATTCACTTTCATTCGCGCAAAGATCAACGTCAGTGCCGGCGGACGTTCGCTGGGTTATTTCAAAAGAAAACTGCTTTCGCTCGGCGGCGGTTTCCTCGTGTACGATCACGCCGACCAGCAGGTGGCGGAAGTGAAAGGAAACTGGAAGGGCCGCGATTTCCGATTCACGAATACGAATGGACACGAAATCGGCATAGTCAGCAAGAAATGGGCTGGCCTGGCGAAGGAGCTTTTGACTTCCGCGGACAATTACGTGGTGGCGCTGACCGACCTGGGCGGCGCGGACCAGGACGCGGCCGCGCTGTTGCTCGCGGCCAGCTTGTCCATTGATCTGGTTTTCAACGAGGCCGAGTGAACAACGTTTGACCCGGGGCGCGCCCGTGAGTCCGCGCCGCAGATTCAATTCAACTGCGTCTTCGGAGCTTCATCCGGCACCACTTCGACCTGCAGTTTTTCTGTGTGCCGGATGACGGTCATCTGCGAATGCACGCCCACCTGCGCGCCGGTGAGGTGCTTGTGCAAATCATCCACGCTCGCGATCGGGTGGCCGTTGAATTCCACGATCAAGTCGCCTTCCCGCAAATCGGCTTGTTTCGCCGGACTGCCCGGTTCGACGCCGACCACCAGCAGGGCGGTTTCCACCGGCAAATTGAAGTGCCGCACCAGCCGGCGATGAATTTTCGTGGTCTGGCCGGCCACGCCTAAAAACGCGCGATGAATGACGCCATCTTTGATGAGCCAGCCGGCGATATCTTTCGCCGTGTTGATGGCAATGGCAAAGCAAAGCCCTTGCGCCGGCAGAATCACCGCCGTGTTCACGCCGATGACTTCGCCGCGCGAATTCACCAGCGGCCCGCCGGAATTGCCGGGGTTCAACGCCGCATCCGTCTGGATGATGCTGTCCATCAGCCGGCCGGAATTCGCGCGGAGCGAACGGCCCAACGCGCTCACCACGCCCGCCGTCACGGTGTATTGAAATCCGTAAGGATTGCCGATGGCGATGGCGAGCTGGCCGACGCGCAATTGATTTGAATCCGCCAGGCGCACCGGCTTGAGATTTGGCGCGTAAATCCGCAGCACAGCCAAATCCGTGTCCGGATCGGTCCCGACGACATGGGCATCAGGCCGGCGCCCGTCTGCGAGCGTCACTTCCACCTTTTCCGCGCCGTGCACCACATGGCTGTTGGTCAGGATAAAACCATCCGGCGTGATGATGAATCCCGAGCCGCTGCCGCCCGCTTCACGCCCACCGCGAGGATTGCTTTTGCGGACATCAATCTTCACCACGGACGGGCTGACCTCTTCCGCCGCAGTCACCACCGCGTCCGAATAAGCGTCGAGCAACGGTCCATCGGAAACGGGCGTATTCTGGGCGGTGGTTTGGGTGTTCAATGCCGGGTTGTCCTCTGCAACCGGCGCCAACAAGAACTCGTTTGCAGCATTTTTCATAACACGAATCGGCCTCGGTCTATCCGAGGTTAGACACCAGTAAGCGAGAATGAAGGGAAGTCAAATTGTGGACGGGCGGTCGAATTCCGTAGTCGCCGACGCAACGGGTGTGTTGCTCAAAGTATGGCCCGGGGCTCTGTGAACCGCAGCAACGTTCCACTTTGGAGAGTCGACGGAATTTCTTCACACGTTTTGCCCTTCACACCTTGCTGCGGGTCGCAGACCCGCGCTCCTTTCGATTTGGGCAACACGCGCCGAACGTCCGCGACTACCTCCATTTTAAGGCCTGCCGCAGCCAAAACAGCCATCCGGGGCGAACAACTTATCCAAAGACTTGACAGGGGTATTACATTAACCGGGTGAATGCTTCATCATATACTGGCCGGAAGTCGCCCGTCCTGCTGGCTCTGGTTATTGGCGCGTGGCTGATCATTTCGCCGTTCGTGCTGCATTTCTCGCAGTACAAAGCCGGAATCACCAACAACATCGTGTGCGGCATCGCGCTCATCCTGTTGACGCTCGGCGGCACCAGGTTTTACCTATTGCGGGCGCTGAAAGTTTTCATGGGAGCATGGCTTTGGGCGTCGGCGTTCATTCTGGGTGTGCCGGGCAGACCCTATTTGTGGAATAACTTCCTTCTCGCGCTTCTCACCATTATCGTCGCGGTTGCCTGCGCGAGCCCGTTCCCGGACAATTACCGTCCGACGGAATCGTGACTTGCCGAGCGCGGACTTCAGTCCGTCAGCGATAATCCATAAGGAACGTTCAGCGTGAACACCGTGCCCGCTGAAGAGTTCGTGGGCCAAATTGCCCTTGGCGCATAGCCGTCCTATCGCCGCCTTGTTTCAACGCGCTCGTTCCACTACCTTATCCGCGTGATTTACGACGCGTCATTGGATGAGCTGCTGCAAAAGGTCTGGGACGGTGGCCGCATCAACGAGGCCGAGGCGTTGCGGCTTTATCATCTGCCGCTCGAAGAACTCGGCGCGCTCGCCGATCGCCGCCGCCAGCTTGCTCGCGCGTCCGCCCACGATGGACGTGGGAACGAGATCGTCACCTACATTGTCGACCGCAACGTCAATTACACGAACGTCTGCAATGTTTATTGCAAGTTTTGCGCGTTTTATCGCACGGAAAAGGACGATGATTCCTACGTTATCACGTTCGATGAGATGGACAGGAAGATCGAGGAAACCATCGCGCTGAACGGCACGCAAATCCTGATGCAGGGCGGCCATCATCCCAAGCTGACGAAGCAGTGGTATCTCGATTTGCTTTCGCATATCAAAGGGAAATTTCCGCAAATCAACATTCACGGGTTCAGCCCGAGCGAGTTCATTCATTTTCGCGAGGTATTCAACGAGCCGTTGGAAAAGATCATCGGCGATTTCAAGGCGGCCGGACTCGGCTCCATTCCCGGCGGCGGTGGCGAGATTCTCGTGGACCGCGTTCGTCAGCGCATTTCGCCGCTCAAAGCGATGAGTGATGATTGGCTCGAAGTGATGGATGTGGCGCACCGGCTGGGGTTGAATTCGTCGGCCACGATGATGTTCGGCCACGTGGAAACGGTGGAAGACCGCATTGAGCACCTCGAACGACTGCGCGCGCAGCAGGATAAATCCGATCAGCGTGCTGCCGGCATCTTGCCGGCAGGCCAAAACGCCAATTCTGCCGGCGAGACGCCGGCAGCACATTATGGGAATTTCACGGCCTTCATCTGCTGGACGTTCCAGGCCGAGCATACCAAGCTCAAGGCGCCGACGGTTGGCGCGCACGAATATCTGCGCACGCAGGCGCTGGGACGAATTTACCTGGATAATTTCCCGAGTGTGCAAAGTTCGTGGGTCACGCAAGGGCAGGAAATCGGCCAGGTGGCGCTCAAGTATGGCGCCAACGATTTGGGCAGCATCATGATTGAGGAGAACGTCGTTTCGCAGGCCGGCACGACCTACCGCATGACCGTTGCCGACATGCAACGGCTCATCCGGGAGTTGGGCTACGAGCCGCACCAAAGGGACAATTGGTATCGGTTGTTGAATTGATGTCGGCGCGCCCAGGCTCCAATCCGAAGGTCGAAATCCAAAGCCCGAATCTCGCAGGAAGCGACAGCCCAGCTTACCGGAGCCATCTCGTTGTTCGAAGCCCCGCGCAGGACATTGCTCGGCCCTCCAAATTTGAGCTTCTTTCGGCTTTCCGAATTCAGTCTCCGGATTTGACCGCCCTTCTCCCTCGACGCTTTCATTGCGATTTGCGACTCTCTCACGGCTTTACGAGCATTATGACCGAAACACCGGACCTGTCCTTTGTCGTTCCCTGCTATAACGAGCAGGACAATTTGCGCGCACTGGCGAAAGCCATCGCGGACTCCGTCGCGCCGCTGAGTCGCTCGTATGAAATCGTCATTACCGATGATTGCAGCAAAGACAACTCCTGGCAGGTCCTGAAGGAATTGGCCGCCGCCGACCCGCGCATCCGGGGCCAGCGATTTGAATATAATTGCGGCCAATCCGCCGCGCTGTGGGCCGGCATGAAAGCCGCCCGCGGCAAAATCATCGTGACGCTCGACGCCGATTTGCAGAACGATCCGCAAGACCTTTCAAAACTTCTGGAAGCGGTGAAAAGCTACGATTGCGCGTGCGGCAGCCGCGTGGCTGCGCGTCGCCAGGGGGACAGTTTAGTGCGCGTGGTTTCCTCCCGCATTGCCAACGGGGTTCGCAACAAGCTCTCCGGCGAAAACATCAGCGATGCCGGATGTTGCTATCGCGCCTTCAAACGCGAGTGCATCGAGAATTTGAAATTCTTCAAAGGCATGCACCGCTTCATGCCCACGCTGTTCAAGATCGAGGGTTTTACCGTCACGGAAGTACCGGTGAGGAACAACGCGCGCCTGGCCGGGAAGAGCAATTACGGCATTGGAAACCGGCTGTTTGCCTCATTCTACGATTTGCTCGCCGTGCGCTGGATGAAGAAGCGGATGTATCGCTATAAAGTGGCCGAGCGGGTGAATTGAACGCCGCGCTTGTGCCGGAACTGGAGTGGCTAGTCTCTGTGAAAATGGAAGTGCGCCGCGTTGAAACGATTGTTAAGGCGCTGAATGACGCCGAGGTGAAATATCTTGTCGTCGGAGGGTTGGCCGTCGTCGCGCATGGTTATGAGCGGCTGACTGTCAACGTCGATTTAGTCATTGGCCTGCAGCACGACAATATCACTCGCGGTCTCTGCGCCTTGTATTCGGCGGGATGGTCAATGACGATTCCCGTGACGCCTGACCAATTTGCGATCCTCAGCTCCGAGAATCCTGGAGGAGGGAAAAAAATCTCGTTGCGTTGCGAATGTGGAGCGATGCTCACCGCCGCACCCCGATCGACGTATTCGTTTACGAGCCATTTGATTTTAAAAAGGAATTCACGCGAGCGAAGTGGGAAATGATCGGCGGCCGGTCGCCGGCTCCGGTGGTTTCCTACGAAACACTTCTGGCCATGAAGAAAGAAGCTGGACGCGACAAGGATCTGTTGGATATTCAGGCGTTAAAGAAACCGGATCCATATCGATGACACGGGAGGAAATTCTTGAGCTGATTCGGACCCCCAATTGGAGATGGGGAACGTTCGAGGGGGCGGAATTGCACACTTTGCTTATAGGGCTCACCACAACCTTTCGCGAAAAGCTGGAGTGGCTGGAAGAGGCGGAGACGCTTATCCTGGAAATGCGGGCGGCTCGCGAAAATATGGCTTTAAAAGAAGCCGAATCGTCGAAAAAAGAGCGTTAAGTCTTTCCGTTGCCTCTCAACTCTTCACTCCAAAAACACTCTCCAGAATCACTTCCTTGGTTTTCCAAATCAAAGCCATCGTCATGGCCAGCGGCAGCAGCGTCAGGATGACGAGCAGCCAGAAGCTGCCGCGGTCCCAGACACTCAGCACCGTGCTGAGTTGTTGCGGAAATTCGTGGACACGCGCGAGTGCCAGTTGGATGCCGTAGACCACCAACAATCCCAAAAGCATCCCCTGGTTCAGCGACGTGAATTGCCGCGTCTCCTGCCGCAACGTTTCATCGGGCAGCATGGCGCCCAGGCGGAGCAGGACCGTGTTCAAAGTGAAAACAAAAAACCAGCCCGACAACTCCAGCACGTGCACGGAAATGGCGAAGAGCACAAAATCCGGGACGCGATTCCACCAAAAGGCAAACGGGCTGAGGCCGAGGTTGATGAGCGCAAAAATTTTGGCGCGGTCGAGCGCGCTGCGCCAGGGACGTTCCTGTTTCTGGAACGAATCCAGTTGCCAGACTCCGAATGCGAGCAACCCGGTGGTGACCAGCGGCGGAATAACGCCATAAATCCGGAACCAGCCCGCGTTCGCGGTGCCGAAACATACGATCAGCGCCATCGGCAATCCCCAAAACAGCGCCGAGAGGCCGCGCGCCAGACGGCCCAGGGAATGAAGGAGCTCGGGATTTGGCGACGGCTCAGCCATGGCTTCTACATTCAAAAATTGAGGTACGTGTATTCCTTCAACCCTTTTTCATATTCATCCAGCAAGCGCATGGCTTCGGACGGTTTCATGAGGTCGGATTTGATGGCCTCATCCATCTGCGCCTTCATCTGGCGCTTCAACTCGTTTTCGTCGTATTGCACGGACGCGAGCGCTTGCACGATGGTCGTGCCTTCGATGATTTCCTCGACGTAATAACCCGTGGCTTCGTCGGGATCCAGGAAGACGTGGACTTCATTGACGCGGCCGAAAAGATTGTGCAGGTCGCCCATGATATCCTGGTAGGCGCCCATGAGGAAAAAGCCGAGATAATACGGTTCCACCTGGCCGTTGCCGTTCGAGTTCAGCTTGTGCAACGGCAGCGTGTCGCGTACGTCGCGCAGGTCAATGAACTTGTTCACCTGTCCGTCGGAATCGCACGTGATATCCACGAGCGTGCCTTCGCGCGTGGGGCATTCCGTCAAACGGCTCACGGGCATGATCGGAAAAAGCTGGCCCAGCGCCCAATGATCGAGCAACGACTGAAACACGGAAAAATTGCAGAGATATTGGTCGCCGAGACTGTCTTCGAGCTTGCGAATTTCCTCGGGCACATACGCTTGCCCCTTGAAACTCTGCACGACGTCGTTGCTGATTTCCCAATACAGATTTTCGATCTTGGCCTTGTCCGGCAAATCCATGACGCCGAGCGTGAACATGTGCTGCGCGTCCTCGCGCCGTTCGTGCGCGTCGTGAAACGCCTCCAGCTTGTTCTGTTTGCCGAGGTTCTTTTTGATGTCGAGCAGTTCCTTGACCAGCGGATGCTCGTTATCGCCGAACTGAAACATTTCGCCCGGCCGGATTTTTTCAATCGCGCCAAACACTTCCACGATCAGCACGCTATGATGCGCGACGATCGCGCGGCCGCTCTCGCTGATGATGTCCGGATGCGGCACTTTTTCCGCGTTGCAAACATCCGCGATGTAATAAACCACGTCGTTCGTGTATTCCTGCAGCGTGTAATTGGTCGAACTGTCGAATGCGGAGCGGCTGCCGTCGTAATCCACGCCCAGGCCGCCGCCAACGTCCATGTATTCAATCTTGAAACCCATCTTGTACAGCTTGGCGTAAAAGCGCGCCGCTTCCTGCACGGCTTTTTTGACGGTGAGAATGTCGGGCACCTGCGACCCGATATGGAAATGCAGGAGCTTCAGGCAATGGCCGAGATTTTCGGCCTTCAACATTTCCGTGGCGAGCAATAGCTCCGCGGTGCTGAGGCCGAATTTCGCATTTTCGCCGCCACTCTCGGCCCAGCGCCCCGCGCCCTTGCTCAACAGCCGCGCGCGAATCCCGATGAGCGGTTCGACACCAAGCTGCTTGGAAACGGAAATGATCTGCCGAAGCTCCTCCAGTTTCTCAACCACCATGATGACTTTTTTGCCGAGCTTGGTGCCGAGCAATGCCATTTTGACGAAGCTGGAATCCTTGTAACCGTTGCAGATGATGAGGCTGTTCATCTGGCTTTGCATGGCCAGCCCCGCGAACAACTCCGGCTTGCTGCCCACTTCCAGCCCGAAATCAAACGGCTTGCCGGCATCGAGAATCTCCTCCACCACCTCGCGAAGTTGATTGACCTTGATGGGAAAGACGCCGCGATATTTTCCCTGGTAATTGTATTCCGTGATGGAATTGCGAAAGGCGAGATTAATGGATTCGACGCGATGACGAAGAATATCCTGGAAACGGATGAGCAGCGGAAACTTCAGATTGCGCCCGCGCGCTTCCTCGATGACGTCGGTGATGTCCACCGAAGCGCCGGCATCCTGCAACGGTTTGGCGACCACGTGGCCGGCATCGTTGATGTCGAAATATTTCGCACCCCAGCGTTGGATGTTGTACAGGTTTCGCGCCGCCTGGACATCCCAGGCGCCATTGGCGTCTATCGGATTGCTCATTTCTGCGACATCAAACGAACGCACTATAAAAGTCTGAGCGCGGAAAGCAACAGATGTGATGAAAAATTTTCGTGCCGATTCGCGCTTTGAAACGTAATTTCATCCAGTTATGAGGACAGCCTCTCTCGCCGCCATCGTCAAATACTGCGATCGAATCCTTCGCACACGTGAAATCGGGGACTATTCAGGCGCGGTGAACGGATTGCAGGTGGAAAATCGCGGCGCGGTCACGCGCATCGCGGCGGCGGTGGATGGTTCGCTCGCGACAGCCAGGCTCGCCATCGCCGCGAAGGCGGATTTGCTGGTAGTGCATCACGGTTTGTTCTGGTCGCCGGCGCAGCCGTGGACGGGCAAGAAATACGAATTGATCCGGTTGCTGGTGGAAAACAACCTGGCGGTTTACAGCTCGCACTTGCCGCTGGACGCGCACCCGAAGCTGGGCAACAACGCGCAACTGTGCGCCGCGCTCGGCTTGAAAAATCCAAAGCCATTTTTCGAGAGTCATGGCGGGCCGATCGGGTTGAAAGTGCGCCAGAAAATTTCGCGCATGGAATTAACCAATCGTCTGCAGCGAGTCCTCGGCGCGAAGCCACTGTTGATTCCCGGCGGCAGCAAAAATTGCGAGCGCATTGGCATCGTGACCGGCGGCGCCGGGGATGGGGTGAAACAAGCCGCAAGCGAGGGCGTGGATACGTTCATAACCGGCGAGGGACCGCATTGGACTTATGCGCTGGCTGAAGAATTGGGAGTCAACATTTTCTACGGCGGCCATTACGCCACGGAGATTTTTGGCGTAAAAGCGCTGGCGGCTGATTTGTCGCGGAAGTTCAAGGTGCCGTGGGCGTTTGTCGATCATCCCACAGGTTTGTAAAGGACCGTTGAACAGGAGAAAACAGAGGTAACAGAGAAATCAGAACTGAAACTATAGAAGCTAACGAGGAAGAATCTCTGTTTCCTCTGCTCCCTCCTGTTCAAAATTTCATGCCCGCCGTGTTCAGCGAAGTCACGGAACACGCAATACGCCCTCAGTGATTGTGCAATTGATTAAAGACGACAATCAGCACGATGCAAATCACCAGCGCCGCCACAATGGCGCCAATCAGAAAAAACTTGGTCGTGTTGTCTTTCTTTTTGGAAAATCCCTTGGCGGCGGTGTCGAAGCCGGTCACGCGCGTGCCGCCCTTGGAAAGTTCGTTCAGATTGACGCCGCGCGAAACCACCAGCGTGGAATCCATGGCTTTGCGCATCGGCGCGGCTGGAGTTGCTGGTGCTGGCGCAGGCGCCGGAGCGGAAGCCGATGGAGGCGGCGCGGGTGCCGGGGCCGGCGCGGACGCGGAAGGCATGGGCGCGCCTTCGGGGATTAATTGCAATTCGATCTGCCCGAGGCGCAGTGTCTGGCCCGGCTTCAGGACGCTTTCGGAAATTTTCTCGTTGTTAATGAACGAACCGTTGGTGGAATTAAGGTCCTTGATCACCACGTCCGTGCCGCGCAATAGCACCTCACAGTGATGGCTGGAAACGGAAGGATCGACAATTTGAAACGTATTGTCCTCCACCCGGCCAATCGTGGTTTTATCCACATTCAACTCGTGGGTGCGCCCATTCAATCCCGCGCTGAGGACGACAAGTTTCGCCATAGATTACGTCACGCAAAAATGATTATCTCTACCGTCCGGATCAAGTCAAACGGAAACGTCTGTGCTACAAATATCAAGGTCGTGAGGCGCGCCCCGCGCGGCGCCGAAACGTGGCGCGGCGCGATCAATGCTTTTCCAGCATCTCACGAAACTCTTTAAAGAGCGGCGTGGAATCGTGCGGTCCGGGCGAGGCTTCCGGATGGTATTGCACGCAAAATATGGGCTTCGTTTTGTGCCGCATGCCTTCCACGGTTTGGTCGTTAAGATTGATTCTATCAATTGCCACATCGTCAGGCAATGATTTCGCATCGACGGCAAACCCATGGTTCTGAGACGTGATTTCGACCCGGCCGGTTTCAAGATCCTTCACCGGCTGGTTCCCGCCGCGATGCCCGAATTTCAGCTTAAACGTTTTCCCCCCGAAAGCTTGTCCTAAAATTTGATGACCCAGGCAAATGCCGAAAATCGGCACACCGCTCTTGACCAAATCGCTCACCGCCTGCACCGCGTACTCGAGCGCGGAAGGATCGCCGGGACCGTTGGAAAGAAAAATTCCGGCGGGCTTGTACTTCAAAGCTTCGGCCGCGGGCGTCGTGGCCGGAACCACCTGGACCTTGAAACCCTGCTGCCGCAACCGGCGCAGGATGTTGTATTTCATGCCGAAATCGTAGGCGACGATGGGGATGTCCGCGGGCGGCAATGGGTCCCGCACGTTGCGAGCATCGGCTTTGGCCGCGCCCTGGACGAGATTGAAGCTGCCGCTTTGCTCATCCTTCGCGTCCCACAGGAACGCTTCGCGATGCGTGACTTCCTTGACGTAATCCACCCCAACGAAAACAAATTCCTTGGCGCGCCGAATGGCATCCTCATCCGAAACGCCTTCGGTCGAAATGAACCCATTGAGCGCGCCGCGCACGCGCAATTTTTTGGTGAGCGCGCGCGTATCGATGCCCTGGATGCCCGGAATGCCGTTCTTTTCCAGATATTCGGCCAGCGTATAATCCGCGCGCCAATTGCTGACCACCGGCGAGAGTTCGCGAATGACAAAGCCCGCCGCGTGCGGACGCCAGGACTCGATGTCCTGCAGGTTCACGCCGTAATTGCCGATGAGCGGGTAGGTCATCGTGACGATCTGGCCTTTGTAGGAGGGATCGGTGAGAATTTCCTGGTAGCCGGTCATCGAGGTGTTGAAACAAACCTCGCCGCAGGCTGAGGCGCGCGCGCCAAAACCTTCACCGTGAAACACGGAGCCGTCTTCAAGAGCCAAAACTGCTTTCATTACGGACACAAATTGAACGGATGCTAAAGACGATTCCCGGCGGGTCAAGTTTCAAAGCGGAATTTCATTTCGCTTTCGCCTTCACTGCATCAAGTGTGGCGATGAATTTCTTCAGGCTATATCCCGGCTCGAGACCGACTTGCTGCCAGATTTTGTTTCCGTGGCTGTCGAGCGCTATTAAAGTTGGGAAACCTTCGACATCGAATTTTTTAGAGAGCCAATCGTTCGTGGCGGCGGAGTCGGGCGGAAGTTGGTAGTCCCGGGGGAAATCGACCGTGAGAAAAACCAGGTTTGACTGCGCGTACGCCTCGAATTCCGGCCGCGCCAAAATGTCGTGATGGAGCGCCATGCACGGTGCGCACCAGTCGGAGCCGGTAAAATCCATGAGCACGATTTTGTGTTCCGCGCCGGCTTGGGCAATCGAGGCGTCCAGATTGATCGGCGCGGCGTTCATGACTTCGGTTTGCCTCGTGCAGCCAGCCAGAATTATCAGCCCCGTAGAAAACAAGATTCCAAAAGTCTGTTTCATCATTGAAGCACTATGCCACAGCCATGTCGTTTTGCTCCGTCCAAATCACCTTGCCGCCCACGATGGTTGCCAAAGCCTTGCCTTTCAACGTCCAGCCGAAGAACGGGTTGTTTTTGGATTTGCTCACCGACGCGGCCGCTTCAAAGATCCATTCACGGTCCGGGTTGATGATGGCAATGTCCGCGTCCGCGCCGATGTGGAGCGTGCCCTTCTTCAAATTGAGAAGGCGCGCCGGGGCGACAGTGTATTTCGCGATGAGATCGGACAGCGAAAGGCGTTTGGTGTGATAAAGCTGCATCAGCGAGAGCGCCAGTTCGGTTTCCAGGCCGGTAATGCCGAAGGGCGCGTAATCGAATTCGACCTCCTTCTCGTAATCGCAATGCGGCGCGTGGTCGCTGCATAGAATTTCAATCGTGCCATCGGCCAATCCCTCGAGAATCGCTTCGCGATCGCGAGCGGAACGGAGCGGCGGATTCATTTTGAAATTCGTGTCGTAATTCGGCCAGGAGGGCAGGTGGACGGTTGATGGCTGAGAGTGGATGGCCAAAAGTTGTTTGCCATCGCTGGCCCAGAATTTTTCGCTGCCAGCGATGGCCGCATCGGTCAAAACGAAATGGTGCGGGCACGCCTCGCCGGAAATTGGAACGCCGCGCTTTTTGGCTTCGCGAATCAGCGCCACGCTGCCCGCCGCGCTCAAGTGCTGGCAATGAATCTTCGTGCCCGTCAGTTCCGCCAGCAGGATGTTCCGCGCCACAATCATTTCCTCCCCCGCCGCCGGCCAACCGCGCAAACCTAGCGACGTGCTCCAATACCCCTCGTGCATCACGCCGTCGGTGACGAGCGAATAATCCTGACAATGATCCATCACCGGCAGGTCGAACATTTTGGCGTATTCGCAGGCACGGCGCATGAGTTCGTTGTTCTGCACGCAATGGCCGTCGTCCGTGATGGCCACCACCCCGGCGCGTTTGAGCGAGCCGATGGGCGCGAGTTCCTCGCCGGCGATATTTTTGGTGATGGCGCCGGAGACGAAAACGTTCACCACGCCCGATTGTGCCGCGCGGTCGCGAATCAACGCCACCGTGCCGGCCGAATCAATCGCCGGTGACGTGTTCGGCATGCAGACAATCGAAGTAAACCCGCCGCGCGCCGCGGCCGCAGTGCCGGTGGCGATGTTTTCCTTGGCCGTCTGGCCCGGTTCGCGCAAATGGACGTGCAAATCAATCAAGCCCGGGCACACGAGCATTCCCTTCACATCCATGCGTTCCGCGCCGGCGGGCGCCTTGGCTGAGACATCTTTACCCACGGCGGAAATTTTTCCGTCCACGATGAGAACATCCGCCATGGCATCGAGGCGGTTGGCGGGATCAATGACCCGTCCGCCGGAGAGAAGAAGCGCGTTCATGCGACTTGAGGGTAATGTTGGCGAATTGACAAGGCAAGCGCGCGCGCGCTATGATTTGGGCACCATCGGTCAGCCTCTGCCCTCGGGCAACGGCTCAAGCGACCGCAGGCGGGTCCGCAATGGCGGGCTTGCCGCGCCAAAGTTCGCGCAGCGAACGAAGGCGGGCGTAGTTCAATGGTAGAACGGAAGCCTTCCAAGCTTCACACGAGGGTTCGATTCCCTTCGCCCGCTCCATCTTCCTTGACTGTTTCCCGCCGGGGCGTAGGATCGCCTTACTCGCTCCGCTTGCCGATCAAGCTCCTGAATCCCACCGGGGGCGGTCGGTTGTAAAAAGGATAAGCGGTCCGTTGTCCTGCAATGGACCCATCGAACATCTCGGTTCGGCCAACTGCCTTCGGCGGAAGGATCGCGTTCACCTTAATTGAGCTCCTCGTAGTCATCGCGATCATCGCGATTCTGGCGGCCATGTTGCTGCCCGCGTTGACTCGCGCGAAATTGCGCGCGCAGCAAGCCCACTGTTTGAACAACGAGCGGCAAATGGCGGTGGCCTACGGATTGTACGACACCGATTTTAATTACCTGGCCGTCATCCCGGGTAATGACTTGTTTTGGTACGAGCCGCTGGGGCCGTACGGCGTAACGCCCGGCGTAATGCTCTGCCCAGCGGCCGCCTTCACGAATCAAACTCCTCGCATTGGCCCGCTGGCGCCAGGGACAGCGGATCAGCCATGGCGGACGCCCGGCGGCGTGTGCAGCTACGGTTTGAACGCGTACCTTATCGCCAGCACCCTGGGCCGGACGAATGTTTCACAAGGCCCGTATGCTTTCTGGAACAAGATTCCGTTGCACCCATCGGAAACGCCCCTTTTTGGCGACGCCATGGATCCTTTAGGCGGCCCGATTCCCACGTCCCTTCCGGCTACCAACTTATACACTGGCGAGGGCAGGGACCTGTTTGGAATAAACTCGTTCACGATCGCCCGGCATGGCACTCGCGGCGCCGCCGCCGCCCCGCGAAACGTGGACATTTCCCAACCGCTCCCCGGCGCGATTGACCTGAGCGGTTACGATGGTCACGCGGAATCAAGCCACCTCGAAAATCTCTGGAACTATTATTGGAACGCTTCCTGGGTGATCCCCAGCCCGCGGCCCGGCGAATGACACGGCGAAGTTTCGTTAAATCCGAAAGCGGACCGCTTCCGCATGCAAAAATTCACCATACGTTCACGATGCGATATTTCGCCGTCGAGCCGCCAACTTTGGCGGTCCAACTCTGGCCGGCTTTTTTTCCAACGAGATTCTGGCCCAGCGGCGATTGCGGAGTAATGACAGTGATTTCTTCGCCCTCGTAATTCACTTCCACGCCGCCGCTTTTCGGGCCAATGAAATAAAAGTCCGTCGCGCCATTCATTTCCAATTTCACCACGGCAGTGAGATCGATCAAATCTGTGGCCGCAAAATCCCGCGTCTCGAGCAATTGGTAGTGCTTGATGGAATCGAGAATTTCCCTGGCCTGACGCGCCTGGCCGCCGGCGAGATAGGCGGCTTCGAGGCCGCGCGTGTCGTATTTGCTTTCGGCCCGGCTGCTTTCATGCGTCGCCTCGACGTGCGACGCGTGCGCGGCGCGCGAAAGTGTTTCGAGGTTTTCCTCCAGCGCCGCGACGATCTGCTTTAACAACAACTTTTTGTTCATGCGAAAAGACGAAGATAGCCGGATTCCAAACAATTTGGGAATCCGATTCAGTCACCGGGGAAGATGGGGCTGGAAACCAGCTTCGGTCAGAATACGCGCAACTTCACCGCGTTTGTCGCCCTGGATTTCAATCCGCCCCTCCTTCACGGTGCCGCCGCAACCGCAGGCTTTCTGCATTTGCCGTGCGAGCTGTTCTTTTTCCGACAGACCGATGCCGATAAAATTTTTCGCCACCGTCACCGTCTTGCCAGCACGGCCCACCGTTTGGCAGAGAATGTCCACGCGCCCGCGGTCTTTTGATCGCGTCGACCGCATTCGGGCAGTTTTATGAACTGCCGAGCCAGCGGTGCCGTCGCCGCTTCCCGAATCGTGTTGTCCACTGCTCATGACTCAATTTATTTCCGTGGTGCCAAATGGGAAAGTTCATTCCACAAGCTCCTTGGGCATGTGCAATTAAACGCAAACGGACCAATTTGTAAATTCGACTTGGCGATGGCAGCGGGTAATTTATTCATCGGCATGGAACTGCGTGAATTGGCCGAGCGAATTTTGTTTGCGACGACGCTGGAGGAAAAACTTCGGTCGCCGGAAGGCGTCACGGACGAAAATCCCGGCGCGCCGCTGCTGAACGTGGAAGCGCCGGGCCGGCCGGCGGAACTGCGCTTCAAAGTGCACGGTTCCGGCAAGGCCGATTTCCCGGGAGTGAACCGTTTGGAAAAGGAGCAGGAACGCGGCCGGCTGCTGCACTTTTTCGCCAACCACGAATTGCTGGCAACCGAATTGATGGCGCTGGCATTGTTGCGTTTTCCCGACGCGCCGGCGGCGTTTCGCCGCGGGCTTTGGCAGACGCTGCACGATGAGCAGGCGCACACGCGGCTTTACCTGGAGCGAATGCGCGCGTGCGGGATCCAATTCGGCGAACGGCCCGTGAGCGGTTATTTCTGGCGCGTGGTGTCGAACATGGAAAGTCCGCTGGATTACGTGACCCGGCTCTCGCTGACCTTCGAGCAGGCGAATTTGGATTTTTGCCGGTACTTCGCGAAGAAATTTCGAACAGCCGGCGACGCGCAAACGGCCGGACTGCTGGAAAAAATTTACCGCGACGAAATCGGCCATGTCGCCTACGGCTTGAAATGGTTTCGTCGCTGGAAAAATCCAGGCGAGAGCGATTGGGACGCGTTTTGCCGGCAATTGAAATTCCCGCTGTCACCACAGCGCGCAAAAGGGCTGACGTTGAACGTCGAAGGCCGGCGCGCCGCCGGGTTGGACGAGCAATTCGTGACTGAGTTGGATGTTTACTCGCAGTCCAAGGGCCGGACGCCAGCGGTCTTCGTATTCAATCCGTTCGCGGAAGGGTATCTGGCGCACGGCAAAGGCTTCGCGCCGGTGAAACATCAGGCGATGCTCGCACGCGACCTGGCCAATCTCCCGCAGTTCCTCTGCCGCGCGGACGACATCGTCCTGACGCCGAAGCGTCCGCCGGTCGAATTCCTGAGCCAGGTTAAGCAGGCAGGTTTTCCGCTGCCGGAGTTCGTGGAATTAATAGGCGGACAAGTGGACCCGGCGGGAAATCTCGCGGAACGAAAGCTGGGCGGCTTGCGTCCGTGGGCATGGGGGCCGGATAGTGTGGATTTGTTTCGCCCTTTATTTGTGAACGTGACCGGCGAAACGCGCGCGGCAAACGAATGTTTTAACCAACGCATCGCGAAGTTGTATTCGAAAGCGTGGAGCGCGAATTTTCTGAGAAAGATTTTATCGCAGAGCGGCGCGCATGAAGATGGCTCGTGGCTATGCACGCGGCAAGAGGCGGGCGTCATTGTGAATTCGGTGGAAGACGCGCTCGCGGCCATCGCGGAAATTCGCCGTCGCGGATACCATCGTGTCGTGGCAAAAGAGGCACTGGGTTTGGCGGGACAGAACGCGATTCGATTTTGGGAACCGGAGATTCTCACGACACAACGTCAGTGGCTGGCACGCGCAGTGCAAGACGGGCGCGAAGTGGTGATCGAACCTTGGCTGGAACGCGAGGTGGATTTTTCAATCCAATTGGAAATGGCACCGCGCGGCTTGAGAGTGTGCGGTTACACGGGATTGATCAACGACCGCAAGGGACAATTCCGCGCAAACTGGGCGGCGGGAAATCACGACCGCCGGGTCCCGACGCAAGCAACGGCGCTGTTGAGTCACGTGCCGGATGCGGCGCGGCGCTTACAGGGATTTTACGCCGAAACCTTGTCGCAGCTCGAAAGTGAATTGCGCGAAGCCAACTTTGTCGGGCCGATTGGAATCGATGCGTTTGTTTATCGCACGGCGGAGGGTGATCGCCGGCTGAAGCCCATTGTGGAGATCAATCCGCGCTACACGATGGGCCGTGTGACTTTGGAGTTGATGAAGCGGACGTATCCCGGCAGCTCCGGATTATTTCGTTTGTTGAATGCAGGGCAGGTGCGGCGCGAAGGCTTTGCGGATTTTTCGAGTTACGCGAAAGCGTTATGCAAACAGTTTCCGCTGCGCCTGGAAGGCGAGCCCGTGCCAAAAATTCGCGAAGGAGCGCTTTGTTTGAATGATCCTGCCGAGGCGCAAGTTTGCCTCGCCACATTTCAAGTCGGTCGTAGCGGATTGCAGGCACACCACATCATCACGTCTTAGACCCAGGTTGGTAGGGCGCGTCGCTCCGCGCGCGCCGCAAACGGCAGGTTCAGAATCCCCGTTGCGCAACCGGGAACTCGCCTTAACGTACATCAGATTCAAATCGGAGGATTCGATATGGCGATCCGGCAAACCAAATCCGCACTCGAAGCCATTCGCACGGCGGCCCATCCGTTGAGCGGCGCGGCGGGTGATTATGACCCGTTGATTGAAATGATCGGCGACGCTCGCTGCGTGCTGCTTGGCGAGGCGAGCCACGGCACCCACGAGTTCTACCAGGCGCGCTCGGAAATTTCCAAACGCCTGATCCGCGAAAAAGGCTTCACGTTCGTGGCGTGGGAAGCGGATTGGCCGGACGCGTCGCGCGCGAATCGTTATGTCAGCGGCAACGGCCGGGATCAGGACGCCGCCGAGGCTTTGGGTGGTTTCGAGCGATTCCCGGTGTGGATGTGGCGCAACGCCGACGTGGTGGATTTTATCGGCTGGTTGCGCAACTACAACGATGAGCGCGGAACGGCGCGGGCAAAAATCAGTCTGCACGGACTGGATCTCTACAGCCTCCATCGCTCGATGACCGCCGTGGTTGAGTATCTGGAAAAAACGAACCCGGAAGCGGCGCGGGAGGCGCGACAGCGCTATGGCTGTTTCGAAGATTTTGGCGAGAACCCGGATACGTATGGCTTGGTGGCAAGCCGGGACCCTTCGTCCTCTTGTGAAGATCAAGTCGTGCAGCAGCTTTTGGAATTGCAACACCACGCGGCCGACTTTCTGACCCGCGATGGTCCGGCAGCCGCGGACGAACTCTTTTTCGCCGAACAAAACGCCCGCATCGCCAAAAATGCCGAACGTTATTACCGAGCCATGTACCGCGGCCGGCCGAATACCTGGAATCTGCGCGACACGCATATGGTCGATACGCTCGACCAATTGATGGCGCATCTCGAGCGCCGCGGCGAACCGCAAAAAGCAATCCTCTGGGCGCATAATTCCCATCTGGGCGATGCCCGCGCCACCGACATGTCGCGCCGCGATGAAATCAACGTGGGCCAACTCGTGCGCGAACGCCATCCGGACGAAGCCGTGCTCGTCGGCTTCACCACCTATTCCGGAACGGTCACGGCCGCGTCCGATTGGGGCGAGCCAGCCGAACGAAAACTCGTCCGTCCGGGCATGGAAGAAAGTTACGAAGAACTGTTTCATGAAGCGAACGCCGGCAATTTTCTGCTCACGATTCGCGATCACCGGCATCTATATCGACAATTGGCCTCGCCTCTACTCGAACGAGCCATCGGCGTGATCTATCGGCCGGAGACCGAGCGTTGGAGCCATTATTTCCACGCCAGCTTGAGCGAGCAATTTGATGCGGTAATTCACTTCGATCACACACGTGCGGTCGAGCCGCTCGAGCGCACGTCTCATTGGGAAAAAGGTGAACTGCCGGAGACCTATCCGTCCGCGATGTGAGCCGGATGGATTTATGTAGGAGACGACGTGAGGAGTCTCTGAGTTCAAGTGGAGAATCTTGTATCAATCCATTCGGATATTTGAATTTAAAATAACTCCGCCCTCGAAACTATAAGTAGACTGTAACTATTCTCCTGTGATATTCGTCTCTGACTTTCGATGAAAACCTGCATGAACATAGCCGCCACGAGTTGGCCGACGATGCCGGTCCCGATACATTTCGGGGCACGTCATAGCCGGTATAACTCAGGTTGCGTCGTTCGCCTGGGTCTATCCTCGGCACCTTACGGACAACGTCCGGAAGTCATTAAAACGGATAGACTGGAGGTAAGCAGGATCTAAAGACAGAATAAGAATTTCTCTCCAACCCTGCTTGCCGAAAGTAAGCAGGGTTTTTTTGTTGCTCTGAACGGGCCGGGTGGCCGCAACGAAAGGTGAATTCCGATACGTCGGATTGTGACTATGAGAAATGAAACAGCGACGTCTTGATGATGTCCGACCGTGCCAAACGAATTCAGGCGCAGGAATGCTTTCGCGTTCCACCGGTGGGCTTTGCCCATCGTCGGCGAATGTCTCGGTCGTATGTATTTGACACAATTTTAAAATTGAAAGGCTTCGGAGGAGGTGTGCCTGCAAACACCGAAAGAACCACCGTGAAACCGTGGGTTGGCAGCGCAAGCTGGCAAGCGGTGTTTGTTCTTTGTTGAAACTCCGACAATAAACGTCGGTAACCACATGGGCCGTGAACGCGATGACGTTCCCGGCCCTTTTTATTTTCATCCCCTATAAACCAAACCAACGAAAGGAAGTCCCATGAAACCTGTCATGCGTTATCAAAGCCAATTGCTCTTTCGCAAGAGCTACAAACCAAATCGCATCCGAATCAAGCCGGTGAAGTTGAACATTGTTTTTCGCCCGGTGCGCTTCGGATTGAAACCGCAAATCAAAACTGCGGAAGTCGATTCAACTTGAATGCAGTTCTCCGTAGCGGGTGCGCGTTCAAACGTGCACCCGTCTAACTCTCAACTCACAAAACCCATGAACTCTGAACTTCTCTCAGCACAAGTGCGCCTTTTCGCTTCGGCCAGGAGCTGGATCGAGGGCGAGGCGGTGCGGCAACTCTACGCCGCGGCAAAACTCGAGGGCGTGCGGCTCGCCGTCGGTTTCCCGGATTTGCATCCGGGCCGCGGCACGCCGGTCGGCACGGCGTTAGTCACCGACGGACTCATTTATCCGCACGTCATCGGCGGCGATATCGGCTGCGGCATGACTTTGTTCAAAACGAACCTGCCGCGGCGCGAAGCGAACCTCGACCGCTGGGCGCAACTGCGCTTCAACCTCGAACATCCCTGGAACGAATGCGTCGGCGATTTCCTCGCCCAGGAAAATCTCGGATCCACGGAATTCGACCACGCGCTCGGCACCATCGGCGGCGGAAATCACTTCGCCGAATTGCAGGTGGTGGAGCAGGTCTTCGATGCCGGTGAATTCAAACGTATCGGCATCGGGAAGGAGCAGCTTGTGCTGCTCGTTCACAGCGGCTCGCGCGGGCTCGGCGAATCCGTTCTGCGCGATTACACCAATGAACATTGCGGTCAGCCTGTTTCGGCCGATTCGTTCGCCGCGCAGGATTATCTGTGCGGTCACGACCTCGCCCTGCGTTGGGCACGGGCCAACCGCTCACTCATCGCGCAGCGTTTTGTCGCGACCTTGGGAGCCGAAGCCGAAGGCGTGTGGGATGGTTGCCATAACAGCATTACCGCATGCGAAAACGACGGTGAAACTGTTTGGGTCCACCGCAAAGGCGCCGTGGCGGTGAGCGGCGGGCCGGTTGTCATCCCGAGTTCGCGCGGCTCGTTGAGTTATCTCGTAAAGCCGCTCGGCGATGGCGACAGCCACGCGTGGTCGCTCGCCCATGGCGCCGGCCGCAAATGGGCGCGCAGCGAAACTCGGCTGCGCATGCGCGAGCGCTTCGGCGTGCTCGAACTCGTGCAGACGCCGCTCGGCGGCCGCGTGATCTGCGAAGACCGCGACCTCCTCTACGAAGAAGCGCCAGGCGCGTACAAAAACATCGAGACAGTGGTTCAGGACCTCGTTGAGGGCGGTCTCGTATCTGTCATCGCGACCTTCAGACCATTGTTGACGTATAAGACCCGAAAGGTGAAACGGTGACGCGTGACAGGCGGCGAGTCGGTGACACGACTCGTCGCATCACATGCCACTCGTCACTTTTCACCACGACAATTTGCGATTCCATTTAAAAAATCGGCAATCGCCAATCGGAAATTCGCAATTTCCCCATCCAATTGCGTTCGGTTAAACCGAACAATTCAAGGACGCCACGGAGGTGGCTAATCCCGCCATGGGAACGGGCGGAAGCGAAAGCTTCCGCCCGTTTTAAAAATCCATGTCAAAAATCGACTGTTCTCTCTTCCGTCAAAATCACAACATCAAACATCAACTCGATCCATCTATGACTGCAACTCAGCATGAAAAGGCGCTGCGCTTTCAGGAACTCCATCGCAAGCCCGGCGCGTTTTTGATTCCAAATCCGTGGGACGCCGGCTCGGCTCGCCTGCTCGCCGGTCTCGGCTTTCAGGCCCTTGCCACCTCCAGCGCCGCCGCCGCGGGTGTTCTCGGCCGCATCGACGGTCGCATGACGCGGGAGGAATCGCTGGCGAACGCGCGCACGATTGTGGACGCGACGGAATTGCCGGTCGCGGCGGACCTCGAACACGGCTTTGGCGACAGCCCGGCCGAAGCTGCTGAGATGATCCGCATGGCCGCAAAAATCGGTCTGGTCGGTGGTTCAATTGAAGATGCGCGCCCTGATCGCGAAAGACCGATTTATGAACTCTCGCTCGCAACCGAACGCGTTGCGGCCGCCATTGAGGCGGCGCGGTCACTGCCGTTTCCGTTCACCTTCGCCGCGCGCGCGGAAAATTTCGTGCGCGGCAACCCGGACCTGGACGATACGATTCGCCGGCTCGTCGCGTACGAACAGGCTGGTGCCGACGTGCTCTTTGCGCCCGGTTTGCCGGATATCGCCTCCGTGCGCGCGGTGTGTTCCGCCGTCTCGAAGCCCGTGAATTTCGCCGCCAGCGTGCGGGGTCGATCGTTTAGCGTGGCGGAACTGGCCGCTGCGGGCGTGAAGCGAATCAGTTTCGCGGCCGGATTATATCGCGCAGCGATGACCGGCCTGGCGGATGCCGCTCGCGAGGCTCTTACTTCCGGAACTTTCAGCTACGCCGACCGAATTTTAACCACGACGGAGTTGAACCGGTTCTTCCTCAAATAATTCGGTGCCCGTGAGCCGGTCCATTCAATCCCGTCTTTTCGTCGCTTTGCCCAAGCCGAACGAGGAATTCAATTCACAGGAACGCCATGGAGCGCCGTTGAACTCCAGACAAAACGATTGCGGGGACCGGCAGGATTCGATTAGCTTCGATATTTTGCAGTGATTTCGCAAGATGAACCGAATGAAGCACCGAGCTTGTTGATGCCGCGCTGCCAAGTTTTCCGGCCCTTGGCCGGAAAACTTGCGCCCTGGTCAGAAGCAATGCTCATTGCCCTGTTCCTGCTGGCATGCGGATTGATTTCGCCAGCCGGTGCGGCGGAAGCAACATCGTCAAATCCCTCCGAATTGAATCCCGCGTCCGTCTCCGCCTTCGCCGATGCGACCATTTCGCCATCAATGATCGACGGGAAAATTCCCGGCGCGGTTTTCGTCGTTGTACGCGATGACCAAGTGATTTGCGAGAAGGCATTCGGAGTGACAGGCCTGAAGATGCGCGCGCCAGTCTCCTTGGATCAAACGCTGTTTCGCGTGGCTTCGATTTCCAAGATTCTTACCGCCGCTTGCATCCTGCAATTGGCCTGCGCGCACCGCTTGGATTTGCAGATCAACGTCAATTCCTACCTGCGCCGGTTCCGAATCGCGCCAGCGTTCGGTGAACCCATCACCATCGCCGAATTGATGACCCACTCCGGCGGGTTCGACAACTGCCAGTTCGGTTATGCAGCGCACACGGCGGCGGACAAATTGTCCCTGGGCGATTACCTTGCCCGGTACCAACCGGCGCGCGTCCGTCCCCCGGGCTTGTTCAGTGTCTACGACAATTACGGCTACGCACTGGCAGGCTACCTCGTTCAAAAAGTTTCAGGAATGCCGTTTGCCAAGTATGCGCGCGAGCAAATTCTTCATCCTCTCGGCATGAGCCACAGCAGCTTTTTGCCAAAGGGAGCATTGCGCCGTGAATTGGCCACCGGCTACTGGTTGGACGGAGCATCCCCGCGCCCGGTGCCGGCGGACTACGTGAATATCACGCCTGCTGCCGGTCTCTGCACCAGCGGATCCGACATGGCCGACTTTCTGGTTGCGCTGCTCGCCGACCAGCGGCCGGATGGCAGCAAAATGTTTCCCGCATCCGTCTTGCGTGGATTGGAGACGCGACAATTCGCCGCCGGCCCGCAAATGCCCGGACGTTGTTATGGCTTCAACCGCATCTCCCTGGCAGGGCGCACGGCGCTGCAACAGACGGGTCAATGGCCCGGCTTCAATTCCGTCCTGCTGCTGTTCCCCAAGGCGAAGTGCGGCGTTTTTCTTGCCTACAATCTATGCGATTACTTGCAACTGGAGCGAAACGTCATTGAACAGTTCACTCAACATTTCATTCCACCGGACTTCGAAAATACCAGCGCGAAGCCCCTTCCGGCGCGCCAGTCCGTCGTGCCGTTGCTTGGCTCCTATTTGTCCGCACGGACCCCGCACGACACGCCCGCATTGGGTTTCCCGCGCGAAATCGAAGTCATTCGGTCCCGGGCGGGCAACCTCGAAATTGAGGGCGAGCGATATCGGGCCATCGGACCGCGCACGTTCGAGAAAATTGCAACGAATCGCCTCGCCGGTCGCCGCGTCATGTTTCTCGTCGACGACGGTGCCATCCATCTAATCACCCAGAACGGCGCGTATCGCCGGGTGGACTGGGCGGAAAGCAAAAAGGGCCGTCTGTTCCTGCTGTGGGCGTCCACGTGCATCCTTCTCTCCGCGGTCGTATTGTGGCCGATCATGGCATTTAGCCGGTTCCTGTTCAGAAAGCCGGAACAAGAGGAAGCCCCTTTCCCGCGGAATCTCGTGAATTTTTCCCCGGCGGCGCGGGTGATGGCATTTACCGCCTGCGCGCTGGCGCTCTGGTTTGAAATATCCTTTGTCCTGGCCAGGCAGCAGCTCCGGCCTTTTGCGATGTTTTACGGATTTCCCGCGCCGTTAAAGCATCTGCTATGGGTGTTGCCGGTATTGATATTGTTCCTCGCGCTTCTTTTGTCGTTTTGCGTCCTAGCGTGGCGGCGGCGCATCTGGCATCTGGCGCATCGGCTGCACTACACCTCGCTGGTGGCCGCGCTTGGGCTGTTCGTTTATCTCGTCTGCTCCCTCCATTTGCTGGCCGGAATTTGAATTCGACGGGTCGGTTGAGCACGTTTTGAGCCGGCAGTTTGGAAATGCGGTCCGTGAAGAAAATGGAGCGAGCGAAGGGATTCGAATCATGAGGTAAATTTTTCGCAAATCTCTAAAGTGCTGCAACTTACGCGGTTGATTATTTCGAAGCCAACAACAAATTCGCACGAAAAAGTCTAACGCCGCACGAAGGCTGTTGCCTGCTGTTGCCACACAGGGAATCACTGTTGTCGACCTCCGCATTAAGCCACTTCTCTTACGTTTCGCATTCAGCTTCACACGCCTCATACAACAGATTTCTTATAACTCCATTTACGTCACCGAGCGAGAATTAAGTTTCTTGCCCGGTCAAGAGTGCTCGAACGGAAGTCGCCCAAGGCGGAAGTTCCACGATCGCATTGCGTGCCGAAGGAAGCGGTTCGCCGGCTATCTCGTCCACCGACGAAGGCACCAGTTCCGGAGAATCAGTCGGAAAGTGCGCCGCGCGATCGTAGGCGGCCTGCAATGACCTGAGCAAAACCAAAGATCCAGTCACGGAAAACTCAGTGATGTGCCGATCCACTTTGTGCATGTCATCAATCATTTCAACCGCACGAAATTCCCGCGAATCAAACCCCAACTCGTTAATCAAATCGATCGCATCTCCGAGCGAGGGACCGGGCGATTGATCAACCAGAATGAATGTCCAAAACCATTGCCGTTCGGAAACACTATTTTGACTCATCGTCCTCGCGATGCTTTAGGCGTAAGCCGGGACATGTTTTGCGCTCACGCGCGTCTATGGCTGGAGTTGCCAGTCTTCTTTGACGTGCGCTTAACGACGAATCACGTTGGCGACGCGTTTCGTTTGCGCCGGCGGGAACTCAATCGCTTAATGCGTTCATACTGCTCCAGCGCGTCCTTGAGAGTAGCTTTCGGTTGCCGTGAAAGATGCTGCTTCAAAAGTTGACAGTGCTCACGGTGGAAGTCGTTAAGGTAATCGTCGCTCTTCATAACTCAATCGGTCGACCGGGCTTTTGAGAATGCAAATTGAGAACGATCGACTTCGCAACCTCCATAACGAAGTCCAGATCATCAGTAGCAGCAATCAAATGTTCAACTTGCTCTTCAGTGCTGGCTTGAAGCACGCATTTGGTGATTTCCTCCAACCGAACCAGTGCCGCAATATGCGGCCGAATTGTTCCCTGTAAAGTTCCGATCTGTGCGGCAGTTTCTGAGGGTTTAAGCGCTTTCTTCGCGTTGACCTTTTGGGGTGAGGTTCGCTTTGTTTTACGACTGATCTTTTTCATTGATGGAAAGTTCTTCAGCCAAGCAGAATTGGCAAAGCTCGCTGGCGTCGGCAAGACCGTCGTGTTCGACAAACTGTTCCCAGCGCTCCTGCTGCCGATCGGTTCAGCCCTCCGGATTTTTCCGTCACAACCAACTCGTCCGCTCCAACTGCTCCCGCGCCACCGCATCGGCCCGCGCTTCCTTGCGCCGCACTTCCTCCACTGCCGTATTCACTTGGCTCACCACATGAAAGTTGTCGAACGAGATCGTCGCGTTGCCGAAGTTCTCCTTCACCCCTTTGATGTACGCCGGGCATGTCGATCGCTATCTGCGTGATCGCCTTGGGATGACCGTTATGGCGGCCCATTTCCTCGGCAAATTGCGCCCATGTGCCGGCGTCCTCGCCTTCCAATGCCAGCAACACCCGCCGGGCTTCCAGGTCTGCAAACACCGTCAGGTAATTATGTCCCTTGCGCCGGTTCATCTCATCCGCACCCACCCAGACCACGTTCTCCCAACTCATATCCGCCCACGCCGCGTCCACGTGCGCGAACAGCGCCCGCCACAACTTCTGATCCGTCTCGTCCAGAATCTCCGCTGCCTTGTTCACCGGCATCTCGCGCATCAATGTCAGCGCAAAGGCTTCAAACTTCTACGTCAATCCGCGCGAACGGCCCTCCCACGGCGCCCGCACCGTGTAAACCTTTTTGCATTGCTTGCACTGCCCGCGCGCAGTGCGCACACGATTTCCGAGTTCAACTGGCACACATTGAGATGACGCCAGCGGCGCTCGGGCGCGTGATCGTATCCACCCACCGTCTTGCTCTTACAGTGCGGACAAACCTCGCTCTGCCACAAAACCGTCGTTTCCTCGATGCGGATCAGCACTTGGCTTTCCTTCTCGACGTAATCAACGCCTTGGACTCGCCAGCCATCGCCCAATACCAAAATCTTCTAAAATACTTTCTCGGGGATCATTCAGACAGCCAGTTTACACAACCTTCTACCCACAACAAACGTCGAGGTCTGCGCCGGTGAAGTTGACCGGAACGCGGGTGAAAGCCCCGCCCGTCGAATTGGGCTGTTCACGACGGAACACGACCTCCACAGCGTCGCCGCGAGGCGGGGTTGGAAGCGGAGGAAGCTGAACAGACGAGCCGCAATGAAAATGAACCACATCCAATGAGTCCCGAAAATGTTACAACCGGAGATAAGCCGAACCTCTCTTCGACAGGTCAAGGCCGCTGGGAACAGGCTGGACAACAGCTAGCGCCTGCTCATCGCTTTGGCGGGGTCTGCGTGGACAGCGCGTCTGGAAGTTCAGTCAAGGTAAACCGGGAGAACTGCGGCGACGGGAACCCCAAGTCCCCGCCGTCGGCGCAAACGGGCAGCGCCCGTGAGGCCGCCGGTGTCGCCGCAGAAGTCGGAGTCCTTCATAGTAGCGTTGATTTGCACTACCTCAAACGGTGCAAGGAGCCAAGGGAGGACACTTGCTCAATGCGTCGAAGCGAAGCCAAGGACGCGGGGATTGCCGGGCCAAACCGGCCACCAACCCCGGACAAAGTTCGGTCGCTCCAAATCGCGCTCTATCGGAAAGCCAAAGCCAGTCCGACGTATCGGTTCTGGAGTCTGTATGGTCACTTGCTGCGCCGGGACATTTTGGAGACGGCGCTGCAAACGCAAATCGAAAACCGGGGCGCGGCAGGCGTGGATGGCCAAACACTGGCCGCCCTCGCCGCCAATGCACAAACCCGGACTCAATGGCTCGGCCGCCTGCAAGAAGAACTCAAAACCAAGGCGTACCGGCCCAGCCCGGTGCGCCGGGTGATGATTCCCAAAAGCGGCGGCGGTCAGCGACCGCTGGGCATCCCCACCGTCAAAGACCGCGTGGCGCAAACCGCGTTGGGGATGATCCTGATGCCGATCTTTGAAGCGGACTTTCATCCGCACAGCTTCGGCTTCAGACCCAAACGCGACGCGCACCAAGCCATCGAAGCGATCAACAGTGCCGTGCGGCGCGGTCACGTCGAAAACATTGATGCGGACTTGTCGAAACACTTCGACACTATCCCGCATCGAGGATTGATGAAGGCCGTGGCCAAACGCATCAGCGACGGCAGTGTGCTGCGTTTGATTAAACAATGGCTGCGCGCGCCGGTGGTCGAGGAAGATCGAGACGGCAGACGGCGAGTGGTTCCCAACCGCTGCGGCACCCCGCAAGACGGAGTCATTTCCCCGCTGCTGGCCAACGTCTATCTGAACCCGCTGGACTGGGGCGTCAACCAAAACACCGCCGGCCAAGCCCGAATGATTCGGTATGCCGATGACTTTGTCATCGCCTGCCGTGTCGGGCGCAGCAGGCCGGTCAAAGAACGGTTGCGCCGCTGGTTGAGCGCCAAAGGGCTGAACATCAACGAAGTCAAAACCCGCGTGGTGAATATTCATCAAGAGGGCATCAACTTCCTGGGATTCAACCTGACGTGGCGAGGCAGCTGGAAAGGCCAGGGCTACCTGCACGTCGAACCCGGACAGAAAAGCCGCCGGGCACTGCGCGAACACTTAAGCCAAATCCTCAATCACTGGACGCTTTGGCGCCCGGTGGAGGAAGTGGTTCAAGAAACCAACGCGGTGTTGCGTGGCTGGGCCGGGTATTTCCACTTCCGCAACAGTACCCGTGTCTTTGGGCAGATGCGGCGCTACAGCCAAAACCGGCTGCGACGCTGGCTCTGGCGCAAACACGACTGCACCCGCGGATTGTGGAAACACTACAGCGATGCCCGATTGCGTCACCACTATGGACTCTATGAGTTGCCGATGACTGCGGCTTGGAAAGGCCACCGATGAATGAGTTCGGAGAGCCGAATATGGGAAATCCGTCCGTTCGGTTCGATGAGGGGCGGGAGTGTGTTGGTCATTGGCCTGCGGCCTCTCAACCCAACCACCCCGCCTACTCTACAACCTGAAAAGGAGTTGCATCCGAGAAATCGATCTCGAATGGACCAATAATGTACCAGGCAATCTTGAATTGCCGATTACGCCGACCGGGCAAGGCAGGTTCGACTCCTGCGCGGTGTGTCAGTTCAGCGAACATGGTCGCGATAACTCCTGAATTCAGGCCGGCCCCCTGTTGCTGCGCATACCGATATGAAAATCAAAATCAATGACGGCGGTCGTGCGGCCGCCGGATTCCGCAGCACGGCTCGCGATTGCGTTTGCCGTGCACTCGCAATTACTACAAAACGCCCATACACCGAAATCTATGGCAGACTCGCCGAAGGGAACGCGAATCAACGCATCACCCGGCGCACAAAGCGATCAACCGCAGGCAGGAGAACCGCCCGGAATGGAATCTCCACGAAACGAAAATGGTTCAATGACTATATGGAGGAGTTGGGGTTTGTCTGGACGCCCACGATGTTCATCGGCCAGGGCTGTAAAGTGCACCTGCGGAAAGGCGAACTACCCACGGGGCGACTGGTTGTGAAGGTCAGCCGCCATCTATGCGCCGTCATAAACGGGGTGCTTCACGACACGCATGATTGCACACGTCGTGGGAAGCGCTGCGTGTATGGCTATTGGAAACTGATGAAGCCCGTCGGAGTAAAGAGGCATTGACCACCAAGTGGCGTTCAATCCCGCTGCGTCACCGCCGGAATTTTTTGCATGAAGACGTCTCGAACAGGATGGAGAATGTTTGCGCGGCCATGCCGGCGCGGCAGATGTAGAACTTGTGCCGGAGTCGTAGTTTGCGTTCCAGCGGGACTCACCCATTTTGATTCTCGAGCCGTTTCGAAGTTCGAATCTGACTGCACTGCATTTTTCTCACCGTGAATTGGGTGGGTGGATTTTCTCTGAGTATCTTTGGACAAAAAAATGGATTGAGCAGGCGCGGAGAAGCAACCCGCAGACCGTGTGAAAGAGCACGGAGCGTGAAGGAGGGCACGCGTTTGCAAGTCCTGCCCAATCCGTTTTTTTGTTTCGCATCATTTGCACTCGCTCTTCGAATTGTTTTCGGCGGTAGCCGTCTGGGAGCGTTCGCGTCTGCGGAGGACGAGATGAAGTCGTAAACAGGGTAATTGAGGATGAAGGCTTGGGGCCGATGCCCCGGCCTCTTTTTGCTTCCCCCAGACCAACGTCCGCGCCAGGCGATATTGCTCATTGCAACGTAAGAAACAAATCATCGTCAGCCCTGAGAATTGACCATCAGTTCCTTCACCATGTATCAGCCAATCTGCCGATTTTTTCATTTTGTCGGGAAGGATTTCGTTTCTGTGGAGCTAATAAAAGGTGGAGGGAATCACGGATGTGTTCCCGGGAATAAAACGAAATGCACGACGACCTGTACCAAAAAGCGCGCGAACTTTTGCGCCGGAATCCCGAAATGGGGAAAAAGAAGCTGGGCGATCTGCTTGGCGTAAAGACGCCGACCAGTCGGCGGTTGATTGAGCGTTACCGCGGCGAGACGTCGGGCCACAACGCCGGCCATCCGGTTTACGAACGTGTGCGGGACTTGAAGGACAAGCAACCGGACTGGGGTGCGGTGAAAATCGCACAGGCGCTTTGCATCAGCCTCGACCACGCCAAACTACACCTCGCGCGATGGATCGGCGCGCAGTCGTTCTCCGGCGCGACCGGGCCATCGGCAACCGCCGGCGCCGCACCCGAGCCGAGTCCCGCCGGCGGCCCGGAATTGCAGGACACCGTGCGCGATGGCACCCGTGACCTCGCCTATCACGGGACCAAGGTTCATTCGCTGGAAGACCTGCTCGTCTATGCGCAGGTGGACACGCGGATTTGGGAAGTCGAAAAATACATCGTCAATCGCTGGGAGGTGGGCACGAAGGTCGGCACGGAAATTTTGACGGCGCCGCTGTATCAGTTCAAGGTCTGGCTGCGCCGCAAGGTGATCGAGCAAAATGCCAAAGAGCTGATGCAGGGATTGCTGGAGCAATTCAAAATGGCCGCGCCTGTGCGCCCGGCAATTCCAAAACAAAACAACGGCGCCGGAATGCTCGAAGTCTCCATCATGGACCTCCATTTCGGAAAGTATGCCTGGCGCGAAGAGTGCGGCCGGCAATACGACCTGGAAATCTGCCGCGATTTGTTTTGGACCGCGCTGGAGGACCTGCTCGAAAAATCCGCGAGCCTCAAGCCGGGAAAATTTTTATTCGTCGCGGGCAACGATTTTTTCAATACGGACATTCTCGGCCGGACCACAACGTCCGGAACGCCGCAAGACCAGGCCGCCACTGTCTGGCGCCAGAGTTTTGTCGAAGGCAAGGCGCTGCTCGTCAAAGCCATTGAGCGGATGCGCGAGCTGGCGCCGGTGGACGTCGTCTTTGTGAACGGAAACCACGACACGCAATCGGTCTTCTTCGTCGGCGAAACCGTTTCCGCGTGGTTTCGAAACACTCCGGGCGTGACGATTGACAACTCCCCGACCACGCGCAAATACGTCCACTTTGGACAGAACTTGATCGGGTATTCCCACGGCAATCTGGAGCGCCACCCGATGTTGCCGTTGCTGATGGCGAATGAACGTCCACAAGCCTGGGCACAATCGCGTCATCGCGAATGGCACCTCGGACATTTCCACGTGAAGAAACACAAAATGTTTGTTCCAGCCGACGATCAGCAAGGCGTGCTGGTCCGCATCGTGCCGTCGCTTTGCCCGGCTGATGCGTGGCACGCCTCCATGGGCTATGGCGGAAAACTCGCCGCCGAGGCGTATTACTGGGATCCGCAGGACGGTTGTGTCGCGACGTTCACCCACTCACCTGTTTAACATGCACGAATCACCCGAAATCTTGCGCTTTCCCGTTTACGAACCGGCGGGCCGCGATGTTGTGCTCTACGAACGCGAGCTGCTGCAACACATGTTAATTCTCGGCGCGACGGGTAGCGGCAAAACGTGTCTGCTTCATCGCGCTGTTGAACAGTTATTGAACCAGGAGGCGGGGTTATTGATTTTCGACGCGAAGGGAGACGACACCGTTGCCCGCGTTAAAACACTGGCAAAGTCCGCCGGGCGCGCGGACCAACTCGCTGTCGTCGGCGAAAACGGTGATCACTATTTGAATTTGTTTCGCCCGTTGCGCTCGCTCGTGGACGTGGACCGGATGACACGGCGTCTGCTCGCCGGTTCGGGAAGAATGGGCGTGGACAACGCCTACTGGGACGAGTTCCGTTACGCGCTCTTTGACGCCGCGTTGACGTTGCTGGTGGTGAGTCAAAAACGCGTGCGCTTCGGGCCTGCAATGACGCTGCTCCATGAGTGGTTTTTCGCACCCAAAAACAAAACACCGTCGGGCATCCTTGCCGCGGTGGACCGAGCCGCCCGTTGTCTGGCCGAAGTGCCGCCAGCCGAAGCGCGAAAAATTTCCCAGGCGCTGGACACCGTCCGGTTATGGGAAACGCTGGACGACCGCACGCGCGGCAATGTTCAGAGCACGCTGCTCAATGCGTTGCGACCGCTGTTGAGCATTCCGGCGGCGAACTGTTTCGAGCCGCTCGGCCGTCCGGTGTTTGATCCCGCCAACATCGCCAGACGCGGCGCCGTCTGCGTCGCCTCATTCAACGCCACACTGGAACCGCAACTGGCCGGACTTTTCTTCCGGCTGGTGAAGGACGATTTTCTGCATGCCGTGCAACAGCGGCGTCACGACCGCCAACCGCTGTGCGGCATCATCGCCGATGAATTGCCGCTGCTCGTCGCCGAATCGGACGCGGAGGCGCTGGCGATCATCCGTTCGCGCCGCGCATTTTTCATCGCCGCCAGCCAGGGCCTGGCCGCGCTGGACGAACGCGTCGGCGTTCGGATGCGCAAGGCGATGGTCGCCAATTTCGGTTCGGTTCTGTTTCTGCGCGGCCGCGAAGAGGAAACGGATTTACTGGCCGCGGTCAGTTTGGGAATGCGCGAGCGGACAAAATCGGTTCGCACCCTTGTCGAGGAAGGTTCAGTGCTTTCCATCAGTTCCGAGAAAGCGAAGGAGAACGTTCTCGTGTGTCCGCCGGGCGAGTTGGGCCGGCTGGCGCCGCACGAAGGATTTGCCGCCGCCCCCAATCGCGAGCGGTGCGACCTCCGGTTGATGTTTGTTCCCTGGTTTGAAGAACGCAAACAAAAGCGGACGCGGCCACAGTTGGAGGACCCGTTTTCCGTGGAGCACTTGAAACGGCTGCTGCGGGCGCAAGGATGGCGCGAAGAACTGGACCAGCCACTCTTCGAAGCTGCCCTCCGGATTTGCAGGGAACCGGACCGCGAGCAGCGCGTGGAATATGCGAAGGGATTTTTCCGCACGTACGCCGCCATGATTCCGCGCGGGTTGGAAACGCTTCCGTCTCCGTGGCTCAAGGCGCTGCCGGGAATTTTGTGGACGACGCGCGCTCCGCGCCGCATGCATCTGCCGTACATGATTTGCGAATTGGCGCAAAGCGAGGGGCTGTTGCTGGTACGTTTCGCTCAGGAGGGGGTGTGCGAATTGAATCATTCGCGCCAGACCGCGTGGGACAGAATTCGGATTGTGCTCAACACGTCGCTTTATCCCTTGCGCTGGCGGCTCTTGAGGCCGCGGCACGCGCGCCAAATCCAGGCGCGCTGGCCGGAGATTAAGCCGGCCAGCGACAGTGAGATTGTTTGATCAGGGACTGAACATTTCCTTTCCGGTCGGACAACTGATTCCTTCGCGCGCCGACATTTCCTTCAAGACCTCCCGGGCCTTGGTCCGTAACCGGTGCATCTGCTTGTCGGTTTGCTGCGCCTTCGGAAGCCGGTTTGCATCGAGTCCGTTTTCCTCGAAATCAACCACGGCTGCGTGAATGTCACGCTCGTGTTTGAACTGTTGTTTCAAATCGTTCACCATCTCGCGCGTGGTTTCCTTCAAAACCACGTCACGAACGATATCCGTCGGCGCGGCCGGCTCGACGTTTGTGCTCAATTCCGGCGAATTGATCGGCACGTGCTCGCCCTGCCGAAGGAGCTGTTTGAATTGATTGTTGATGCAACTCTGCACGACGGATTGAGCGAAGTTGAAGAAGCTCGCCATGTCCTGCAAATGACGTGGATGCACGCGGCGGCCAGTCCCCGGGCGCTCCGTTTCCTTCAGCAACAAACCGATGGCTTCGTTGACAAATTCCATCGGATCGCGCAGGCCGCGCAACCGCTGCCCGGCGGGATGCGAAGCCAATCGATCCATTCTGCGCCTCGCGATGGTTGCCAGCCGCTGAAGTTTTTCTGTGGTGGATAACGCCGCCACTGCCTCGCCAACGGATGCGAGTGATCCGTCGGACAACAGCGTCGGCCCGATGTTTTGAATCGATGATCTTTTCATCGATTTTTTCGTCAGACGCCATTCTCAACCACGATCAGAGTTCCGTTGCGTCGATGATTCGCTGCTCATCTCCTTTGAGGAGCAGGATGTGTTCTGTGCCGGCCCGCCGCGTTCGCTCAATCTGAAAATTCATCACCACGGGAGCCGCATCATCGCGGCGAATCGCGCAAACCCGGAATTGATCCTCGTATGTTCCGCCGGGATTGTGTTCCAGGTGGATTTTCAAACCGGAAAGGATGACACCGGCAAGATTCCAGCCACGATCAAAGTGGAGTTCGCAATAATCATCCAGAACATCGGAGGCGACGAACACCCGCGGGCCGCGAAGGCCGAGGATCTGCGCGCCGCGACTGATGTCAGTGAAGTTTGCGGACGTGTTTTTCTGGTTAACAGAAGCGCGAGTTGGCTTTGGGTTGAGAGTGAGTGTATTCATTGTTTTGTTGTTCATGGAAGCTGTTCCGCCTCCTTTGAGACCGTGCTTTTTAGCGAAGCTTTGTGAGTAAAATAGTCGAAGCCGAAACCCGTGGATTTCAATCCATAATTACTGCCAAAGCGGTAAATATAGCTTGTTTCCGAGTGGCTGTTCGTTGATTTTTGGAAAGTCGGCACAAATTTACTGTGTTAACAGTAAATTTACTTGTGTATTTCTGAAAACTGTGAGAATTGTGCCTGCGGTGAGGGCAAATTACTGTCATAGCGGTATATGAAAAATGATTTGAAGAATATCGTTCGACACCATCGCCGCTTGAGTGGCCTTAGCCAGGCAGAATTGGCAAAGCTCGCGGGCGTCGGCAAGACCGTTGTTTTCGATATCGAACATGGCAAGGAATCGGTTCAATTCGATACGTTGAAGAAGGTGCTGGCTGCGTTGAACATAAAGTTCATTCTCCAGAGTCCTGTCCTGGAGCAACGCGAAAGAGAACAGGCCAAACCCACAACGCCCTCCGCATGAGAAAGGCACAGGTCTATCAACAAGGAATGCTGGCCGGCGTTCTGGAAGAATCCGACCGGAATCATTACCGATTCATCTATGCGCACGGCTATCACGGACGCCCGATTTCGCTGGCCCTCCCAGTACACGAAGCGCCCTATGAGTTTGACGCGTTTCCGCCCGTCTTCGAAGGGTTGTTGCCGGAAGGGCTGCCGCTTGATGCGATGCTGCGGCAGTACAAAATCGACAAAAAAGATTTGTTCAAACAACTGGTCACCGTAGGCGAGGACGTCGTCGGATCGCTGACGATCAAGGAAGTGCAATGAATCGTTGCCCGATCACTTACGAGCCTTTGCCGGACGGCGCCACCTACTCCCAGGACGGCCTGAAGCTGCTGAATCGAAATCTGGCGTCACTGGCGCCACTTGAATTCACGGCGGAACAACAACGGCAGGAGGCCATCAGTCGCGCCGGGAAAATGTCGATCCAAGGGATTCAATTAAAACTCAGTGCCGTGTTGCGCATCACTGAAGGACGGTTCGAGGTGGTGAATCGAGATGGCCGATACATCTTGAAACCTCAAAGCCTCGATTTTTCCGAACTTCCGGAAAATGAAGACGTGACCATGCGGATGGCTGCGGCCGTTGGAATCGAGGTGCCGGTCCATGGGTTGCTCCGTTCGATTGACAATTCATTTACCTATTTCATCAAGCGTTTTGACCGCGAAGGCCGGGAACGGTTGCCGGTTGAAGATTTTGCCCAACTCAGCAGGGAAAGCCGCGACACAAAATATGATTCCTCCATGGAAAAAGTCGCCACCGTCATTGACGAGTTTTGCACTTTCCCGGCTCTTGAGCGCGTAAAACTGTTTGAACGCACCCTGTTCAGCTTTCTGATGGGCAACGAGGACATGCACCTGAAAAACTTCTCGTTAATCACCCGTGATGAGAAGGTCGAACTTGCCCCGGCCTACGATTTCCTGAACACCACGATTGCGCTCAAGGCCGCCAAAGAAGAATTGGCGCTTCCGATCAAAGGAAAGAAATCAAAGCTGACCCGCAATGATCTGCTGAATTACTTCGCCCGCGAACGTCTGCAGATCAACGACAAGGTGTTGAACGATGTTCTATCGCGCTTTGCCAAAGCATTGCCAGTCTGGAGGGAACTCCTGGACCAATGTTTCCTTTCGGCAGATGCGAAACAAAGATATGCCGCAATCCTGGAGGAGCGCACCAAACGCATGGAGTTGTGACATCTGATTTCCACGACAACGTACCGACGCAGACATGATTCACGGAGAGATCCGCCGATTTCGCTTTCACATGCTCGCGGTCAAATGCGTGTCCGAATAATTCGCCGACTTTGTGCCGCAACGCAACTCATGGCGGATCGAGGCTTCTCATCAAAGCGCGGGGGAAAACGCCGGGTTGAAACCGTAGTCCGTGAATCAAAACAACGACGGTGGTTGCTCCACGAAACGCTTGGCGGATTCGATGTGATACGTCGTCTGGCATTTCGGGCAGATCAGGTGGAACTCGTAATAGTAATCCCGGCTCGGCTTCCATCGACCTTTGCGTTTGATGACGGGCGTTGAGCATTTGTGACACGGCTCGCCTTCCTGCATGTCGGGGCGGACGCCGTCGGTTTCGGGTTTGTTCTCGTAACCGACGTCCACCGGGAGATTGGGCAGACGCAAGGCGGCCATCGCGAGTTGATCGCACCGCTCGTTTTCCAGATCGCCGGCATGGCCTTTCACCCACCGGAATTCCACTTGATGCGTCTGGCACAACGCATCCAGCCGTTGCCACAAATCCACATTCTCCGGTCGTTCGGTCCTGGTGCGCCACCAGCCTTTCCGTTTCCACGCCGCCACCCAACCCGCCATCATGGCATCCACTACATACTTTGAATCACTGTAAATCGTGACCTTGCAGGGCTGTTTCAACAATTCCAGTCCCGCAATGGCGGCGAAGATTTCCATCCGATTGTTTGTGGTCTTCCGAAAGCCGCCGCTGACCTCGGCTCGTTTCCGGGGATGCAACAGCACCGCGCCATAACCGCCCGGGCCGGGATTCGGTTCGCATCCGCCGTCGGTGTAAGTCTCAATGTGGGCCACACTGGTAGATGCGAAACTTTGGTTCATCTTTCGTCTGCCGATTCTGCAACCGTTTGCAATGACGTTCAACCCTTCCTTCCTCAACCCGAATTTTCGAGTGCATCGGTTCAACGGATGGCGTAATTAATTGCCGTGCCCGGTGCGAAGCAGCCATTTCTCTCTAAGTTCGACGACCCGAAGACTCGGGATTGGGCATATTTTCAATCTGCAGACGCAATTCGACGACTGCCGGAGTTGCTTGGCTACGCTCATCACATTCTCCGCGCCTTTGAGAAGGACGTGCTGGGAATTACGGGGGTTCTTTGCATTGACTCACGACCGACGATCTATTTTCGGCGCGACAAGAAACCGCTTTCGTGGACGGAAGCAAATCGGCTGCACCGTATCTTTTGGAATCAAGGCATCGCCACAGTCTTGATTCTTGCCGATCCCGAACGGCTTCGCATCTACTCGTCACAAGCGCGACCGGTTGATCTGAACAGCGCCGACGAAAATCCACCCGCGTTGATTGGTGCGCAGTTGGAGAATATCGCCGACCTGTTGGAACTGGAACAGCTGCTTCACGAAGTTGCCTCCGGCCAGTTCTACCACGAACACGCCGGTCAATTTGATGAAAAGCTGGCCGTTGACGAATGTCTGCTGAAGAATCTGGCTGACACACGCGACCGGCTTATTACTGGCGAGCACCGTTTCAAAAATGAAGAGACGGCGCACGCACTCTTAGGTCGTTTGATATTTCTGTGCTACTTAACAGACCGAGGTGTCATCAATTGGTCTGATTACGAAAACGAGGTCGGCAAAGACATCAAGGACGTGCGTCAATTGCTGACCGATTACGATTACAAGGAAGGAAAGCAACGGCTTTACCGCTTGTTCAAACGGCTGCAGGACACTTTCAACGGCAGCATGTTCGATCAGAATCTTGAGACTGAAGCGCGCCGTCTCAAGCCGGTGCATTACGAGGTATTGCGAGAGTTCTTTTCGGTGACGGATGTTGCCACTGGGCAAGGAACGCTGGGATTTTGGGCGTATGACTTCAGCGTGATCCCGGTCGAAACCATCAGCGCCGTCTATGAGGATTTTCTAAGTAAGGAGGACGCTGAAGGTAAGCGCAAGAAGGGCGCATATTACACACCACGTCATCTAGCGGAAATGGTTGTGGACATCGCCATCGCCGACGATCCCGATTGGGCGCGCCGACGCTATTTGGATTGCTCGTGCGGATCAGGAATTTTTTTGGTGACACTGTTCAACCGGCTGGCATCGCACTGGGTATTCCAACATGACAAGGCCACGTACCGCCAGCAGGCCGATGCATTGCTCAAGATTTTGCACGAACAGCTTTGCGGCGTTGACATAGAACGCACCGCTTGCCGTATCGCTTGCTTCAGTCTTTACCTTGCCTTTCTCGACCAGTTTGACCCGCGCGACATCCACGAATTCGCGCTCAAGGCCGGGCGTGGCCGCAAAGTGCTGCCCAAACTTTTACGCTATCGCAAAAGCCGCTGGCGCGAAGATTTCAACCCAACAATTTTGGAAGGCGACTTTCTCCAGTCCGACACGACGACGGACAAGTTTGATTATCTGATTGGAAACCCACCTTGGTCTGACAGAGGAACGAAGCAGGAAGCGTGGAGGTTCATGCAGCACGCGCCCGAGCATCTGCTTGACCGCGGGTGTGGTTGCCTGTTGTTGCCAGCGAAAGTTTTCTTCAACAAAACGGACGAACTGCAAGCAGAGTGGTTCGACGCAGTGACAGTGGAACGTATCGTGAACCTCTCCGATTTCCGCCACATTTTGTTTGAACACGCGAAATGTCCTGCACTCATCGTACGGTTTTCCAATACGCAGCCCGCAGTAGACCACCGAATCCAATACGATACGCCGAAAGTTTCGGGCACGGATTGCCGTGATGGCGTCATTACCATTCTGCCTCGCGACCGGAAGCGTCTTCAACAAACGGCGTTGTTGGCGGTGGCTCGACGCAAACAAACGCCGAGATTTTGGAAGCAATATTTTTCCGGAACGCCGCGTGATTGGCGGCTTTTGGATTTGCTCGATGAGATGCCGAAATTGGACGCCATTGCGAAACCTTTTTCTAAGGACAAAGAAAACAAAGCTCGCTTTTGGACGAGTGAAGGAATCAAGCCCAACAAGAATGGAACGCACAAACCTTGGTGGGATGACGAGCATTTGTATCTGAGCGCGCGCTTGCAAACCACCGCCCTATTCGTTTTGGAAAAGGATTGCGAGGCTGTTGGAAAACGATTCCATCCTGTCGTAGAACGTCGGCGTGACCCGAAACTTTTTGTTCCTCCGTTGATTGTCGTAAGCTACGGGTTTGGCAAGATCGCGTTTTGTGATTTTCCGGTACTATTCCAGCATTCGCTGCGTGTCATCACTTCATCGGCAGCAAATCCCTCTGCGCGAGAGGCGGACAGTGACCTGATGTTTTTTCTGACGGCGTATTTGCGTTCGAGTTTGGCCAAATACTATTTGTTCCACATAAGCGCAAACTGGGGCATCGAGCGAGACAAGGTGCATTTGTTTGAACTGATCCAATTGCCGTTCCCTCTGCCCGGCGATTCCTTTGCCCATGCTGATGCCGCCGATATTGTCGCAAAGACTGCTGCTGCTGCGAAGTCATTGCGTGATGAGCTTGCGGTTGAGTTGAATCAGCTTCACAAAGAACGCGAGAAAAAGAATCTGCTGGTTGACTCGAAGCAGTTTCAGGAAATGCTCGCAGCGTTCTCTGAAAAACGCCGGAAGAAGGTGGATTCATTGCAGGCCAGGTTGGAGCGCGACATCTACCGCTACTTCGACCTGACCGATGAAGAAATCGCGCTAGTCGATGACACGGTGAAGTATATCGAGCCGAGTTCCACGCCGCCCAATCGGGAAACCGTCCGTAACGCCGAAGTTCCGACCCTGAAAACCGTAAGTGAAAAGGATGAAGTGCTGCTGAAATATGCCAACACGCTGACGGCTACCTTGAACGAATGGGCCGACGGTGGCCGTACTCGCGTCGAGGCCTCTGCTGCCAGGTTGGATCATAATCCGTTTGTGCTGTTCCACTTGCGGCAAACGAACAGACCCCGAGCTTTCCGTTTCGAGAAATTCAACAATCAAATCGAAGCCGTATTGGAACGCATCTACGAAGCGTCGCGCGAGAAGCAAGGGCGCTTCAATTATCCGCGCGCTGTAACTTTTTTCGACGATGATCACATCTCCATCTATCTGCTGAAGCCAAACACGCTCTCGCACTGGACACGTTCAGCCGCACTCAATGACGCGGACGAAATCTTTGCGGAAGTCATCCGTCAACGCCGCGCTAACACAAGATGAGCACAGGGAACGCCGGTGGCTATTTTGAATTCTTCCCGGAAGAATTGATTCCGAGTGGAATACAGCTTGCGCTGGATGCTTGGGCGAAGCTCCCAGCCGCTCACAAGTCGGGCAAGGAGGATTTCATCACTGGCAAGTTCGCAGCGGCCATGAAGCGCGAGAAGAAGGCGCGACGGCTTTCATTCTCAATTCATTTCCAAGCGATTCCGCTTGCCGCGGATGGCCCGGTAGCGGCGCGGATTGATTTCAAGTTCTTGGCTGGATTTGATGAGGATGCATACTTCGCATTCGAGGCCAAGCGGCTTCGGATTCCACGCAAGTCAAAGATTGACCTGAACACGCGAGCGTACGTTGGTGCTGAAGGCATGGAGCGGTTCGTCACTGGCAAGTATGCGCCCGGACAATTTCACGGAGCGATGTTGGGTTATGTCATGGACGGCGACATATCGTCAGCAATGTCGGCAGTGCAAGCATTGGTCAATTCATCTCGCCAAAAATTGCGAGTGGTAGCTGACGCTGGATGGGAAAAGTCTCGTTTCGTGCCGTCGCATAAAAATATTCGCCAAACGCGACACCAACGCGGCCTAGCAACGAGCGGGAACGAGAGCCTCACGTTACAGCACATCTTCTTGACGGCTTGAAAGGCTTCGCGCAACGGATCGGGCGGCACGAGCAGACGTCCGGCGAATTCGTAGGCCTGCCATTCCACCCAGCCGTATTCGACTTCGGGAATGGCGGAGATGTAACCGAACCATTCGGCGGCGGTGTCGTGTTGCAAGCCGGCGTAGATGTCGCGGTGCAGGATGAGATGGCCGATTTCGTGGGCGACGGAGAAGCGCAGGCGGTATTCCATGCGCGGATTCATGAAAGCGCGTTTGCCTGCAAAGACCAGAATTAGGAATGCGAACTCCGCACCGAACACCGCTCCATCCGCTACGCGGCTGATTCCAGCTTGCAGTCAACGCAATGAGCGTGGACCTCGCATTGCGTTCCGATTGCGTGATTGAGGCTTTCGGCGGGCGCACACCCGAGGCGAACTCACGAGAGGAGGTTCAGCAGTTTTCTATGATGACCGCGCTCATCAAATCGCGCCGAAATTGATCGAGGCTCGACTTCGCGGCTTCAAGGCTATCAAAGCCCTTTCGAACGAGAATGGGATCGAGTGCGGCAGTTTTGATGTCCCAATAGAATTTTCCGGGGGTTGTCATATCCCTCCCGACACTGACAATAATTGTATTTGGCATTTTTTCTTCCTTTCTAAACTTGTAACGAGCTGTCATCACAATGGGAATTGATGGCGGATACGTGTTTCAAATTTCTCTCCAGGGTTATTTCAAAAACTGCCTTGAACGATTCCGAAGGACGGCCTCCCGATCGAGAAAGCAATTCAAGAATCTCTGGAGAAGATACGTGATCTGCTTCGATGTTCCCTGCGACCAAAGGCTGATACCAACTCGCCCCTAAAGCAAAATCCATTGCCGTGTATCCAGTTTTTGATCGCATTTCTAAATCCGCCCCCATGTTGATCAGCCAGCGAATCATATCCAAAGACCTATGCTCATGTCGATGTCTGTCAAAGCGATGGCAAGCGCACATTATCGGAGTCAGGAGTGAGCGAGGTTGTTGCAGGTTGACGCTTTTTATCCATTCAAACAAAACTCGTGCGCAGTCGAGATAACAGTCAATAGCACAACCGTTCATGGGAAGTGCGTAGCCACAACGGTCGAAGATTGCAGGTGTTAACGTCCCATGCAAGTTCGCGTCAGCACCACGCTCTAATAGAAGGCGAACTATCTCCGGATTTGGCCGCACCTTCCAACGGTTGCAGATTTTTGAAAGTATGGATGCCTTTCGCCAATCACGGGCATTGGGATCAAGTCCGACATCAAGCAGAGCCTCAGCCGTTTCTAAATTTCCTTCTTTGCAAGCAATGAACAAAAGCGTTTCCTTTTCTGCATTGCGAAATTTCTTTAGATTGGCCCGCTCTCTCGTTAAGCGGAGAATTAGTTCTCTGTCTCCGTGGCGAGCACAACTGGGCAACTCGTCCCTTCCGACGCGTTTCTTCCAACCACCCGACGCGTAACGTTTTGCTGCTGTTTGAATGTCACTCGTCGTGTTTTCAGCAGTCTCGCTATCCCGCGCGATGAAAATCGCAATCCGGTCCGTCGCTAATGTTTGAGGCGATCCGGCAGAGGCGCTCTTCACTTGTGTAGCACAAGCTTTGATTTGCTCAATTATCGGCTCTATTGCATCGCCGGGGAAAACTTCAATCAAGCGGCAGCCATTGGACTCGCACAAATCTCTTTTCTTTTGATCGAGTTGCTTGCGAACACGAAGCCCGGCTTCGCCCCCAAAAATTGCCACGGACCTACGATGCTGAACACCTTGATATTCGACTGCAACATTCAGACGAGGAAAATAAATATCCAGATGTTGTCTGCCAATCCATTCTGGTCTTGCGTGATGAATCACAATCTCATCAGGAAAAGACTTCTTCAACGAAGCAAAGAGCGCTGTTTCCGAAATCCATCCCTGCCCAACGCCTCTTAAGCCCAGAGTATCCCGAAACCGATTTTCACAGTCACGAAAGATTTTTCTAATATGCGTGGCCATGCAAATTTCGACCAACCCGGACACAAACGGCAGTTCAACTTGGTGATGCTCCTCTTTGAAGATTTTGCGGATTGCTTTTGACGCTCCGCCAAGACCGTGGCGAGAACCGAGCTCATAAACGTGACGGTATAGAAACTCCTGTTTTCGACGCAACGGATAAGCCAACTCAGTCCTAAACCTGTCAACTGCAAAGCATTTGGCATTCATGAACTCGTCTGGAGCGATGAAATTTTCTTTCAACCGCATCTCGAAAGGCGTTAGGGCTGCTTCAAACTGCTCGCGGAAATTCTTGAGAACCATTTCTTGGAACTTCCTGCGCTCAAAAATATCTTTGCCTTCGGGTTTGGAATACCGTTCAAGTCCTCGCACGTTAGAACAATAGCGGAAAATAGCGGCGGAGATATCGAGGTAGAAATCGAAGATGTTCTTCCGCTCCTTGGCTTCAAACCTTTTTAGTTCTTGTTCGACGAGCAAGAGAATTTCTGCCTTATTAGTTCGGCCAGCGGCGGTTATTGGCGAACCGTCAGTAAAATAGTATGCCTGACGCGCCGTGAATTTCCGCAAATCGCAATGCACACCAAAGGTCAAGTAACGTTGGCTGTCGCTGTCCAAGCCGCTTTGCACACATGCCTGCCAAGCTGATTCAAAATCTCCTATGAAACCATAAAATTCGCAGAGTGCGTCAACCATCTTTCGTTTCGGCAAGTCTGCTTCTGAAAACCCCGCGCTGCTGATGGTAGGAGGCTTGAGCTTCGCTCCCTTATCAGGAGGCAAAAACTTTGCGGCCGTTTCCAAGAAGCCCTGTAGCGGAAAAATATCGTTTGACTTCAGATAACAAGCAATGCCTTCCTGAATGGCCAAGTCCAGCACTGGTCTCCGATACTTACCTCTCTTTGCTTCCGGCCAGGGACCTTTTCGAGTTTGAGCCCATTTCAGGAATTTTTCCTGATAAGGCATTTTGTTTGCCTCCGCGCGCATCGCCCCAGATAGTAAAGGATTAAGTTTTCGCGTAAAGCTCGTTACCCTTCTCCGAGAATTCCCGGGACTTCTCTTCCATGCCGCGTTTGAGGGCTTCTTCCTCGCTCACGCCTTGTTCGGCGGCGTATTTGCGGACGTCTTCGGTGATCTTCATCGAACAGAAATGCGGGCCGCACATGGAGCAGAAGTGCGCGGTGTTCGCGCCGTCCTGCGGGAGGGTTTCGTCGTGGAATTCCCGCGCGGTGACGGGGTCGAGGCTGAGGTTGGGAGCGCATTACGATTCGGTGCCGATGTGTCCTGGTGACCGATTGTTTGTCCATCCACGACCAGTCCAGGGACATCAAGGAACAACACGCCGCCATTCGCGAACCGCAGCTACAAACTATATCTCGTACTCGGGTTCCGGCGGCAGACTCTCATTACCGGAGAGTTGGGCAGTCATGCTCTTGAGCAACTCCTTGGCAGATTCGGTATTTTCGTTTTCGAGCGCGTGCATGGCATAACCGGCGTAGCGTTGAAGTCGGCGAATCGCTTCCTGGTTGAGCTTGATATTCCGCTGGACGCGCCGAGGACTGCTGAATCCGCATTTGAATTCCTCAACTATTTTCTTAACCAGTTTTTCGGTGATCCTGCCGCCGTCGTCGACAACGCGCTTCCACAAGAGCCGCCTCTGAGAACAATTAAAAGGAGCCAGATGCCGCACTTGGGCTTCGTTCTTGGGCATGACCACGTCAGCCATACCTTGAAGGTCGTCAAAAACCGAGGAAGCTTTTATCAGCTTCAACGCATATTTTTCTCCAATTCCCCATTGGTCGACGCATTTTTCAAAAGCGAGGCAGCCATCCCCGTAGTGTCGGTACAGACCGCGGCGTTTGATGGTTCGCAGAGCCCTGCCGCGGTCGAAAACTGTCTTGCCACCCGGGATCAATTTTTCGAGTTCGAGCAATTGGCTAAAATCTTCGTCGGACAAAATCGAGGCATGATTACCTTTTCCGTTTAGGCGCCACTTTGCTTCTCCATTTAAGGGATCAAACCACTCCTCGGCTCTGTGAGTTTTGGTTTCATAGCGCGTTTTTTCTTTGTTGGGTTTCCGTCTATTTCGTTTCATTGAACCTCCTGAGTTGGCAGAGAACTCCTCTGCCCAATTACCATTATACACTTTTCCTCAGAGGATTCGCCGTTCACCTGGGTGTCCACCGCGGGTCTAGACTTCGGACGCTCGTTCCAGCAACGGATGCTGTCGCGTTTGGTGGTTTTCCTGAACCATTATTGCCGATATGATAGCAATAAGCGGCCAGAGCATGCGCGCCACTCTGAGTTCAAATCGCGTTAAGTCGCCAAATTGGCGACCAGCGTGTTGTCGAAGAGTCCGGATTGTGCATTATTCGGCAGTACTTCACAGTCTCGCCAAAGAATCTCGTTGCTGAAGATTTGGCGATTTCAGTAAATGTCGCTGTGTTCAACTCTGAAAGGTGGACGACAACATGAGCAGTGCCGCACGCTGGGTTTACGGCGCATGCGTACTTGGATGTCTGGTGTTTATCACAAGCGCCCTTCGTTTCTGGGGATCGGCAGAAATACGCGCCAATCCGGGAGAAGTCGTGTTTCTTTCCGGAGCCGCCGTCGTGTGCCTGTTACTCACAACAAAACTGTTCGCCTGGTTCGGTCTTAGCTTTCGTGATGACGCGGTGGAGCGGAAGAATACGGCGGCGCTCATTGCGCTTTCCGGCGCGATTATCGCAGCCGCGCTTCTGTATGCTGGCGGCAGTATTGGGGAAGGGCCGTCGTACTTGAATAACGTTTTCTCAATTGGAATCGCGGCTGTGATCTTCTTTGTCCTCTGGTCGTCGTTCGAAACGGTCAGCAAGGTTTCGATCTCCATTGCCGAGGAGCGAGATCTTGCGTCAGGAATGCGCCTTGGAGGTCTTCTTATCGCGATTGCCCTGGTGCTCGGTCGAGCCGTTGCTGGGGATTGGCATTCGGAATCAGCAACCATTCACGATTTCATCCACGACGGCTGGTTGGCGATCCTCATCGTTGCGTTTGCCGCGTTCGTCGAAATCCTCGCCCGCCCGAGTCGTCTGCATCCATTCCGGCCTTGGCTGACGTTTGGATTCATTCCAGCGCTGGCGTACCTCGGTCTGGCCGGAGTTTGGCTGTGGCATCTCGGACCTTGGGAGGGAATGCCGAAATGATGACGGCTGAATCGCAAATGACCGTGCCAGGTTACGTCAGGTGTACGAGCAAAGCCTCTTCTCTTCGGGCAGCTCCGCCGGTAGCTGCACTTGCGTTTTCTGAAATTCGACGCCGTGCCGTACTAAACGGATGTAAATGGGATCCGCAAGTGGGCGACATCGACACGCTGGCGTCCTTTCCCCTCATCATGAGCACACGGGAGTGGCAACACCTTGCGGATCAGGCCGAACAGCTCACGGCCGAAGCCATCGCTGCCGAAGATGAGATTTCACACTGCCCGGAATTACTCAACCATCTCGGGCTGCCACGCGCATTGCGAAATGTCCTGGCCGATGGTGCTCCACTGACGTCGGCGGCATGTCGCGTGATGCGATTCGATTTTCACCATACGACCGAAGGCTGGAAAATCTCCGAAGCCAACAGCGATGTTCCGGGAGGATTCAGCGAAGCGTCATACTTCACGGCGCTGATGGCCGAACATTTCCCGGAACTTCGCCCCGCAGGCAATCCTGCCGAGGTTTGGAGCCAGGCACTGGCGGCGGCCGCAGGCTCGAATGGCATCGTCGCACTTTTGTCCGCGCCGGGTTACATGGAAGACCATCAGGTCCTCGCTTTTCTCGCGAACAAACTTCGCGAGCACGGCTGCCAAGCGTACTTAGCCAAACCCGAACAGATCCGTTGGCTCGATGGTAAGGCACACCTCGCCGTCACATGTTATCGCGGTCCAGTGGACGCCATCCTGAGATTCTATCAGGCCGAATGGCTGGCGCGGTTACCCCAGCGGTTTCAATGGGAGTACTTTTTCCGCGGCGGTCAAACGCCGGTGGCAAACCCGGCGCTCGCCGTCATTTCGGAAAGCAAGCGCTTCCCGGTGTTATGGGACAGGCTTTCCATAAAGCTTCCGACTTGGCGTGCGCTCCTGCCCGAGACGTGTGACCCGCGCGAGGCTCCCTGGGATCGCGATCAGAGCTGGCTGCTGAAGACCGCCATGTGCAATAACGGCGACACCGTGAGCATCCGTGAGTTGATGCGGCCGTCCGAATGGTTGCGCACGCGAGTCGCCGTTCGCTTGTCGCCGAGAAACTGGATTGCGCAACGACGTTTTGATTCGCTGCCGTTGAGCACACCGGCTGGACCGCGGCATGTTTGTGTCGGTGTTTATACGGTGAATGGCAAAGCCGCCGGCGCCTACGGTCGGCTGTCAGAAAAACTGGTGATTGATTTTGCGGCAGCCGACGTCGCGCTGCTACTTGAGGACGATGAATAAGCAAGAAATTTTTTCCACTTGGGCGCCCAACGATTCGCTTTGGTCGCGCTGGGCCAAGCCGGTACTGTTCGCCCACAGCGAGTCGGCGCCGGCAGACCTGCCCACGTCGGAATCGTCCGTGGACGTGAGTTGGTTACCTGACCCGTCTGAAAGAGTTGCGCTCGTGCTCGATCTTCCCGGACGAGAAGGTGTGCTCCTTGGAACCGCGTTAGCCGAGCGCGGTTACCGTCCCGTTCCGCTCTACAACGCTGTACCTCTTCCGTTCACAACAAACATTCTGGGTTCACTGACCGGTCCGGCAATTTGCGCAGTGGACGTGCTGCCGATTGTTGTCGCTTTGAGGAGCGGTGGGGAACGGCTTGCCCATTTGACTCTACCGCCGGACGCGCCGCCCGCGTTTTTGCTCGACGCAAACCGCCACGGCGATGGCCGGAAGATGCTGTCGGATCAATTCGATAATCGCTCCATTTCCTTCACCACCGATTTTCCCTCGGCGATTTTTCTTCAGTCGCAGGGTGTCAGCCGAGCGCTGTTGGTGCAAAGGAACGCGACGCTTCCGCAACCGGACCTGGCACATACGCTACGCCGCTGGCAGGATGGCGGAATCATTTTGGAAAGAGTCCGCCTGGATTTCCCGGGTGCCCCTGAGCATTTTGAAGTCGCTCGGCCGTCCTGGTACGGCTCCATGTTCCAACGTGCACTGGCAGCTTTGGGGCTTCGCAGGGCGAGGACGGGCGGATTCGGAGCCTGGGTGCCGGATGCTTCCGCCGGCGGATGAATCCTATGGTGAATGTGCTGGGCGAAGCCTTCTTGAACCACAAGCCTCTGCCAGCAAGAACGCCGCGTACGCCGCCGTCGCCGCGGCGGCGTTGTGGATCGGCGGGGTTGACGATGCGGACTGTGGGAACTCGGGACCGATGCGACAGCACCGCTGAAGTGTTATAGATTGCGCGGCCTGGCTTCTGACGCTGCTTCGCGTTGGCCGGTGAGTGCTAAATATTAATAGTTGCGTAAACTGGTTTATGCGGATCCGGCACAATTTGGTCATCCGAGAATTGTCGGGATTCGGCGGTGTACTCGATGGCTTTTTATGGCGATTGGCCTGTTGAACTGAAAGCATTTGTGTCCCGTAACACAGCGACGAGACCCCGGCCATGCACGAGAAGTGCCACCCTGTGCGATGTGGGATCGAGCAGGCAAATCTGGTCGGTTCCCAACTGAAACAACACATTGTCTCCGGGAAGATGCGTTGCGTTTCTAATGGTCCATGCCGCGAACGGTGTCTCGAATGAGAAATAAATCTGATCGTGGGTCACGCTGTTTGTGCCGTGCATTCCTTCAATCGGCCAGAAGCCGGTTTCAAAATCCCAATCACTTTTTGCGGCGGACCCCAGGCGCGGCGTGTTGCCAAAATTGAACCAGGTTTCGGGATATTGCGGTGGATTCAGATTCGCGCGCTCATCGGCGACTGAGTATTGGGCGAAGCCAGACTTGATTGGAGTCAAAGTCGGATTGCTTTCGTCTTTGCTTTCCAACCGCGCGAAAAGGTCCCAGAAATTCGATAGAGTTGTTGATGGTTTGACGAGCAAGCGCTCGTTTGCGTTTGTGGAATTGAGTCTGAAAATCATGTGACTTTCAGTGCCCGCGAGCGGGCGTTCGTAAACATTGCCGTCCTGATCCGAGATGAAATAGATCAATACCGATTCGGGTAACGAGAGTTGATCGGCGCGGACGACGTGCATTCTCGTATAAAGCGACGTGCCACTGGCGAGCCAGTACCAGCCGAAAAGAAGAACGTAAGAGGCCGTTTGAATGATGAAATTTCCTTTCCAGCTTCGCCGAAACCAGCCGGGCATTCCGCGAAAACACAACGCGACGAACGGCCATTCCAGCGCGAGGGTCAGCACGTAAGTGATGCCGACGAGAATCCAAAACCAGAGCCATCCGTTGTTCAAATCCATTCGGATGGTATGAGCGATCGCGTTGGTGATGAAGACCCCGCCGAACCAGGCCGAGAAGTAATTTGCCGCCACAAGCAGGCCAATTGCCTTCAGCTTCTTGAGGGAAAACAGCTTCGCCAAAACGAGGCCTTCGGACACGCCGATGATTGCATTGCCGAAGACGAGGTGAAGCATGCCAGCCCACATCAGCGGCGTACCGGCGTCGGCGAACGCAGACAATGGAAACGCAACAAAGACTAAAATGATCAGCGCACTCCGCCAGTTCCGCGATTTTTTCCTCCCAACGGGTGACGGCATTTGCGCGAAGAATTCGGGAGATGAACAATTCCTTGTCAGCGTTTCGCACATCGATTCGAGCGTAGTTGGGCCCATTATCAAATCAAGTCTCTTTCAGATGGTTCGAAAAATGCGACTGATACTCACCATTCCGCGTGCAAATATTTTTGGCGTGAGCCCGCCGATCCCTCTGAATTCTTCCCAAACGTGGTGCAGATCCAGTTGCAAGTCTTTCGAAAAACACGGCTATTTGAAGCCTTTTTCGTCAGTTTACGTCCGAGACTGCGGAAGAATAATCGTGAAGGTGGATTGTTCTACCAAGAATGAGCTTTGTCGGCACTGTGAGGATTTACGGATCGGACGTCCCGACGAATTCGCGACGCGAAAAATCATTCAATTACCAGTTTCTTGTGAATTTCACAGGTGGAAGCTGTCCGTATATGAAACACGGCATAGCTCATTTTCCGGCGCGGGAACTACCCGAAACAATCAACATTCATTTGACGCGAGCGTGCAACTTCGGATGCCGCTTCTGCTACGCCGGATTCCTCGAGTGCAATTGCGCGAGAATTACCCTGCACAAATTACGGCAAATTTTGGAAGCCCTCGCTGACCTCAAACCGTTGCCAAATGGACGTGCCAGAAAAGTTAATTTTGCAGGGGGCGAACCAATGCTTTGCCCCGATCTGCCCGAAATAATCAGGTTATGTAAAGGACTCGGTTTCGTGACTTCTATGGTGACCAATGGCTCATTGTTGGACGAGCGAGCTATTGCCTGCCTCGACGGCGCATTGGATATTTGCGCTGTGAGTATCGACAGCGGCTTTGCCGAAACCAACGCTGCGATTGGCAGGGCGAGCAAAAGCTTTCTGCCTGACGCTCAGTACTATCAGGCGCTCGCCCAGAAAATTCGCGATTCAGGCATACGTTTCAAGGTCAACACTGTGGCAAATCGGCTGAACCTCAGTGAAAATCTGGGAGTGCTAATCGCTTCACTCCTGCCTTTCCGATGGAAGTTATTTCAAGTAAAAGAAGTCATCGGTCAGAACGACAAAACCTTTTCAAAGTTGGCAATCAACGTCACGGAGTTCGAGGATTTCGTCGCGCGGAATCGAGTACTTGTGCCGCCGCAAATCGCTGTTGTTCCCGAAACCGCCGACGACATGACCGCATCGTATGCCATGATTGCGCCGAACGGTTGTTTTTTCGACAGCGGCGGTGGGCAACACCGCTACGGCCGGCCAATCCACGTCGCTGGAATTAAGGAGGCGTTTCAAGACGTTGCTTTCGATGCGGAAAAGTTCGTCAAACGTGGAGGTTCGTATGAGTAAGCCGATTGCCGAAGAATGGCAGACGCTCGGAGCGTTGATGAAGTCTGCCTTCGCAGGAATGCCAGACCAAGGGACAGCGAGTCGAGTTCTCAGGACAACTTACGAGAAAACCCGTTACGCGCATGTTTTCCCAAAACAGATCTGCCGTCGATACGCGAGGTCGATTCTTCATGATGATTCAAGGAAATCAGATTTCAGAATTCGGCAGGATAAGGCGGCGCAGATTTTCATCCGCAATCTGTGGTTTGTTCATCAATTCCTGCCGCGCCCGCGGGATGTAGTGCGGTTCTTCAGCACGACTGAGTCCACGGACCGAATCAAGATGTTCGCGCAAAGGTTTGAGGAGTTGAAGGCACTTGCGGGGACATACGATTCTTGGCTGAAAGCCGCGAGCCGAATTTCAGGCAAAATGGCCAAGTTCGATTCCACGAAGACCGATCTGCTGCAGGTGTTGCAGGAAACTTCTGAATCGACGGAGATGGCCGAATCGCCCCAGGTGCCTTCCGGCCCGGCAGCGGTGGCGGACCTGATTCGCGAAGTGGAGCGGCGGGCTTCCTACCAGGCCGGCAATCCCATCGATGCATGTGAGAAGGCGCTTTATTTCCTGGAGTTGGGGCGCCCCGACATCGCGGAAACCATCGCGAGCGAGGTGCTCGCGGAAAACCCGGAAAATCCTGTGGCGCTTTATACAAACGCGGTGCTTCTGCTCGATGCAAGTGGGCGGCACCAGAAGCAAGCGTTTGTCCACGACACCATGCACCCGCATGAATTGGAGCCCATCGAAGCCGAGGAATTCTACCATGCCGATCACTACGGTGAGGAAAGCCTTCGGGCATGGGAAAAAAGCTCACGAGCATTCCTGCTCCTTCTGAAAGCGCGTTTAAGCTGGCCGGAACAATTTTCCATCAAGTGCTACGATCTGTCGCCGTCGATGTGGGAGCACAAAGCGAACAAGTGGCTTTTTCTTCAGGCTGCCGCTCGCATCGAACATGGTGGAACATTGACTCTGCCTGCAAAACATGATAAGAAGTGGGCGTCCAAGGCGCTTGGAAAAATCGTGGCAGAGATATGGAAGAAGGGCGTGAGGTGGATGCTTCGTCCAGCAGGCGCGGACTTTCTTCAGTGCTTCATCATTGTTGCGGCGCAGGTCAGAACCGATGTCGCGAACGATTGTCTCAACAAACTGGACACAGCCATTGACCACTATGAATCAGATGAGGCCGAACTGTTTTGGCGTGATTTGGGAGCGATGCTGCCGATTCCGCAAGAACCAACATTGGCTGAAACTCTAATTAATGCCGCCACGAGTCCCGCATTTTGCCGAGCCGTATTCGCGTCAAAATCGAACGCCGATGCGGCCGCACTGTTGCGACGAATCACGCAAGCAGGGCTCAAAGCCGAAGGTGACAGAAGGGCTGTCATGCAGGCTCTCGCGGCACGTGCGACAGTCCTGAATATCGGGCGAGGCGAAGGACTCCCCGAAGCAATTAGGCTGTGCCAAGAAATGGCCGCAAGGAGCGACTGGCCTGACACAGAGCTCGGTCGCAAATTACAGTCATGCTGGCGGTACTCAGTGGTTCTCTTGCTTTTCGAGCAATCGCAAGAAGTCTTCGAGAGGAAGGACAAATCAACCGCAAGCCGAATTGCGTCGGCGGCGTTGAAACGGGCACTCGGCTGGATCGAATCACTCGCGGCCGAAGCACCACTCCTGAGATTCGTCGAGTCAGACGAGGACAACGATGTCGAAATCATCGGCGACTTCCTTCGCAGGCAACCAAACAAATTTCCGGAATTGATTACATATGGCCGTCGGCTCGCAGGGGAAGAAGGTCAACAATTCCTCCTGCCGCTTTGTGATGAACTCGAACTTAAGTACAATCATGGTTAGCAGTTCATCAATTGAGGACAGGAGCTGTGGGTGCAAATCGGAACAAGAGGCTCGGAAGCAAAGAAGCTGAATCGGTGGAAGATGTAACTCGCGGTGGAATACCGCGGGAGCACTTATCAAACGGTCATCAGAATCCAATACGTGTTCCGATTGTCCGGTCGCATCGCCAGTTACATCTCGAATGAGGGTTTAACGTGTCGGTCGGGATGCAAATCCGCAAAACCCAAATGGGCGTCGGGAGTCATTGTTTCGCATAGGCCACGGTACCGCTTCTGATTTCGTTTGCGACGCATCTCGATGCCGTCCAAGAACCGTTGCCAAAGAGAAAATGGGTCGTGCTGGAAGGACTCGTAATGTGCCCTTGCCTCGGCCTGCTTCTTCTCATGTTGGCATCGCTTGAAGTCAGGTGAGCAAAGCGGTCCTTTGAGGAAGCAATCGGTTTCATCCACGCGTATTCGGAGCCAGACGCGTTTCGAATTCGAACTGGATAGTGCCTCGCTTCCACCGGCTGCCGGGTGGGATTCCAACTTCGGCTCGTAACCCAGGTGCTTCAGCAGTTCAATAAAGCCCTCGTGATTCTGCAGCCAGGACGTCTCCCACTTCTGCCGGACTTGCTCTCTCAACGTCGCAAGAAACTGGACAGCATCGTCGCCGAAATGCTTCCCGGCCAGCGATACGAGTTGATGGTTGATCGGGTTTTCCGGCGCCGTCAAACCATAACGGCGATTTACCAGCCACTGGAAATCCGAGACGCTGAGCAAGTCGGCTTTATGATAAAATGGCTGAAACCGCCGCCACCGGGGTTCGATGAGGTGTCGGTAGACTGCTCCGTGTTCGTGGTCCCCGTGGTCTACCCCCAGCACATAAACGCACTCTTCCTTAAGCCCCCCGCGAAGCAACCGAAGAAAGGCTGCGTGAATCTGATCTCGGTCCGCGCGCGAAGGCATCTGCCGCTCGTGTTTGTACGACAGAATATAGGATGTATACGGATGGTCAGCGGAAGAGCGGCTGACGAGGTACTCGAAATGGTCGGGGTTCGAAAAAAGCACTGCGGGTGGTGGTTCTCGCCGATGGCCGCGGGAGTCCTTCTCAGCCAGAAGATATTGTTTGGGTCCCCGGCCACCCGCACTGCTGGGTCTAACTGCGATGGTTCTCGCTCTCATATTCAGTGCGGTAGGTCGTTGCCTGGTTTCGTGGCACCACGCCGAACAGATCTTTCGATCAATTGTTCGATCTGCGTCTCGGTGAATAAATGGTGAGCAGCCAGGATTTCGGCCGTTTTTTTAAGCGCGCAATCCACCAGGTATCGGCCGGGCATCAACCCCAGCCTTTGTGACGACGCCAAGACGATGGCATATTCCGCTTCCGTGAGGTGGGCGCCAATGAGTCTCTCCATCTTCTCCGAATCGGCTTTACGCCGACGTCGTTTTTTCTGTGGAGGTTCGACAGGAGTCATCTCATCAGCATGATTTGCTGTCGCTCTGGCTTTGTCCGGTTCTGTTGCGGCCGGTTTAGCTGTTTGCGCGTCGCCGCTTCCGCCTTCAGTGCGAGCTGATCGTTTGGCTCTCTCCTGTGCCTTTGCTTTCTCGAGGTCGGCGGGATCGACGTATTCTCCGGACCGCTGCTTTTTTATGAGAACTTTGACTGCATTTATCCTCATACGTTGTCCCCCCGATTTTCCTCAGGCTTGCTCGCCAATTTTGCCATCTGATCCCGGAGCGCTTGTTTTTCCCGTCGCAGAATTCGCGCTTTCGCGCGGTACACTTGTTCTGGTGTGAATTTCTTTTTCAGAATGTTGAAGCATTCCTCGAACAGTGCTTCCTGGAGAATGGTATCCTTCGGATCCGCACCGAACGCGGTCGTCACGCCTGCGACCAGCTTTGCAATTTCGATAGTCAGGTTTGCTTTATTCATAACGTTCTTTCTATTTTCTGCCGGCTCGGGTTTCTGCTTGCCGGCGGTTCTATTTGGTTGAGTTGTTCTCGGGCCAGGGATTAGGCGAGGCCGTTCCCCAGCCCCAAGGATTTATCGCAGGCCGCTGCGTCGAAGCGGACAACGCGACGAATTTGGATGTAGACCAGGAGTCCCGACGCCTTCCATAAAGTGATGGTGCGGAGTCCGACGCCATAACGTTGCGCCAACTCTTTCGCGGTGACGTACCGCTTGGCCGTATTCACTTCTTCTTTCATATTTTACTTTCTCTTTCTTTTGCGCCGTCCGGAAGCAACCCCGCCGGACGGCTGTTGTGTGACCTTTAGAATCTGAACAGAGGATTGCCGAAAAACCTGGCAACCTGCCTTTGGTGGAACCTCCCGACGAGATACCGAAGGTTGTCCCTCTGCACAAACGTGTCGGTGTACGTTGAAAACTCGGAGTTGATCAACTCCGCCAATTCCGGCGTCAATTCCACTTTCATTTCCTTCAATGTCTTCGTCGCCCTTCGGGCAAGTCTGTTTGTTGGGAATAAGTGCATGCGTTACTTCACCTCCTTTCGAGTTTCGCTGGTATGAGCCAAAAGTCTGCGGTCGCATTCGTCCGCATCAAAAATCCATTCGCCCTGAACCCACCGCGCGGGAATCAATCGCATCGCCTGCCAATTCTCAACGGTGCGGACGCCGACGCTATAGCGTGCGGCGAGGGCACGTTTGTTGAGTTCCAAGGCGGCAGACATTTGTTGATGTGAGTCTTTCATGCGGCTTCCAGCTGTAGAGAAGTGTTGGGACCGGAAATTGCAGATAGGCGCTTCTGCGCCATTTTGCAGTACCGTTTACTGCGTTCGATTCCGACGAAGTGCCGGCCGAGCATGGTCGCGGCGGCAGCCGTTGAACCGGAACCGAGAAACGGGTCCAAGACCACGTCTCCCGGGTCAGTGCTCACGAGAACCAGTTTCTTTATCAGTTCGACCGGCTTCTGGCTGGGGTGCCCGACTTTCTCGTTGGATGATCCGCGCAGACTCGGAACTGCCAGAATATTCCTGGCATATTTCCCTGCCAGTAGGTGACGTCGGCGAGCGGCCTTATCCTTGTACCGCCCATCCTGCAAATACTGCCTTATCTTTTCTGGTGAATACGGGCTGCGGACGCTTCCCTTCCGGAACTTCACGACGTCCGATTTCCGCAACACCAGGACGAATTCATATGAAGGCGTGAAACTATCTCGTCGCTCGTTATAGCCCACAACTCGGTCCCAGATGATCAAGTCGTGGAATGCCCATTGTTGTGCAAGAGCGGACATAACATGCAAAAAGACGTGCTCGCGTTTGCCTAGTTGGCCGAAAACGAAACAAAGTCCGTCGTCCTTGAGCACCCGCATGCATTCCGGGACCCACGTGCTATACCAGCGCACGTAATCCGCAGGAGTCTTCCACTGCCGGTCCCACTTGCTTTTGAGGACGCGAAAATATGGAGGGTCGGCAATGACTGCCTGAACCAGACCAGACGGCAGCTGCCGCAGGATGTCCTGCGCCTCGCCGTTGATGATCTGATCCACTCCTTCCATAATTTCATTTTGGTCGTTTTTGATTGATAAAAGAAGAAACAGGTATAAAATGAGAGTATGAACACAAGAAGGGGCCGGCCAAAACTGAAGTTGCAGGTAACTAGCGATACTCTAAAGGAGATCGACGATTATTTTAAGCAGTACGATCTTTTGGAACTGGAGCAAGACAAACTCCACACCATCTCTTTGGCCGCAGAGGGGAAACTTACGTGCGAAGAGATTGCCGAAAAGCTCGGGCGCTCCAAGTCGGCAGTCCAGAGTTGGATTCAGCGCTGGCGGGAAGCGGAAGGGAACCTGGAAGAATATTTGCGCATCCGTCGCCGAAGGGTTAGTCCGATTCGCGACAAACGGATTTTCGACAAATTGAAGGCCGCATATCGCGCGCGAGAAATCAGCACAGGCCACGGGGCTGCTCGTTGGCTAAAGGAACACTTTGGACTGGATGCAACCCCACAGCGAATGAATTACTGGCTGGACCGGTTGTGAGGGAACGAGGGTGAAATTTTCCTGCGTACACGGAGAAGTTACACACTGGTAGCTGACGGCAGTCGCCAATTTGGCGACAACGTGACCGTGGACCTGCGGCGGCAACTCTTCCTCGAGAGCAACTATTTCGATCACCTCCGCAATGACGGTTTCTCGTGCACGTACCCGGCCGCTTTTGCCGCCGTACAAGATCAATTCCGTTGGGGGTTATGTTTGCTCGCCTAGCCGAGCGCGTTTTAACGGAGCCGTGAAGCGCCGATAACGTATCCGAACTTCAGCTTTGGTTTTGCGATATTGAAGAGTCACGTCTATCATTTGGCCCGGTCCGTCGCGAAAGCGGACTACGGGATGAAAAGCTTAATTTGTGCAACGCCCTGCCAAGGCGACCCAGAATTTGATTTGACTCGTGGCGGTGCATTTTTATGTACCCCCGCAAACAATTCGGGAGAGGGAGGCGATTTTCAATGAGTGCGGTCCCCGAATCCGGCCAATTGGTGATTCTCCGGCAGCGCCCGTTTGTCGTGACGGAGGTCCTCCGTCAGACTCTACCTCCGTCCGACGGGCAATCAGTAGCAGCGCGGCATCTGGTGCGTGCATCATCCGTCGAAGACGACGGCACAGGTGAAGAGGCGGAAGTCATCTGGGAATTGGAGCCGGGCGCGACGGTTCAGCAGCGCTCGTCTTTGCCGGAGGTTCGCGGTTTTGACGATCCGCGAAAACTGGACGCGTTCTTGGACGCTGTACGATGGGGTGCAATCTCTCAAGCCGACGACAGGGCCTTGCAGTCGCCGTTCCGCAGTGGCATTGAGATTGACGACTACCAACTGGACCCCGTCGTCCGTGCGCTCGTGATGCCGCGCGTGAATTTACTTATCGCCGATGATGTTGGCTTGGGCAAAACCATTGAAGCAGGTTTGGTCGTCCAAGAAATGATTCTTAGACACCGCGCGCGACGGATACTCATCGTTTGTCCGTCATCACTTCAGATCCAATGGAAAGAGGAGATGCGCGACAAATTTGGTTTGGAATTCCGAATCATTGATAGCAACACCATTAGCGACCTGCGCAAGCGTCGTGGCATCCGTGTGAATCCGTGGAACCATTTTCCTCGGCTGATTACGTCCATAGATTTCCTGAAACGCGAGCGGCCGATGCGGCAATTTCGAGAAACCCTCCCCGCTGAGGGTGAGTCCGCCTATCCACGGCGTTACGACTTATTGATCGTGGACGAGGCTCACAACGTTGCCCCTTCCGGTCGTGGGAACTACGCGACGGATTCCCTGCGGACACAAGCTGTTCGAACGATTACCCCGCATTTCGAACACAAGCTGTTTCTGACTGCCACGCCGCACAACGGCTATCGCGAAAGTTTCGCGGCTTTGCTGGAACTGCTCGATAACCAGCGCTTCGCTCGAGGCATGGACCCCGACCGCACGCAACTGGACGCGGTCATGGTGCGCCGAATGAAATCCGAACCAGAAATGAGGCTGAAATGGGACGGCTCCCGCCGGTTCGCCGATCGAAAGGTGACGCACATTGAAGTACCCTATACGGAATGGGAACGTCGCGCCCACAAAGCATTGCAGGAATACTCGCATTTGCGTCAGGCGAATGCAGCGGACAACGCGGAGCGATTTGCGGCGGAGTTCGTCATGAAGCTGTTGAAGAAGCGCCTATTCTCTTCGCCAGCCGCGTTCGCCTCGACCTTGGAGAAACACAAGAAAAGCATCGGCGCGAGCAAGTCTTCGTTTACAGGAAGCACGGCGTGGCGCCGGGCGATTGAAGACGCTGAGGAAGATTTTGGTGACGATCAGGAATACGAGGAGGCCACCAACGAGGCGCTTGAAAACGCCGCTGCCGCAATGGCGGATCCTGATAAGGCGGAAAAACAGCTTCTTCGTGAACTGAGTGAATACGCAGCAGCCGCGTCATCCAAAGCGGACACGAAGGCGCTCCAACTGATGGGATGGCTGAACAAGCACATTCGCCCGGACGGCAAATGGTCCAATCAACGTGTGATCATTTTCACCGAGTACCGTACCACGCAAAAGTGGTTGCACAATCTGCTGGCCGAACACGGATTCGGTGCAGAAGGTCGTCTGGAATTGATATACGGCGGGATGCCGAGTGAAGAACGCGAGCGCATCAAAGCGGCGTTTCAGGCAAATCCGAAAGATTCTTCTGTTCGCATTTTGCTGGCCACCGACGCGGCCTCAGAGGGCGTGAATCTTCAGAACCATTGTTCCAAACTCATCCATTACGAGATTCCATGGAATCCGAACCGCATGGAGCAACGCAATGGACGCATTGATCGTCACGGGCAAAAAGCGGATGAAGTTTACATCCATCATTTTGTCGGCGCCGGTTTCGACGCCGCCAAACCAGCGGCTTCGGTCGGCGACCTCGATGCCGATTTGGAATTTCTGATGCGGGCGGCAATCAAGGTCGAACACATCCGAGAGGATCTGGGAAAAGTCGGGCCTGTTATCGCCGCTCAAGTTGAAGAAGCGATGCTTGGAAAGCGTGAGGCCCTTGACACTGATAGGGCTGAGCGAGAAGCCGAACCTGTCCGGCGTATGCTCAAGTTCGAGCGCAAGTTGCGCGAACAACTCGAAAAACTCGCCGGGCAGTTGCTGGAAACAAAACGCGAGTTGCATCTCGATCCACTCAACGTTGAAAACGTGGTGCGGGTCGCGTTGGAACTGGCGGGCCAACCCGGATTGATCACTACCGCTGAAGCTGGCGTGTTTCGGCTCCCGGCGCTATCCGGCAGTTGGGCACAATGCGCCGAAGGTCTCGCTCATTCGCATACAAAGGCCATCCGCCCTCTCACATTCGATCCTTCGATTGCTGCCGGCCGCGATGATGTTGCCCTGGCACACCTGAATCATCGTCTCCCACAGATGTGCCTGCGGCTTCTGCGGGAGGAAATTTGGTCAACGACAAGCAACCGCCGGTTGCACCGTGCGTGCGCTCGAATCGTTCCGGATAACGCGCTTCAGTATCCCGCCTTGATTGCCCACGGTCGTATCGTCGTACTCGGCGGAGACCACCATCGGCTTCACGAAGAAGTGATTTTGGCCGGTGGCCTGATCAAAGAAGGGCGGTTCTCCCGACTGAATGTTGGTGAAACCAAGAGCGCCTGGGAATCCGCTACGACAGAATCGGTGCCTAGTTTTATCGAGGACAAACTGCTGGAATTATGGCCCAAGCATCAGGAAGCGGTGATGAATGCGCTCGACGCGCGCATGAAGGAACGCACAAAAAACCTCCAGAGCTTTCTCGATGAGCGGGCAGAACGCGAGGTGGCAAATCTCACTCAGGTCCTGAAGGAGCTCCAGAGGCTCATTCGCGAGGAACTCGATTCGAAAGCTCCACCCCAGATGGAATTCTCCTGGTCCCAAGCCGAGCGCGAGCAGCGCGATCGCGACATGCAGGCACTCCGGCGCCGATTGGATGAAATCCCCGACGAGATCGATCGCGAGGCTGAACATCTGCGTTCTCGCTTTAGAGATCCTTCGCCCAGATTGTTTCCAATCGCTGTCACATATCTCGTTCCGCGACGGGCAATCGCCGAATTGCAGAAAGGGCTGCGATGAGCATTGCCAGGCACCACAATGATTGGCTTGCTCTGGTGGAAACGTCGGGGCCGTTCGTTTCTGTTCCGGTGCTGATGCGTGTGTTCCCGCAGGGACTTGATCCACGAGATCCTGACAAGGCGCGCGAACTCAAACTCGCGTATGACGAATGGCGTCAGAAAATTTCCGGCAATGGACACCACCGCGCGTGGGTTGAATTCGTGCTGAAGCGTTTGCTCGAATTTCCAAAAGAGCTTTTCGCTGAGGGCCAGTCCATTCCGCCTGGTTTGGACACTTTGTTCGCGGAGTACAATGAAACGCTTCGGCCAGACATTGCAATCGTTAGCCCGAGCGGCACTCCCGCCGCAGGCAAACCTCATTTGCTGGTGAATATTTTTCCGCCCGGACAGAAACTCGACAAACCGGCAGCCGGCAAGCTGTGGAAAGCCTCGCCCGCAACGCGGATGATGGAATTGCTTCACGCCACGGGCGTGTCGCTCGGACTGGTCACGAATGGTGAAGACTGGATGCTGGTGTACGCGCCCCGCGGTGAAACGACTGGGTTCACCACTTGGAACACTGACATCTGGCACGAAGAACATATCACGCTCCGAGCGTTTCATTCGCTGCTGCATTGCCGGCGATTCTTCGGCGTGGCTGAAAAGGATACACTTGAGGCGATGCTCCGGGACAGCGCTCAGGACCAGCAGGAAGTCACGGATCAACTGGGCTATCAGGTCCGCCGGGCTGTCGAAGTGCTGGTGCAGGCAATTGACCGATTGGACCAGGACTCAGGACGGAAGCTGCTGCAAGGATTCAGCGAACAACTCCTTTACGATTCTGCCCTGACGGTGATGATGCGGATCGTTTTCCTGTTTTCCGCAGAAGAACGCGGGCTGCTACGACTTGGCGAGCCGCTCTATGATGACAATTACGCAATCTCCACGCTGAGAGAGCAACTGCGGGAAACGGCGGATCAGTACGGCGAAGAAGTGCTCGAGCGCCGTTGCGATGCCTGGTGCAGATTGCTCGCCGCATTCCGCGCCGTTCACTCCGGGGTCGAACACGAATCCATGCGTCTGCCTCCATACGGGGGTACGTTGTTTGATCCTGACCGGTATCCGTTTTTGGAAGGTCGCTCGCGAGACACGAATTGGCAGAACACTCCCGCCAATCCACTTGCCATTAACAACCGTGTCGTCCTTCATCTGCTCGAAGCTTTGCAGATTCTCCGGGTCAAGGTCCCGGGCGGCGGTCCCGCGGAAGCGCGACGATTGTCTTTCCGTTCGCTGAACATCGAACAGATCGGTCACATATATGAAGGCCTGCTGGATCACACCGCGGCGCGAGCGAATGAAGTCGTGCTCGGCATTACGGGCACACGCGAAAAGGAGCCGGAGGTAGCGCTGTCGAAGCTGGAAGATTTGGCAGGGACGCCGTCCGTATCTTCTGCCGACAAACCCGACGTCGCGGAGCCTTTCCTGCTTGCCGCCGAGCGGCCCGACAACGTGATTTCAATGCCGACCGCAACGACACAGGTCACCTACGGCCCGCCGGAAAAGCTTGTCGAATTCCTGAAAGACGAAACCGGTCGTTCGCCCGCCACACTCAAAAAGCTGCTCATGCCCGCACCAGCGGAAGAGCGGAGAAAGCGAGGCAAAGGAAACAATGGCAATACCGCCGGCCGCATTTCTGACGATGCGCTGCTCGTTGCCTGTGGACACGATCGAAGGTTATTCGACCGCCTCTCCAGGTTTGCGGGACTGATCCGTGAAGATGATTTTGGCCGACCCATTGTTATCCATGCCGGGAGTGTGTATGTGACTGCCGGCACACAGCGTCGCTCCACCGGCACCCACTACACACCGCGCAGCCTCACGGAGCCAATCGTTCAGCATACGTTGGAACCGTTGGTTTATTCGGGACCTTCGGAGGGAAGGTCAAAATCAGAATGGGTACTGAAATCGCCGCGGGAGATTCTAGCCTTGAAGGTTTGCGACATGACGATGGGATCTGGCGCCTTTCTGGTTCAAACGTGCCGCTACCTGGCAGAACGATTGGTGGAGGCGTGGGAGATCGCGGAAAACAAGAATCCCGGCAAATTGCTGGCCACACCGGAAGGAGATTTTTCAACGGGTGAAGCTCAGGAACGGTTGATCCCGAAAGAACCCGCCGAGCGCCTCGCCATCGCCCGGCGCTACGTGGCCGACCGCTGCCTCTACGGCGTGGACATCAACCCGATGGCCGTGGAGATGGCCAAGCTCTCCCTCTGGCTCATCACCCTGCAACGTGACCGCCCCTTCACATTCCTCGACCACGCGCTCAAATGCGGCGATTCCCTGCTCGGCGTCAGCGCCCTGCCACAGATTGAGAACTTTAGCCTACGCCCCGGCGAACGGCAGGTCACCTTTGCCACCGCCAACCTGTTCCGCTACGTCGAACAAGCCGGGCAGAAACGCCGCGAACTCGAAGACCTGCCCTCCAACGACCACACCCAGATCGAAACCAAGAACCGTCTGCACGCCGAAGCCGAAGCCGCCACCGCAAAGGTCAAAGCGCTGGCCGACTGCGTCATCGCCTTGGAACTGCGCGGCCTCGATGGCGACGCCTACGCCCACGCCCGCGAAACCGAAGCCGACCAGGTGCAACGCCTGCTGAAACAGGACGCCGACGCCACCCTGAGATCTCCGATTTCAAATCAGCAATCCGCGTTGGCCGCTCACGCGCAAGAGCGACTGCGCGGACGCCGCCCGTTCCACTGGCCAGTGGAATTTCCTGAAGTGTTCGCTCGCGGCGGATACGATGGTTTTGTTGGCAATCCACCATTCGTTGGCGGAACGCGAATCAGCACAATAAATGGACGCGACTACTTGGCATTCCTCTCGCGCAACTGGCCGACATTTCAAGGGCGCGCGGACTTGTGTTCGGTGTTCTTTCTTCGTGCCCAGGAAATGATGCAAGCGCGCGGGTGCTTTGGCCTTATCGCGACGAACACGATTGCGCAGGGCGATACCCGCGAGGCTGGGCTGGATCAAATTGTGCGTCGTAACACAAAGATTTTCCGCGCGACATCCTCAATGCAATGGCCCGGCCACGCTGGATTGGCTGTCAGCGTCGTCCACGTCGCGAAACATGCAGACTTCGGACTGCAACCAGTCCTCGATGGGCAACCGGTGGCTGCAATTTCCGCGTTCCTTAACCCGTCCGTTGCGGACGCTCAAATTCATCGCTTGGCGGCGAGCCTCAACCGGTGTTTTGCAGGTTCAAAACTCGACGGCATTGGGTTCGTTGTGGCGCCGGATGAAGCGAAGGAACTTGTTCAACACGGCCAGCAAAATTCGCGCGTGCTATTTCCGTTTTTGAACGGCGATGATGTGACTTCTGAAACATCGCAGCACGCCACGCGTTTTGTCATCAACTTCGGAGAGTGGGAGGAACAGGAAGCCCGCTGTTTTCCGGATTGTTTCAAGATCGTTGAGGAGCGTGTGTTTCCAGATCGCCAGCACCATTCTGAGGCTCGCACGAGGGAGCACTGGTGGCGCTTCCAACGCGTTCGCCCCGAACTTTACGACGCGGTGAAGGCATTTTCGCGCGTGCTTGTTCTGCCGCGCGTATCAAAATTCCTGTTGGTGGCTTTCGTGGATGCCAAAGCAGTATTCTCGGATGCCCTGAACGTAGTAGCGACGGAGGACGCTGCCTATTTGGCAGTGCTCCAAAGCGACATTCACGAAGCATGGGCACGCGTGCGCGGCTCGACACTTGAAACTCGGCTTCGCTACACGCCGACCGACTGCTTTGAGACTTTCCCATTTCCCGCCTCGCTCGCGAACTTGTCCGCCATCGGCTCGCGCTACCACGAATTCCGTCGTGAGTTGATGCAGTCGCGTCAGGAAGGCTTGACGAAAACATACAACCGTTTCCACCACCGAGGCGATGCGTCGGCGGACATAGCGCGGCTGCGGGCGTTGCATGTGGAGCTGGATCAGGCCGTGGCCGCCGCCTACGGCTGGCACGATTTGGACTTGGGCCACGGCTTCCACCCCACCAAGCAAGGCGAGCGCTACACCCTCAGCGAGTCCGCCCGCCGCACCGTCCTCGACCGTCTCCTCGCCCTCAACCACCAGCGCTACGCCGAAGAAGTCAAAGCCGGCCTCCATGACAAAGGCGCAAAGAAAACGAAAACCACGCGCAAAGCCAAAATCACAACCTCCCCCCAAGAACCCCAAGAGTTGGTCTTGGATTTCGGTCAGTCTGTTATCGCCAAACCGAAGGTGGATGCCGCGGCAACCGCGCTTTTGCTGATCCCATATCTGCTTTCTGAAGCGGCACGAACAAAGGCTTCGTTGCGCATGACTGAACTCAAACTTGCCTTTGATTTCATTACGAACCCTGCGCTGATGAAATCTGCCGCCAAAACGGCCGACCGTCTCGCTGTGGAGGCTTGGAGCGGCAAGTGGCAAAGTCCCGCCGGCCCAGAATGGTTCATCAAGACATTGCGGCAACTCGCGGGAGGCACTGTAATAGCAACCACGAACGAAGATGATCCGCCCATGGCATTAGTCGTAACGGCAACGCAGCCGGATTCGCCTGAACTGCGAGAGGGCCTCCGACTTGCGGTGCATGTGGCTCGCTCCGCAGGTCCACTATCATCTCAAGAGAAAGCAGTAGTCATCCGTGAACGTCATTCCATCTTCGCTAACATGTAAAACCTAATTTATGGCCAAGCCAAAAAACACCGACGGACAGCCGGAACTCGCTGGCATTGCCGTGCCGACAACTGAAGCGCAAAAGGTGTCTTTCAAGCCCAAGACGTCGCGACGTGATCCGGCCGTTTGGATTAAGAAACTCTCAGTTTGGAGTGCTTGGCCGCCTTCACCAGATACTAGAATGCGGGTTATCGACCTGCACCGCGGGTTGAACATTCTCTGGGCTGAGTCAAAGAATACTCCCCAACAACCACGGATCAGCGGCCACGGCGCAGGTAAAACAACTTTTTGCCGTTTCTTGCGCTTTATCCTCGATGAAAAACATCCTGGCACGCTCGAGTTTCGCCAAGATTTTCGCAACATACATCAAGACGGCTGGGTGCTGGCCGAGGTGTGGATTGAAAACAAACCGTGGTTGGTGGGCAAGACGCTCAGCGAGCGCGGGCGCCACCACTTTGCCATCCAGGGTGCCGACCACACCTACACATTTGAAGAGCAGCCACCAAACGGCGGTTACGAAGAATATGCGAAGGCGCTCGACGAGGCTGCGCTTGGGAAATTGGAAATCCGTTCTCTCTCCGGGTCTGGCCGTCGGCTTGAATGGAGGCACGTGCTTGCCTGGCTTGCGCGCGATCAAGAGGCCCACTACGCAAATCTTCTTGCTTGGCGGGACACGGCTAGCGAACCGGAAGGCCAGGACCTGTCTGCCGTGGACCGTGAAAACCTCATCCGGCTCGTGATGGGTTTGGTCGAACAAAAGGAACAGGACAAGCTCACAGAAAGAGCAAAGGTAACAACCGACCACACCAAAAAACTGGAAGACCGGGCGCCGTTGGATTTTATTTTTGCACGCGCGCGTAAGGCATTGGAAACAGCCTTAGGAAAACAGCTTGATGAAATCCTCGGCGGAAAAGTTAACGCATCGGCCGATGATTTAATTTTACTCAACGAAGTCGAAGCCCAAGCAAACGGGTTGGAACAGGAAGCAGCAAAGGCAATCCGTGAAGCTAAGTTGGAAGACGAGGAAAAAGCCGCAGAACAGCGCGTGGTTGAAAAAGCCGGTGCGGCAAGACTCCAGCGTGCAATTGTCAACCGCATCCGCGCGGATCTACAAAAACTGGAAGGCAAAACGGATGCACCACCAAATCCGGCACCGTCTCAGACCAATACAGCCGAGATGAACGCAGAATTGGTGGCCGTTGAGAAAGCCATCGGAGAACTGCGTGGATTGTGCAATCGAACCAAAGATGAAGCCAGACTCCTGAAGTGTCCGCATTTTCTTGAACCACCGACCGACCCCAAAACGGAAAAAGCCATTTTTAAGCAAGAAGATCGCGACGACGCCACTGAGACGGAAAAGCGTCTGGAAATTGGGCGATTGACCGTTCTTTTAGGGGAGCAATCAAAAATTCTGAACACAGCGGTGGTGGCAGAAAATGAAGCGCGTGAATTTCAAAAACAGGTGAAGGCGTTTGTCAAAGCGGAGAGCCAGCGACTCGGCGCGCCCGGGGTCCGTGCCAAGGAAATTCGGGATGCACTCGAGGTATACCAAAAAGCTTACAGTGAGTCTTCTGGACTTACAGCGACCCTCAAAAATCTTGATGATCGCAAAACGGAGTTGGACAAAGAAATCACCGCCTTGGCTGATGTGCATCGAGAAGTTGTTACTGACTTTGGTCTGATATTTGATGCTTTGGCCAAAGAGCTTTTAGGCGATCAGGTAAAAGGCGAAGTCCATCTGGGCAAAGGCATCGAACCAGACTTAACTTACCAAGGACGGCGCAAAAGCGCGGCGTTGAATCTTTCCAAGCTGCTGGCTTTTGACCTCTCCTGCCTCGCGCTGGGGATGACATCGGAACGCGCACACCATCCCCGACTTGTCATTCATGACAGCCCACGTGAATCGGATCTCGCTATCGGTATCTACCATTCACTCTTCCGCGCAGCACAAATGCTCGAAAAAGCGTCTGATTGTGAACCCGCATTCCAATATATCGTGACGACTACCGAACCACCGCCGGACGACGCCCGGAAGCCGAACTGGTTGCTTGCTCCTACTCTTGACGCCTCCGTTCCGGAGAAACGATTTTTAGGAGTGAGCCTGTGAAATCGGTGCTGGCAATAAATGCATGCTGGAGCTTATATCATTGCTCGACGCCCCGATTTGGTGGACTTTGCAGGATTTGCCTTTTGGATTTTACCACCGTAATCTCAGATCGTCTGTGAGCTTTTGAAACCGAAACTTGGAATGCCCGAACAAATAACAATCATCATCGACGGAAAGCCATACGGGATTGAAACAACGCAACTGAGCGGAGTCGAAATCAAAGCGATGGCTGCCAGGGCGCCGCAGTATCAGATGTTCTGCGAGCAGGAAGGTGACAAAGCAGATCATTTGGTCGGGGACAGCGAAAAAATAAAAATTCGCGAGGGCATGAAATTCTACACCGTCCCACCGGCTATGTTCGGCTGAATGAATATTGTTGAGCAACAATTTGAAGAACTGCGGCAACACTCGCCTTTTGAGAATGCCAAATTACAACGTCTGCCAACCGGCGGGTACATGATCGAGGTCGACGATGTCCCTCTCCCGGTCGGATGGAGTCGCGGTAAGACAAACCTATTTTTGGTCATACCGGCAGGCTTTCCGCTTGCAGCGCCTGATTCCTTCTGGACATCGCCGGATTTACGGTTAGCAACTGGCGCATTTCCGCAGGGCGCTGGACAACGGCCGATTCAAGGTTTTCCGGCTCCATTGCAATGGTTCTCGTGGCATGCAGGTGTGTGGAACCCAAGCCATGATTCGTTGCTGAATTTCGGAAAGCTCGTGCTCCAGCGGTTTGAAACGGCAAAATGATCTCGATTGTTTTTCCCAATGGCCTGTATGCCGACCTGCGCGAGAAACTTCTTTTGGAAAGTCCTCGTGAGGCCGCAGCGGTGTTGCTTGCAGGTCGGGAGACACGCGATGATTCAGAGAGGCTGATGATTCGGGAGGTTGTTTGGTTGCCTCCGAATGCCTATACGGTCCAGCATGCCTGCCAGTTAAATATTAAGCCTGAGTTTATTGCCGCTCCCCTGAAACGGGCTCATAAGGAGGGTTGGTCGCTTGTTATTGTTCACAGTCATCCTGATAGCATTGCACCCAACTTCTCTGCATCGGACGATGACGGTGAACGGTTGCTGATGCCTTCAGTTTTTGCGAGAGCGCCGGAGCGACCCCATGCGAGTCTGATCGTGGGTAAAAAAGGCTTCAAAGCGCGCGTTTGGTTTCCGAACAACCCGCAAATGGTCACAGTTGATAAATTACTTGAGGTCGGACCGGATGTGAAAATTCACGGTAAAAGCTTCCACGAAGCCGTTGCACCCGAATATGACCGTAGCGTAAAGGCGTTCGGGCACGATGGACAAGTTATACTGTCAAAATTGACAGTGGGAATTATAGGCTTGGGAGGCACCGGATCGATAATCGCTGAGCAGTTGGCACATCTCGGCGTGGGTCGGTTCATTTTTTTAGACCCTGATGTTATCGAAGTAACAAATTTGAACCGTGTCGTCGGCTCGACGTTTGAAAGTGTCGGGACCCCAAAAGTCGATGTCGCTGCCCGTTACGTTTCACGGATTCGCCCAAATGCTGCTGTCGAAACTCATTTCGGATCTGTGTTGGAGAAACGGTATGCAAGAGCAATGTTATCATCTGATTTTATGTTTTGTTGCACCGACTCTCACGGAAGCCGTGCAATATTTAATCAGATCGCCTACCAATATTTTATCCCGGGCATTGATTTAGGAATTCGCATTGATGTTACAAACAAGAAAGTGGAGAGCGTCAGTGGCAGGGTTCAAATGGTCGCGCCGGGACTGCCTTGCTTGGTTTGCCAAAACATCATTGATCCACACGAAGTGAGAAGAGATCTTTTTTCCGAGGAAGAGCGGCAACATGATCCTTATCTCACAGGGTTTCGGGAGCCGCAGCCCGCGGTAGTTTCGCTCAACGGGACAGTTGCGTCTCAAGCGGTAACAATGATGCTCGGAGCGGTGACAGGCTTTCCGTTTAAGACGCGGCACCAGGTGTTTTTAAGCGACCAGGGAATTGTGCGTTCTGTTGAATCATCACAAGACCCGGAATGCATCGTTTGTTCGCTCAAAGGCGCTTTCGGTCGGGGCGATCTTCAGCCACTACCGTGGAGGGAAACTGCTTCGTGAACCTTGCGCGGCCTCAGGTTGTTTGGGTAGCTGATTCTTTGCCAATTGCTCTCAAGGAGCAACTGGAACGTGTTGGCTTGAGCCCGGACTGCAAGGGGTTGTCTGAAATTGATCCGAGTGATCCACGATTGCGCGCTGTTTTAATTCCGTTTAACGAAAAAGCAAAAGACCGAATCCCGACGCTTTACTCCAGAATTAGGAATAGCGGTGCATTTTTTGGAATTGTCGCCAACTCGGCAAAGGAGCATACGCAAGCATATCGTATTTGGACTAAACTGGCCGCGGATGCTGACCAAGTATTTGAAGGCTTTTCCATTGTTTCCAACGATATTAGCGAAATTTTAAGGAAATGTTTGTATTTTGAACCGGGGCGAGCGGTTAATCCAAATCTGGTTGTTGAAACAAAAAATGGCTCACTCGGTTGGGAAGAAAAAACCTTATTCCAGCGAGCCTTCTGCGATTTTACACGAATTGTTCTGGAGCGACAGGCTGGTGGGCATGCAGACCAGACCAGCGTTTGGAAAGTCGAAGCTCATTTCGAAGGTGTCATTTGTGAGCCATTTTTGGCGAAGATGGGCCCTCTGCGCGCTCTCAAAGAAGAGTATTTGGTATGGAAAGATTTCGTGCTCGACCACACGCCTTTTCCACTACGAGCGCCACTGGTGAGTGACCGATTCGTCGTTGGCAGAGCGCAGGCTCTGTTGGTGTCAATGTTTGTAACGCGCGCACAACGTCTCGATAAATATCTCGCGTCTGTCGACGACCCGCAGATGACACTGTCGTGTCTATTTGGCACGGCGCTTAGAAGCTGGCGCACGCACCGCGCGCAAGTGCGGAACAGTTTGGGAAAGTTATACGCTTCCCAGTCTCGGGTTGATAATCATAAGCACGTCGTTCCCCACATCGACAGGCTTGGACTCGCGTTCCGTTTGGCCCGCAGATCGTCGCCGAGGACTCCATCACCTTTGAATCTCCAGAAGATTTTAGAATCTCTTCCCGCTATGAGTTACCAGGAGTGCCGATCCCATGGCGATCTGAACGCAAGAAATATATTCGTTCGTTGGAATGGATTTGACGTGATCATAATTGACTTTTCGCATGCCGATTGTGTTGCTGCTGCGTCGCGCGACCTCGCGCGTCTAGAAGTTAGCATCGCTTTTGACGTCATGCGGAAGTGGGGGTCCACTCAGAATGGACGCAGATTGGGAGTCGACGATTTGACGGCGACGTATGCTGCTCCATTATTGCCGCCGCGCGTTGCGAATGTTAGCGATAGCAGAAAAATTGCGATCGCGAAAATTCGAGAAATAGCCTGTGGAGAAGGAATATCGGAGAAAGAATATCGCCTCACTACGGCGGCTCACTTGTTAAGGTACGCTCGGGCTTCACGAGCGGGCGATGATTCGCCAGAACAGGTGAGCTACAAAGCCACAGCTTATAAACTGGCTGCAGATTTGATTCAAAGTTTTCAGTGATGTTGAGTTCACTGCTCCAATAGGGTTAATACACCCCATTTTCCGAGACGGATAGCGGTTTCTTTCAGCACCAGATTGTTTGCGCTTCCCGCACCGATGCCCGTGAACCAAACGTTCGCCAGTGTGCCCGTTTCGTGTTGTTTGTTCTTCTTGTTTGGGTCGTCCTTCTGAGCGAGAGCGCTCGCACATTCTGCGGGCCAGAGATTCGGAAATCGTCGTATCCAAATTAATCCCAACGATTCCATCTCGGCCGAAACTTCCCACCACGGGCTCGCGGCTTCGCGGAACATGATTATCGCGCATGGTCTGCCACAGCCCGCCACGTACCGGATCGCAGCGCTTTGGACGGAAACGTTGAAGTCGTTTGCGAGTGTGCAAATCCCTTGAACACCTCGTTGTGTTTTCTTCAGCGCTGTGGAAAATGCTTTCACTGGCATCAAGAGATGAGAAGAAAAGAAATTTGCCTCATGTTCCGCTGGGTTTTCCGCCGGGCGATCTGTGAACGACGGATGGGGCTGCTGCCCTGCGGCAAGCGCGTTGCGGTGCTCATCAATGAAATAGTGACCGTATTCATGCCCCAGCGTGAACCGCGCTCGGGCTGAGCCCGCCGGGTTTCGAGTAGTGTTAACGAAAATATGGAAATTACCACTCCGATGTTCAATCAGTCCGTCGAAGTCTTGACCGAAATCATCGTAGGTGAGCCCCACATCGCGGTCTTCGGCAATTTCATCCAGAGCCAATGAACCGTTGATTGAATATGCTTGGAACACATCTTCAGCCAATGCGGCCAGGAAGTCGCGGCGAGCCTGTGACAGTTCAACGCGGCCCATACGTATTTCAGTTCGGGCGCTGTTTCTCGCGCTTTGCCCGGGCTGCGTCCATTTTTTTCCGACTTGCCTCAGAAATCGCCCCCCCGTTTCGAGCTGCCGCGGCGAGGTTTTCGAGGTCAGCCAGAATCTCCGCTGCTTTGGCCTTGGTCTTCGCTGAAGGCGAATGGTCTGTCGATTTTGAATGTTGGCGCAATTTCGACAAAAACCGATTTACATCGGGTGACGGAATCTTCGACAGATCGAGAGCTTCTTCCAGACCAATAATGTCCTCTTCTGTCTTCGGAAACAAACGGCCTTCATCCCGAAGCGCAGCGTGGAGGGCGGCTTCGACCTCCTGAAGCGGGATGGGCTTCTTATCGCGGTTCGGTGGTGTTTTCATGATTGTTCTGTTCGTTCTTTCTAATGTAATTCTCCAACGCCTCCAATGCACGATGGCAATAGACCCGGAGACTGTTCTTGAGAAGGCCCAGTTCATGACAGAGCGAATCCTGGACCTCCTGGGGGATCTCGGATTTGCGCGAGATCGGGCTCCAGTATTCTCCAATTGTCGTCAGCAACGTGCGGGTGCGTGGGTCAGCCTGTTCCATGAATTTCAATACGAGATTCTTTCTGCGGGGGGAAACTGAGACGCAGCCGTCTGTCGCGCATTGAATCAAATTGGCCGGGAGTTTTTCCTCATCGGGGTCGTCGCCCGGCAGGATTTCGGCGAAGGAGATCATCTCCAGGTGACCGTCCTGACGGTACGCGTCTATAAATGTACGATTCAAGATTTTCAGGAGCCAATTGCGCACTTTTCTCCGCGACTGCTCCCAATCCAACCCGTTCCGGCATTTGAAGGAGTGTGCGGAATTCCAGGCCTTCAGAAATGTGAGATCAACCAGTTCGTCAGATGGGGAGGTTTCTGTTTCCCAACGACGCTGCATGCAAAAGGCGAGGAGGAACTGTTGATGCCTGCGATACAACTCTGCGCAGGCGAGTTCCGCAAATTCGCGGTCTTCATCCTGCATGGCCATGAACAAAACCAGTCCATCATCCCTTTCCGCCGCGAAGTCGGGCACCGCCCGAACGCGGGCCGGACCGGGCGTTACTGGCTGTTCTTCTGATTTAGCCGTGCCGTCCATCACTCAAGTCAACGGATTGCAGTTACACCACACTCGGCAACGCCACGTGTAACCGAACTCCGTTGTCGTGGGAAAGGGCAATAACGCCCACACAACTGCGGAGTAAACATATTATGAGTAAAGAAGACAAACAGAATCCACTGGAAGAAGTGGTCGAAGAAGCAGATCTGGAACAGCTTGCAAAGGCAGGCAAGAAGCCGCCGAAAGCGAAACGCTACCGGATTCGTGTGGACGAGAAGCACTACGTCGTCGAAAAGCCGACGATTACCGGCCGTGAAGTCCTGACCTTGGCGGGCAAAACTCTGCCTGAATCATTCATTTTGACGTTGAAGGTCCGCGGGGGCGGAGTGCGAACAATCGGGCTGGACGATGTGGTTAACCTGACAGAACCGGGTGTCGAACGGTTCAATACGTTGCCCCGACAGGTGCAGGAGGGTTAATTGTCATGCAGCTACGACGCCAGTTCCAGCTTCCGGAGGAAGACGAAGCCTGTCTCGATGCGATGGGCATCAAATGGGAAACCGTGCGCGACGGCGCTGATTGGTTGCTTTTACGGGAATTTGTGTTCCCAAACGGCTACAATCACGCCGCCGGCGCGGTCGCTATTCAGATTCCTGGAAACTATCCAGTCGCGCAGCTCGACATGGCCTATTTCTTCCCAGTCCTGGAGCGGTGCGATGGCAAGCCACTGAGGCAAACCCAGGCGCGCCAACCAATTGACGGCCAGCAGTGGCAGCGCTGGTCTCGGCATTACACTTGGAAACCGGGTGAACACAACGTCTGCACCCACATAATCCTCATTCGGAATTGGCTGGAGGTGGCGCTAAATGGAAACTGAACAAACGTCATCCGGCTCAGTGCTGCGGATGACGGCCGAGCAGCATGAGCGGTTGCGAAAACACCTTTTTCCGGCCGATGGATGCGAGTCGGTCGCGCTGGCCCTCTGCGGCACTCGGTTTAGTGAACACCGGTTGGTCTATTGCGTTCGGGAAATATTGGACATCCCGGATCACGTTTGCGCATTGCGAAGTCCGACGACAGTTCGCTGGCCTGTTGAGTTGGGCTTGGACCTGTTTTCTCGGGCTGCCAAAAGCGGAATGGCAATTCTAAAGATTCACAGCCATCCAACCGGTTTTGAACAGTTCTCGGAACATGACAATGAGTCTGATGAAAAGCTGTTGGGAGCGCTCTGTGAATGGGCTGAGCAACCAATTCGACATGTGAGCGCTTTCATGCTCCCAGACGGCGCTGTGAAAGCTCGCGTCGTAAATCAAATACCGACCGAGTGGTGCTGGGTCGAGCGGGTTGTCATCGTCGGTGACGAAATCCGGACGTTCCACCACAATACAATGCATGCGGAGTTCGATGGCGCCGATTTGAGGACCCGCCAAGCGTTTGGCGACGGGACAACTCGCGCGCTGAAATCTATGCGTGTCGGCGTCGTCGGGTGTTCCGGCACCGGCAGTTGGGTGATTGAAATGTTGGCACGTTTGGGGGTCGGAGATCTCGTCCTGGTGGATCCCGATCACGTCGAACGCAAAAACCTGAACCGCATTCTCAACTCGACGGGCGATTCTGCAAAGCGTCAGGAGCACAAGGTGGAGATGCTTTCACGTGCCATCATGGCGATGGATTTGGGAACAAAAGTGTCGGCTCACGCGCGTGATTTGGCAGATCGCGAAGTCATCGAAGCATTGGCAGAATGCGACGTCCTTTTTGGATGTCTTGATTCCGCAGATGGTCGCGATTTGCTCAATCGCATCGCGACATTTTACACGATTCCTTTCATTGACGTCGGAGTTCATCTTCAGGCAGATGGGAAAGGCGGGATTAACCAGATTTGTTGTGCTGTTCATTATTTGATTCCGGGTGGGTCGAGTCTGTTGAGCCGGGGCGTTATCACTCCGGAGCAGGTTACGGCCGAAGCGATGCGTCGGCATGATCCTGATGCGTATCGGGCCCGGCTTAAAGAGGGTTACATCAAAGGCGCTCAGGTCGAGAGTCCCGCTGTGATAAGCATCAATGGATTCGCGGCGAGTCACGCGGTCAACGAGATGCTGGCACGGATCCATCCTTTTCGATTTGACGAGAATCTCGAATATCGCCACCAGACCTTTTCACTTCGTGACGGCTCATGGATCAAGGTGCCAGACGGAGCACCATGTGTCGTGTTGGGAAGACGCCTTGGCCGCGGAGATTCCAAACCGTTACTAGACAACCCAGCCATCACATGAACAGAACAATCAGACGCTGGCTCGCCCGGCTGCTTTGGGATGTGCGGCATGCCTCGCCCCGGTTCAAGGCAAAGCACGTTGAAAATCTACCCGTCAGATTGATGCACGACACCGTTTACGTCGTCGGCGACGAGGAATGTGTGTGGGTGGCCGCGATGCTTTGCCCGTGCGGTTGTTCCGAGTTGATTCAGTTGAGCCTCGCAACCGATGCTTGCCCGAGTTGGACGGTCACTTTGGATGGCCAAGGAATCCCGACTTTGCTGCCCTCCGTTTGGCGGACTGCGGGATGCAAGAGCCATTTCATCCTTTATCGTGGACATGTTTTTTGGTGCCGGGATGATGAGGAGTTTCCGGGCTCCTTTGACCGCTGGGCATAATCGGGCTTCCCGCGATTTTTTAGAGCGTAACAAAATGAAATCCTGTAGCATTGCACGGAATGTGGAGATGCCGTCAGACAGCTCAGAACCTTGAATTAAACGACGATGCCCCAACACGACCAAACTGTAATCAGTGCTGACGCGACTCCGGTGCTTCCAACCGTGTCGCCTCACGAAATCCGGGATGAACTGACCGAAATGGTCATTAGGGATTTGCTTGGGCCCGCTGGCGGCTCGGAAGAAGAGTTGGATCAGCGAGAAGACCGGGTGAGGGAGCGGTATTTGCTCGGTATGCTGGCTCCCAAATCCACGCCCGTGGAGGCCTGTGAGATGGATGAATTGTCCTCCGCGGAAAAGGACGACGCCGAAGTCGGACCGAGTGACGTCACGGCACCACCCACTGATACCATGTTCCCGTCCTCTTTAGGAATGAGTTTTTTGGTGGAGCCCGACGTAACGGCGATTCAGATAAAAGCTGAGTGGGGGCGGTACAAGCGCATTAAGAGCGAGACTCAAATAGACCGAAAAGGAAATCCGGCAAATGTCTGGAAACGGGTTCCAATTGTGGGCGAACCACAAACAATTGATCTCAAGCGTGGCGTATTCGGGCCACTTCGACCGCGAGACGACGACGAATGGGTTTTGTTGCAGGGTAAGATACGGCAATCCCCAAACGGCTGGGTCGTCACCCTGTTCCTGGTCAACACGCAGGAGGAACCGAGCAAGAAGAAGGACGAGGCGTGGGTATTTCAGCCGAAGTTGACTGTCATCAATTCAGGCGATTCGACGCGCTCGATTTTCGTGCAACGCAGAAATTGGAGGCTCGATTTGAGCAAGCTGGACCCCCTAAGCCGGGAGGAGACCGAGACTCTGGAGATGTTATATCGCAACCGCCTCGAGTTTGCCGTTGGGCACGGAGTATCGGTGATTGCTACTCTGCCTGAAGGAAAAACGGAGAAGGCTCTGATGCTTGAAACCGTGGTGATGCCGCAGTCCGAGGTGCCGCAGCAAACACCGCCTGACGATCAGGATGATCCAAATCTTCATGGGCTCGTGTTGGACATGAAACAGTTGGCAGAAATGCCAAAGCTGGACTTGATCGCCAGCTTACATGTTCTCGAGTCTGCTTATGGTGAGTGGATTAAAAACGAATCAACCAAGATTGCCACATCAGAGGAAAAGTTGAACGACCACGTTGCGGCCGCGCAACGGGCGGTAAATCGTTGCGTGCGGGCCAAAGAGCGAATGGGCGAAGGTATCAAGTTGATCGAAAACGATCCCGTGGCTGAAGAGGCTTTTCGCTTTTCAAACCGGGCGATGTGGCTTCAACGCGTGCGCAGCACCTTTTCCCGTAAAGTCCGAAAGGGGGAATTAAAATTTGAGGATGGAACTGCTTCGATTGACGTACCCAGTAATAGAAGTTGGCGCCTGTTCCAGATTGCGTTTGTGGTGCTGAACCTTCCAAGCGTTACGAAGTTGGATCACCCAGATCGAAGTCATGAGACTGATGCCGTTGCGGACCTGCTTTGGTTCGCTACCGGCGGTGGGAAAACCGAGGCGTATCTTGGTTTGACTGCCTATATACTGGCGTTACGCCGCCTCCAGGGTGAACTCGAAGGCCGCGCCGGCGATCACGGCGTTGCGGTGCTGATGCGTTACACGCTTCGGTTACTGACACTACAGCAGTTTCATCGAGCTGCCGCACTGATCTGCGCCTGCGAAGTCATCCGGCGGGAAGGCCAGTCCAAGTGGGGCACCACGCCTTTTCGATTAGGTCTGTGGGTCGGGGCAAAATCCACCCCGAATACGCTGGCAGCGGCCGCCGACGCGTTAGACAGAAGTGGCAAAGCGCCGAAAGGTGGTCCCCAAGGCACTCCGCATCAAATCGTTTCGTGTCCCTGGTGTGGCGCGGAAATCAAAGAGAGCAACCTGAAAGTTTTGCAAGGCGCATCGGAAATCGGTCGTTGTCTGACATACTGTGGTGATTCCTTGGGACGCTGCGAATTTTCAGAGAAACAGTCACCCGGGGAAGGATTGCCGGTCATGGTGGTGGACGAAGAAATTTATCGTCGTCCGCCGTCATTGCTAATTGCCACGGTGGACAAGTTCGCGCAAATGCCGTGGAAAGGGGCAGCACAAATGTTGTTCGGAAAGGTGTCGGGCTACTGCACGAGACATGGATTCGTTTCTCCCGAAATCGACGACGCCAAAGCGCATCCGGCGCGCAACGGACTCCCGAAAGCTCAGACCGTTCAACACGTTCCTTTGCGTCCACCGGATCTGATAATCCAGGACGAGCTTCACCTGCTATCCGGCCCACTTGGTTCAATGGTGGGGCTTTATGAAACGGCAGTTGATGAACTTTGCTGCTGGACCGTAAACGGGAAGAAGGTACGCCCCAAGATTATCGCTTCCACCGCCACTATTCGTCGCGCACCAGAACAGGCATGGAAATTGTTTGTGCGAAAGCTGGAAGTATTTCCGCCCCAAGGTACCAACATTACGAACAGTTTCTTCGCCGTGGAGCGCGAGCCTAGCAAGAAGTTTCCGGGTCGCCGCTATCTCGGAATTTGTGCGTTTGGCCGCCGCTATCCTGCTGCAATAATCCGAGTCTACGTGGCGGTCATGGCCGCGGCTCAACAACTGTACAACAAGTATGACCGCCAGGCCGATCCCTGGATGACGGTCGCGGGATATTTCAATTCGATTCGCGAATTAGCAGGAACCCGGCGACTGGTTGAGGACGACATCAGGAGCCGGTTGAGAGACGCCGATCAGCGAGGCCTCTCCAAACGTCAGATTCGCTACGGAGCAGTAGAAGAGTTGACGTCGCGAAAATCTGGCACCGATATTCCGCGAATTTTGGAGCGGCTCGAAATCGCGTTCGACAAAACTCAAGAAGCCACTCGGGAGGCGGATCGGAAAGCGGGAAAGAAGGATATATTGCCCCGGCCGTATGATGTCGTGCTCGCCACGAACATGATTTCGGTCGGCGTGGACATCGATCGTCTGGGATTGATGGTTATTGCCGGCCAACCGAAAACGACCTCTGAGTACATTCAAGCGTCAAGTCGCGTTGGCCGCTCAAAAATGGGTCCCGGTCTGGTAATAACTGTTTACAATTGGGCGAGACCGCGAGATTTGTCTCACTACGAGTGCTTCGAGCATTATCATCAGACTTTCTACAAACACGTTGAAGCACTCTCGGTAACGCCTTTTGCCCCTCGTGCGTTAGATCGCGGACTGGCCGGAGTATTTGTCGCTCTGATGAGGCTTTGGGACGAGCACTTGAATGCCAATCGAAAGGCGGGCCAACTCCAGGACATGGACCCGCTAACGCGAACCGTCTTCGACTTCATCATAAAACGGGCTGAGATGGCGATGGGCGATGGACTGACCGGCCCATTGATTCAGCAGATGCTTGATCAGCGCCGTGATTATTGGTTGAGCCGGGTTCATAACCAGCAAGACCATGTTTTAGGCTACAAGGATGAAGGACAAGGCGTCGTGGCTCTCCTCCAGCAGCCAACTACTGCGGGATTGCAATACTTCACCTGCCTTAACAGTTTGCGCGATGTGGAAGGCACTGTGAATCTGCTGCTCGACACCAGCGAGAGGGGGTTGCGTGTGGAGCAGGACGCGAAGGAAATCGTAGCATCATGAATCCACTTGGAAATATTCGCCCGAGCCAGTTGGTGTTCACCTTTGGAGTGGGATCGCTTCTGGACCTTCCTAATATGTCCGCGCTCGTCATGGGGCTGGATGATTGGGACAAGCAGAAATGCACTGAAATCACAGAGGAGCGACTTCTTGCGGCACTCCAAAAGCGGGTCGGGCGCCAATTGAAAGGGCTCCTGATTCCACCAACCACCCACGATGATTTCGTTGAAGATCCAGCCTCAAACGGGATTGGGGTGCCGGTTACTGCTTTCCCAAGATGGCTCCGTTGTCCGATTTGCGACACCTTGGCGACAATTGAATCAGGCGTGTTCAAGCTGGTCGTTGATGAATGGCGCCCGGACAGGACACGATATGTTCATGCCAGTTGCACGAAAGGTAATAGCCCCGCGGCACTTTCGGTGCGTTTCCTTCTGGCCTGTCGCGAGGGGCATCTCACAGATTTCCCTTGGGTAGAATACGTCCACAAAGCCATTCAGCCGTGCAAGCCGGCCCGGTTGACGCTTCGGGAATACGGCGCCGCGGGAGATGCGTCTGACATCATTGTAAAATGTTTGGAATGTGGGGTTGAGCGGCGTATGGGTGATGCTTTCGATCGCGATCGAACGCAGTTTAGTTGTGCCGGCCATCATCCGCACCTGCGCCGCGTAGCCAAAGGAACTTGTCAGGAGGAGGCCAGGACCATTCTTTTGGGAGCATCCAATAGTTGGTTCCCAGTGATCATGTCTGTTATGGCGATACCCAAGACGGTGGACAGATTGCCTTTGCTGGTTGAGGAATACTGGGTGGATTTAAAGGACGTTCCTTCTTTGGAAGTCTTGAAATTTGTTGCGGCTCCGTCGCGCATGCCTCACTTCGCAGAGCACTCTGCTGAAGATCTCTGGAATGCCATACAAGCTAGGAAACAATCCGAGGACCAACACGACGTAACAGGCCCGGAGGATTTGAAGGTTCCGGAGTGGGCTGTTTTCACTGACCCAGACCAAGCACCCAATTCGAAAGACTTTCGTTTGAGACAGGTTTCGCCGCCGCAAGGCTTCGACGCGTGGTTCGAGAAAACCGTCTTGGTCGAGCGTATCCGCGAGGTGCGCGCACTCATGGGCTTTACGAGGATCGAGTCAAAAGGAGATTTTGCGGACGCGGCTCAATCAGACGATGACCGCCTCACCCCGCTGTGTAGAGAGGCCCCCACATGGTTGCCCGTCTCAGAAGTACGCGGAGAAGGAATTTTCCTGCGGCTCAAGGAAAGCTCTGTGTCCAAATGGGAGAATGACTCAGATGTGGTCAAATTGCAGAATTCATTCATCGAGTCGCACCGGCACTGGCGGCGCCTGAGAAAGATGGAACCGCACAATGCGAATTTTCCCGGCATTCGTTTTGTACTGCTGCACTCTTTGGCTCACGCGCTGATGCGGCAGATCGTGCTGGATTGCGGCTACACAGCAGCAAGCCTCCGAGAACGAATATACTGCAAACTCCAAGGCGAAGAAAGCGGGCCAATGGCCGGCATTCTCATCTACACCGCCGCGAGCGACAACGAAGGAACATTGGGGGGGCTAGTCAATTTGGGAGATCCCGTTTCTCTCGGCCGTCATCTTGAGCAAGCGTTGGAGAATCTTCGTGTTTGCGCGTCGGATCCGCTTTGCTCGGAACGACGACCATCCGTGGATGGCCGCAGTATCCATGGGGCCTGTTGCCACGCCTGTTTGTTCTCAGCGGAAACATCCTGTGAGCGTGGAAACCGGTATTTGGACCGCTCTGTTCTGGTTCAGACATTCACAGCAAATACAACGGGCTTTTTTGAATCAGCTTGAACGAAATGAATACAGCGGAATTAGCAGGCTCCATTGCATTGCTTCGCAGCCGGGCTTCGGATGCTCAGTGGAATATAATTTGTGAAAACTTCCGATCGGCAGGGCAGGAAAAAACCTACGAACACATAATTTCACAGCTTACCGCTTTTATAAATGCTGATTCTCTATACGTTTTGCGATTGTGCGCGGAAAGAGTTGGATCGCACATTGACCCCGTTGAGTTCGCCGTGCTTCTTGAAACCGTGAATCATCTCCACAGAGGAAATGAAAGCGAGTGCAAACCAGAGATCGTTTGGACCGGTCCTTCGACCACGGCATTGCCGGTCAGGCGTACCGACCAAGTGCTTTACGATCTGATCGGCAAAGCCCGAGAGGATATACTGCTCGTCACGTTTGCGGCCGGTTATGTTGAACGCCTTAAGCAGAATTTGCGAGATGCGACTAGTCGTGGAGTAAATATCCGGCTCGTTCTTGAGTTTAAGGAGGAATCACAGCAGCAGTTGTCTGTTGATGCGTTTAGTGCGTTCGAGGGATTGGAAAACGTTGCACAGATTTATACGTGGCCGTTCGAAAGACGTGGTGTTAATCGGCATGGCAAACCCGGTAAGCTTCATGCCAAATGCGCTGTTGTGGATGAAAGCGCTCTTGTGTCCAGCGCGAACCTGACGGATGACGCGTTCAATCGAAACATGGAACTTGGTCTTCTTTTCCGAGGTGGATCTGTGCCCAAACAATTGCGCAAACATTTCGATACGCTTATTTCCGAGGAGATTCTGAGCCTCTGGCATTCAGAGCCTAGGTCAAGGACTAAGGCGCTTTCGGCTCCGACGCCCCCAGCGATTCCATCACTTAGAATCGAGCCGCCGTGACCGCCATCGAGTCGATTAAACTCTCGGAAGTATTTCGGCTCGTTCCAAAGCCAAAATATGTCCTCGGCACCACCTACACACTCAGCCTTGCCTTCTTTGAGTCTGTGGTCTTCCCCTTCATTGATCGCTCCCGCCTAAAGTCCTGCCTCATCCTCTGCGACCCCATCGGTTACCACAACGCTCTCACCGAGGCCGCCGCGCTTCAAAGCGCCGCTCAGGACTACCTCGTTCTCCCCGCTCCGTCCTCGGGCTCATTTCACCCCAAGGTCTGGCTCATCCTTGGCGAAGCTGAGGCGGCGCTGATCGTCGGCAGCGGAAATCTGACGCAAGCGGGCTTCATGACCAACGCTGAACTCTTTGACGTCGTACACGTCCGTGACCAACAGCTTGCCACCCCGGCACTCATCGCGAGCCTCCGTTCCTTCCTCAAAGGCCTCGCTGACCTCTGGCCCGCTGATGACGCCCAACACCTCCTATGTGTCGACACCCTCCTGCAGATCGAACAGGCCGCCGCCGCTCTCCCAGTCGCCGTAGCCAATAGCCCCGACGCCGCCCGCTTCCTCCACTCCTTCCAAGGCCCGCTCCTCGAGCAACTGCCTCTAACACCGGACGCCGAAAGTCTCTACGTCGCTGCCCCGTACTTCGGCAATAGCCTCACGGGTCTAAACCTGCTCGCCTCACGCTATTCCACAGCCGCTCTCCACCTGTTCCCCGCCGTGCATGGCGGGAACGCCACTAATATATCCGTTCCCCAGGTGCGCAAGGTTCACAAGGGCGCTCGCATCCACCAACTAGCCGTACCCACAAAGAAGGCCGCCTTCGCACACCTCAAACTTTACGGTGCCGCCACACCGACAGCCGGCTGGCTCTGCTGCGCTAGCGCGAATTGCACCGAAGCTGCCTGGCAGGCCCGAAATGTTGAAGCTGCTCTGCTGCGCCCGGTGCCACCCTCGACCGTGGCGGCTTATTTTAATCCGGCCAACACCCCAATTCCCGACACGGCCGCTGACATCACAACAAGGAACGACGCACTCCCGGCTCTACAGTGCTGGGCCACGGACACCGGAGCTGGCGTCGAAATCGTTGTCGCCACCGACTCCCGCAAACACTTGCCGCTCCGGGACGCCACTCTGACTGCCCGTGCAGGCTCCGCCTTGGCCACCTGTCACAAAGCCCATCTTTTCCACGATGGTCCCCTGACCCACATTCAATGGGCCGCCTTCACTGGTTGGGAAGGGCACCGTAAAGTCGCAATCTCCCTCGAGATTGACGCCACCGACGCCGCTGGCAAACCCACTCGCGCCCATTGCCTTGTCGAAAACAGGCTCCTCCTGCAGGCCGATCCCCTCCATCGCAGCGCTTGGCGCGGCGCTCTGGCGCTCCTCGACGCTGAAGGCGCCCCGGAGCTCGCCGACATCGCTGCAATCTTCAGCCTCGCGAACGACGTCTTTGAGGGTAATCTTCTCAAACCCAAGACTTCCGTTCCCGCCGACGCCCCGGAACCCGTCAAAGTCGCCGAGGACCAAGTGCCACCGTCGTTGGCTGTCTGGCCGCCGCAGCCAGACATACCCGAGCTTCGAAAGCGCATCGGCTTCACCGCCCTTGGGCAGTTGCAGTGGTTCCAATACATCCTGAAGACCTTCCTCCACCCGGACCCTGCTGCCAGCCAAGCCGCCACGACCTCAGCCGCCACTCTCAACCATGCGCAGGACGACGAAGAGGATTACGGCGAAGAGCAGCCGTGTTCCGAAGTCCCAGCCGTTCCACCAAAGACGGCGAAACGCTTTTGGGACCGGGCCCACGATGATTATTCGCGCCTTCGCGAGAAGCTTGCCGTACTCTGCCCAGCGCCGGACAACGCCCCCAACATCTGGCCCGCCTCCATCTTCGCTTTCCTCTCCACCCTTGCCGTCCTGCGCGCCGCCAAACGTCTGGCCCCTGATCTCGCGCTCGGCTCCAGCCCCGACCTGCTGTGCGACGACTTCCTCCGAGCCATGTTTAACCCACGCCGCCAAGATGAGGACTACTGTTGCCCCAAAGGCCACAGGTACTATCGTTATGACCCCAGCGGCAGCAAATTCCCGCCACTGGCCGAGGACCTGCAACACAACCTCCACATCCGCCCTCACGCGGACCTCGCCATGGTTCTGCTCGCGCTCATCGTCGACTCCACATTGCGCAATCCCGCGCCAAACCCTATCTGGCAGCGGCGATACCTTGGGATCATCTGTGAGTCTCCGGCTAGGCCCGACGCCGCAACCCGCGACGCCTGCCGCCGCGTCTGGCGCAAATACATTTGCGATCCGTCCCGCAAAGACACCGACGATGATTTCGACCGCATGCTCGACCGGATCTTCACCCCCGCCCCGGGGGCACAAAAGCTATGATCAAACTCCCCGAAAGGCCGTTCACTACAAAAGATTTCTCCCTCCGTGGTGGTGGCATTGACTTCCTTGGCCTCCGCTGGGCGAACTTGAACATCGTGGGCACGCATCTCATCCCTGAGCTCAACAACGTCACGGCTGATATGGGGACCTTTTTCCTCGGCGCTTGGATCCCGTGGAAGTTCAGCCAGCTCTGCTCCAGCGCTGGTGACTACACAGAGAAAAACTACAAGATCTTCCGCGAGAAGGCCGAGGTCGCGCTCTCGCTCACACTCCGCGACGAACTCGACATCCCCCGGCCTTCTGGCAACGTCCGCAACCGCGTCGGCAGAACCCAAAAATTCCTACTGCCAGGCAAGCTCAATTTCAAGGACGCCGGCCGCACGGACCAGAATAGCCTCTACGCCGCTGCAATTTATGGCCCGTCCCTGCGTGCACTCGGTCTTATTAAAACCTACGTCTCCCAGGCTCGCGAAGGGGAAAGGCCACTGGACATCCCCATACCGCAGGTCGACCCAGACACCATGGAAATCGTCAAGGGGGTTGACAAGAGCCTCAAACGCGCCCCCGCCTACGAATCACTGGCATCGCTTGCCTCGCCTAAGTTTGACGCTAAAGATGTCGCAGTGCTCGCGGAGGCTGGTCTCGATCCTGCGCGTTATCGCGCTGCCTTCTACCGCACCCTCCATGAAGCGTTCGCTAGGAAGCTCCTGCCAAAGGAACCAAACGACTCCGGCTATCCCAGAAGCCTTACCACCCGCCTCATTCTCGCAACCCTCCGGCGGCGCCGCAACCTCTCCACTGACGATATGCGCAACGCCTGGTACACGGGCATGTTCGACGACGGTGCCCCCATTCGCCCCCTGGAGACAGACTTGGAGAGTCAACGCCTCCGGTGGTCCTGCTTCATGGCCAGGCAGTACCAGCGCTATGCCATTGAACTCTTCCTCTGGTGTTTCGAAGATGCCCTCAACAACGGCTGTCGCTCCCTCGACGAGGTTTTATCCCACTGGGAGCGCCGAACCTCCGCTGCGGGCCAAAACCTCACCGGCACCTTACAACAACTCGCGAACGACCTGGCCGGCCCGCTCCTTAAAAAGGATCCCCAGGCCACTTCGGTGGCCTGGAACAACACTGTCCATGCAGCCGACGTCCGGTTCGAATACAAAGATACTCCACAAGGCGACGAGGCTGTCCTCCACGGTCTCCGCATTTTCGCCGGTTGGTACTGGCGCATGCTCACCCGAAAGGCTGACCCAGCTGCCAAAACATTCCTCACTCTCGGCGGCGCAGACCGGATGAGCATGGCCTGGTTCCTCGACTGGCTCGGTACACGTAAAAACCGCCCGCTGCGTGACCTTCTCAAGGACGTTTTCTCCAACCTTGTCTTCGCTCAGCACATGCGCATCGCTCTCGCCCGCTTCGATGGCACCGCCCAGCGACTCCGATTCCTCATCGGGGACGCTGGCATCGAGCCAACGATCAGCGCTCGCGAAACCCTTGCCCAACTCGAAATCCCTTGGATGCCCGACCGACTTGACACCCTCACTGCCCTGCTGTGTGACTGCGGCATCCTCACCAATAATGATGGCGCTCTTAACCCAGGTCCCACGGCATCCGCCACCAAGTGACGCCTTTAGATTGACATCATGATCATCGAGTCGGCGCGCAATGCGCTTCCCGAGACAGCCTCACGCTTGACGGCCGTTGGTTCGCGAACGGAACAGGAGTCCGATAGAATGTTAATATTTTTCACAGCGCGAACCACTCCTCCGCCATTTCACGTGAGACGGGTGCGCGAGAGAGATAATTCTTCTTGAGCATTTCGACGCTTGTGCCGCCTTCCTCTGCGACTGTGTTGATCTCGCCCGAACCAAGGTCGGCCAAGCGATAAGTAAAATAGCTGTTGCGGAATGCATTCCGTCGATAAGGCACTCCGGCCTTTTTGCAGACACGCTGCCAAGCGTGATAAAGCGAGTTTGCACTCGACCAATTTGCAGCTACACGGTCGCGTTTGACTGCATTGTCAATAGCTTCCAGCCGCCGACCTAGCGCGGACAGGATCGGAACCTGCCGGGCATCAACCTTTCCGACGGCGTCCGGAATGCGAATCAGTTTCTCCTTTTCGGCAATCATCACCCACCACAACCGGACAATCTCCTCCGTGCGCACGCCAGAGAGCATCTTGATTTCAATGGTGGGAATGATCAATGGTTCGTCTTTGACTGCAAGAATCTTTCGAGCTTCGTCCGGGCTGTAAATGTCTTCGGGTTGGATCAGTTTCAAGGCTTCGGCTTCGGTCGTGATTTTTTTGCGCGGATTCCCAAATTCGGTGGTGGCCTGTGCGGCATGAGCGATGCCTGCGGGGAGATAACCCTTGCTTTGAGCAAAATTAAAAAACGCGATTATGGCGTCGCGATGGTTATTCTTGTTGCGAGCGCCACCACCCAGTTCGGTGAGGAATCCATCGATCGTTGGCGTTTCAATCGTGCTCAACACCATGGGGAAGGCCGCCTCAAAACCGCCGACATAACGCCTAGTGTCGCGCAGATGATAGTCACCAACCCCGCGCTTGATCATCTCTTCTAAATACACGTTGTAAACCTCTTGCACGGTCGCTCCGAGCCGGACGCGTTGTCCGTGGTCGTTGAAGAAATCGACCGCTTGCTCAACCGTCCCTGACTTGAGTCGAGCTTTGAGGTCGACGTGTTTCCGGCAGATCTCGTCCACTTCCATACCAACCTCGTCGGCGGCAATTTTTGCGAGAATAAATATGCGCCGATCGCGTTCACTGAAGAACTCTGCTCGCGCACCGTCGCGACTCAATCGCTTCGCAACTTCCTTCGCGAGCTTTTTGGCTTTATCGAGAGTGCTTCGCCGCGGGGTTTTTCGAATGCTGCCTTCATAATAAGGGACGATGAACGAGTCGTAAGTCTTGCGCTTTCTTTCAATTACTGTCTTGCCGTCTGGTCCTTGAGACTCCACGTCAAGCCAACGGCTATTCTGGGAACGATAAATGTAAATGGTGACCGACCCGGCGGACTCCTTATCCACCGGTTTTCCTTTCCGCGCTGTTTTGACATCCTCAGCCATAGCTAATTTTCCTGGGGAAAGGTGTCGTTGCAACGTGAGCACCCAAGTTTTTGGAAAAAAAGTTGAGGCATCTCCGCACGGAAGCGCATGGGAGCGCGGGTGGCGAAAATCGCGACGAGCGGAAGGCGAACTTGGAGAAATTTCAGCGCGTGAACAGCCAGGGGCTGTTGCCACGTCGTTGCCACGGGGGTTCCGTCGATGTAAGTGGTTGGGAGAAATGGAGCGAGCGAAGGGATTCGAACCCTCGACACTCACGTTGGCAACGTGATGCTCTACCAGGCTGAGCTACGCTCGCTTCCGAAAGCTCGAAAAAACTACGGGAAATCCATTGAAATGCAAGCCCTGTTTTTGCGCCTCACTTGGGCGGAATAAACGCGAACGCCACCGCCGCCAGCACGCACGCAAACGCCGCGATATAATTCCACCGCATTCTTTCGCCAAGATAAGTGATCGCGAACACGCTAAAGACCACGAGCGTGATCACTTCCTGCATGATCTTCAATTGTGCCGGCGTATAAACGTTGCTGCCCCAGCGATTGGCCGGCACCTGCAGCATGTATTCGAAAAATGCGATACACCAACTGGTGATGATTACGAACCAAATCGACTTTTGCTTGTATTTCAAATGCCCGTACCACGCGAACGTCATGAAAATGTTCGAGCAGATGAGCAGCAAAACCGGCAGCCAGCGGGAGTTGGTTAAGGAATTCATAACTATTCAACAAACATTTTGGTCAATTCCATGCCGCCGTAACGGACGCGCAGGAAAATAATCTCATCACCTTTCGTTTTGTAAAATATCAGGAAACTCGGAAATTCTTTAACGCCAAAGCTTCTGATACCCGCTGGACGCAAATCTCGGCGAATTCTTCCCAATTCCGGAAATTTTTGCAAAACCCCGTCACCCGGATGACGGCTTTCTCCCAGCGAATGGAAATTTCAGGTGAAGCTGAAACGAAAAGATACGCCGTTATTTCCGCAAAATCGGCTTCGAAGACGGAACTGAAGATCAGCCGTTTCACGCGGCTGCGGCCCGCGCTTTGGCCGCAATTTGTCGCAATCGCGCCGCGCTGCCCGCCCTGAATTCGCCCGCGAGCGCTTCATCCACCCAAGCCTGATGCGCCTTGGCTCGTGCCCCTTGCTGAATTTTATGCTTGGAACGAAGCGTTTCCAAAACTTGGCGGGCAGGTTTGCCCGTGCCCCGCAGCATTTCTTTGAGCCCACGCTGAATTCCGCGGATGGCGTCGATCGTTTCCTCATAAGCGGCCGCGTTCTGCACAATTAACTCCGCTTTGCCATTGATCGTAAGCACCTCCGGCCGGCCCGTGGCTTTGAGCCGTTTCAGATGAGCTTTTGTGTTGCGTTGAAAATCGGTAAGCGAACGAATGTCTTCCAAGGAGATCATAACATCAAATTCAATGTTTTAAGCATGTTGGCACGGAACCGGGCCTAAGGCAACACTGACAAGGAAGAATTATAACCTTACCGGAATCTCTTTCTTCGCCAAAAATTTCTTCACATCCCCAATCGTATAAGTCCCAAAATGAAAAATGCTCGCGGCCAACACCGCATCGGCTTTGCCTTCGAGAAGGACATCGGCCATGTGTTCCAGTTTGCCCGCGCCGCCGCTGGCGACGACCGGCACGCCCACGGATTCGCTCACCCGCCGCGTAATCACCAAGTCAAAACCGGCCTTCGTACCGTCAGCATCGATCGAATTCAAAACAATCTCGCCCGCCCCGAGCGACACGGCTTTTTTTGCCCATTCGACCGCGTCCAGTCCAGTGTCCTTTCGGCCGCCATGAGAAAACACGCCCCATTTTTCTGGTCCAATTTTTTTGGCGTCGATGGAAACGACGATGCATTGGCTTCCGAATTTCTCAGCGCCCGCGCGGATCAAATCCGGATTGGCCAGTGCGCTGGAGTTGATGCTGATCTTGTCGGCCCCGGCGCGAAGCATCGTATACATGTCATCTACGGATTTGATGCCGCCGCCGACGGTGAGCGGCATGAAACATTGGTCCGCAGCGCATTCGATCACGTCCACCATCGTGGCGCGGCCATGGGCGCTCGCGGTGATGTCGAAGAATACCATTTCGTCCGCGCCTTGCTCATTGTAGCGGAGGGCGAGAGCGACCGGATCGCCGACATTGCGCAGTTCGCCCGCTTCGGCTTTGCCGAACTGGACGCCGCGCGTGACTTGGCCGGCATGGACGTCGAGGCACGGAATGACACGTTTTGCGATCATCGCTGAAGATTGAATCGATTCAGGAGAGGAGAAGCAACTATGGAATGGTTCCTCTTTTCCGAGGTAGTCCTGTTTTCCTCATTTTGCCCATAAAAACCGATGATTCGGTCAAATGAAACACAAGTGTGCATCTGACAAGTACCCCCGGAAGGAACAGCCGGATTTCGTTTCAACCAATGATTGCGCTCTCCAACACTCGCGTCTATAGGGGTTTTCACACAAAATGCTCCTCGCGGCTTTTCTCGG
>Ga0134126_10000117_pt1 | contig 101910 bp, 94 predicted proteins | sample KB31752_FD_96881 | JGI IMG/M metagenome (GOLD analysis project Ga0134126, IMG submission 96881) | Terrestrial soil microbial communities with excess Nitrogen fertilizer from Kellogg Biological Station, Michigan, USA - KB3-175-2 | ecosystem: Environmental > Terrestrial > Soil > Unclassified ... | reverse complement strand
GCTTGGGTGTTAGGTTTAAATTTTTCCCTTTTTTCTTCCGGGGGTGCGGGGGGGTCGCCCCCAGGCCAAAAAATAATTTGATTACCTCGCGGTCGCGTTCGCCCAAAATGCTCAGCGATCGTTTAATTTCCTGTGAAAGCGAATCAACCATCAGGTCGCTGTCCGTGCCTTTCTCGGTGCTTTGCAGCACGTCGAGCAAAGTATTTTCCTCGCCTGCAACAAATGGCGCATCCATTGATATCTGGCGGCCCGCGTTCGATAGCGAGTCCGAAATACGCTCAACGGTGGTTTCCATCTCCTCGGCAAGTTCCTCCGGCGTGGGCTGGCGCTCCAGGTGCTGCTCAAGCTTCGAGGCACTTTTGCTGATCTTGCTCAATGACCCTATCTGGTTCAGCGGCAAGCGCACAATACGGCTCTGCTCGGCTACAGCCGATAAGATCGACTGCCTGATCCACCAAACAGCGTACGAAATAAATTTAAAGCCTTTGGTTTCGTCAAAACGCTTGGCCGCTTTGATCAGGCCGAGGTTGCCTTCGTTGATCAGGTCGCCCAGCGTAAGGCCCTGGCTCTGGTATTGTTTTGCCACCGACACCACAAAGCGCAGGTTTGTTTTGGTCAGGCGCTCCAATGCGGCCTGGTCGCCCTCACGTATCTTTTGGGCAAGTATCACTTCTTCCTGCGCGGTGATCAGGTCAACTTTTCCAATTTCATGTAAATATTTTTCCAGCGATTGTGATTCGCGGTTAGTAATAGATTGTGTTATCTTTAGTTGTCTCATGCTCATAAAAATCAACCCGGTATCGCCAATTCAAAAACGCCAGCACTTACCGGGAGAGGGTAAAAAAGTAAAATAAAACCGTTTGCAGCAAACGGCCATCGAAGCCGCCTATTAAGGTATGCTTAAACTAAGCAGGGAGAGTAAAAAGGACGTGTGATTTGCTTTAATGCCGCAAAGGTAATCATTTAAATGTTAGATGGATGTAAAATAATGAGATAAAAAGGGGTAAAATGCTTACTCCCGGTCGCCGTATGATGTGCGTGTTTATCGCGAGGGCTATTCTGTAATCCTTAATCATTGCTGATCAAGGTTCAGACAAACAACAAAAACCCCGGCGATGCCGGGGCCCTCGTTACACACTTTAAAATTACATTCAAATCTTTTGGCTTATTTCCACACCGCCCACTTGCCCGGCGCAGCCCAGTTGGTGGCGCCGATGGCGCCGCGATAGGTAGTGTTAACAAAGAATGACGATGAAAAATCCGGACCGCTAAAGTCAGACCCCGAAAGCGCAGGCGAACCTGTTACCGGGGTAAGGTCGGGCGCGCCCGACGAATACATGGCCCGCAATTTTAAATCGGAGCTCGCGGCTATCACGGTATTGTTATTTACGCTGTTGGTAGCAAAAGCGGTTAACTGCGGATCGGGGATCACAGAAGTGCTGATATCCCAGCAAAAAGCACGGGCGGTTGTATCGGCGTTCACCAGGTTATTTTTGAATTCCGAATAAACCCCGGCAAGCAGGATGGGACGTGTTTTCATACACACCATTAACCCGCCTTGCGGATATTCGGCTATGATCGAATTTCTTAAAGCAAATTCAGTCCCTTTACGGATATAAACCGCCTGGTTCAAATTGCTCTTAACCATTTCGTTGCCCTGGGGGCCAATAATAGTGACGTTCGAAATTACCGGCCTCGAAATAGGCGGGTTTGTAGTGGGCACCTCGTCGGTATAGCTTTCTATCCCGTTTGCCCTCAATGCCTGTGATGAGGCAGCGGTGCGGTATGAGATCAAAAACTGCAGCTTACCGGTGTAACCAAGGTCGATATCAAAGTCGTCGTCGCCGTTATTATAGCCTATTAAATGGGTTGCGTTAACAGTACCGCCCACAAACTGGAATCCATCGTCGTTGGAGTGCTCAACCATTACGTTATCGATCTTTGTTCCAGAGCCAACGCCGTTGAGCGATAACCCGGCTACTTTGTCCACGATCCACTCGTCCTCGGCGGGCGGGTTAATGCCCCCGGCATATTCAATACGCAGGTAAGTGATGGAGCCGGAATTATCACTGGCATTGGTACCGCCATATTGCGTATCTGCCGACACCGGCAAACCCATTGCATTACCTTGTACCACATTGGTGGGTGCACTGCCTAAAATTACCAGCGCGCCCCAGTCGCCCTGGGCTTTAACGGCTGCGTTTGAGGTGAAAACCACCGGCTGGTCGGCAGTGCCATTGATAAATATCTTGGCCCCGCGGGTTATTACCAGAACGGTTTTCTTTTCAGCCGTGTCATTTTTTTCCGCGTAAATGGTCGTCCCGGCAGGAATGGTCAGCGTAGCGTTGTTTTTTACATACACTTGTCCTTTCAGGATGTAGTGTGTATTGGCATTCAATACAGTGTTTTGAGTGATGTTTCCCTGCAAAGTTTCGGTCTTTACCGAAGCCTGGGTACTCACGGTATCTTTCTTACAGCCCATCCAGGCCGCAATCAGGATCAATACGAAAATAGTATAGTTTTTCATAACTTAATTAATTTATAATTACTTCCATTTAGTTTTGATGCAATTTTTATGCCTAAATATTAATCAACGTTTCATCACCGGCACATTTAACAAAAAAAAGAGCCCCGGAATACCGGGGCCCTCTAATCACACACACTTTCCCAAAATTTTATCGGTCGCCGCGATCATGCCGATCGTAGTCGTGATACGCACGGTCGTGGTAATGATACCTATACGGACGATAACCCACGCCGACGTAGCATCCAGAAGTTATAGATACAAAAGCGGCTATGATAAGGGCAAACCCTATGAATCTCTTTTTCATGATAATTTATCTTTACACCCGGTTTCGTACGGGTATTTAACTATTAGATATATTTTACAACCAAAGGATTAATCAGCCCATAAAAAATTATTAAAAAAAGAGTGCGAGCCTTAATTTGGCAAAGAATGGCGTCCCCGGCGTAAAGCTCATCTGGTCCACCGGCGCAGGTTCGCCTCTCAGCCTGGATATTTCTTCGGCCTCAAACTCGTTCCATTTCACGTTGAAAAGATTTTCGACGGTCAGGCCTATCTCGTATCGTTTTTGCGTATAGTTCAACTTAAGGTCGGTTACATAGTAGCCTTCAGCCCTTAGCGTGTTGGTATTATTGCCGGGGCGGCTATGCATATAGCGATAGCTTAGCCCGCCGTTAATTCCGTTTTCGAGCTTCAAGTCGAGGCCGCCCGTACTGGTAAACGTGGGCGCCAGCGCCAGGTAGCCCGTATTTTTGGCACTGTCGGCCAGCCGCGGCCGTGCAAGGTTAATGTTCAGGTCGGCAAAAAGCCATTTTGCCAATTGGTAACGGGCGGAAATATCCGCCCCCTCGCGTTTCGTTTTACCCCCGGGAACGATCGTCCCATCATCCGACAATACAAACTCCTGCTGCAGGTACAGGTACCATAAGGCGGCATTAACGTACAGGTGAGGCAATGGTTTCCAGTTCAGTCCCAGGTCGGCGCCGTAAGCCGCAGGCAGCGTTTGTAACCCGTTATTTCCGATCACCGCTGCCGCTTTGTTGGAGTGAAAGCCCTTCCCGGCCTTCAGATAAAATTGAATTTCGTTGTTTGGGGTATATTGAATATTGACTTTGGGACTGACGATCACATTCGTTTTTGTACTGTCGTGAAAATCGAAATTAAAATAATCGACCCGCGCGCCCGCATTAAACAGCCACCTTCCGGTCTCAAGGCTTTCGTCAAGGTAGATCCCGCTGTTGTTCTGACGGGTATCGCCCGCAAACACCGGCTCAATAAATTGATAGTTTTCAGTTACTTGATTGATTACTGCCCCATATATCCTGTCGAACCGGCTGTTTAACCCGGCGGTTGAGGTAAGCACCGCATTCCCCAGGTAACTTTTTTTGATTAGCCTGCCATTATAGCCAAACATATCCCTTGTTTCCTGCTGGTGCCTCAGGTCGCCGTTAAGGCTATCGCCGGCAAAAAACGTCGAATTAACATTTAGCTGAAAAGTATAGTGCGTGTAGTAAAGCTGGTTTTCCGTCGACCAGCCGTTTTTCAGGTCGGTATTTAGTTTGGCTATCGCATTGGTGCGGGTCGATCTGCCCCCCTGCGCACTGTCGATCGTACCGAACCGGCTGATGGGATCGGCTGCGCCGGGAACAGTATAGGGGTTGCCGTCAGCATCAATAGCTGTTGTTTCTTTTTCGGCCGCGCGCCCGGGGATCTCGCCCGACGCTGCCCAGCTGGTGGTAAAAGTTGAAGCGCTTAACGTTAATACATTGTTTTGATCCAGCGGCCTAACATATTTACCGAACAAGTTAAGCCGTTTATAATGCTCGGGCAGCCTGAAGGGCCCGTCGGTGTAATTATATTCACCGGCTACATAAGCGTTCTCACCATTTTGTTTGGCTTTATTGCTTAATAAGTCTATAAGGCCTGCCACGCGGAAGGTGTTGAATTGGCCGCCCTCCAGGCTGATCACGCTTTTGTCCAGGGCGTCTTTAGTGGTAAAGCTTAAGTAACCGGCGGTGTTAAAATCACCCTGGTAAGTATAATATGGGCCTTTGCCATAATCATATACAGAAATAGTTTCGGGGATCAAAAAATGGAGGTCGGCATAACCCTGGCCGTGGATATGCGAAACCATATTAACAGGTATGCCATCCAGCGACACGGCCAGGTCAGTGCCGTGGTCGGCATCAAAGCCCCGCACAAATATTTGCTCGGCCTTGCCGCCTCCCATATGCTGTGCGATAAAAAGCCCCGGTACCAGCCGCATCAGGTCCTGCGACGAATTGACCGGGCGGAGGCTAAGATCGATCGCGCTTAGGGTATGGAAGGAGTTATTGCTGAACGCCGGCGAAATCGTTACCTCTTTAAGGTCGATCTGCCGGCGGACGATCGGTATAACTATACGCTTTAGGTTACTTTTAACATTTATTTGCTGCTGCTGGTACCCGATAAAGGATACCACCAGCGTGGCCGAATCCGCGGGCAGCGGGAGTTGGAAATTGCCCGACCGGTCGGTTGCGGTGGTTTTGCCGTTTATGCCGCACGTTACGCTGGCATATTCCACCGGTTGCCGGGTAATTTCGTCAATGATTTTTCCCCTGAAGATATGTTGTGCCCTGGCAGCCGTCGTTATCAATAAAAATACGACAACTGCAGGGATCATTTTTTTAATTCTGATCACTTGTAGCCTATAATTATAATCCGGCGAAGCCGGTTATTTAAAAAAATGTTGATTGGGTTGCTTGCAAAACCGCGCACTACCGGCATATGTGGCGGGACAATGGTACCAGGTTTTACAAAAAAATAAAGATCAGCCGAACCGGGGTGGCCTGAAAATACCGCTGCCGGCATTAGGCGATAAAGTACAGTTATAGGGAATGAACATTACCCGCAACAATACCTGGTGGAATTTAACTTTGGTTTGCGGGAATGTGAAAGCTTCCTGGAAGAGATTTTTTTGCGATTGCCGCTCCTGGCTTTTTTCCCGGTCTTCGGCCTGCTTTATCTTTTTCATGAAATAGCATTTGCCGTTGCAATGCATCCAGGGCTTATTTCTGTTTTCGCAAAGTTTGCCCGCGATATAATTCCGGTTAAGCTCAAAGCCCGCATAAATAAAAAAGCGGGACAGGTTTGAGGCTGTTAAAGCAACGATCAGCAAATAAGCAACAAAGCGGTAGCCCATCGGGGTGCAAAGGTAAAATGCTAAACACTGATACAACGCCCGCGCCGCAGAAATGTTTAATTTATATTCTTTCTAAACACCGCATAAAAAAACCCGCCCGGGGGCAGGTTCAGTTTTGTTCCTTTTATGGCTATTTATCCGCGCGTTTCAGCGTTGTATGGAATTTCATGCCGTTAAAGTCAATATCCAGGCCGGCGGTGTCGGCATCTGCATAATACTTGCCGGTATGTTTAACGTCAGTCCCGTTCACGTCCAGGCTGAACGAAAAATCGGTGCCGGTCACTTTCCCGTTTGATATAGCCACGTCACCCTGCGGCGAGGTCGCTGTTCCGGTTAAGTTATTGCCATCTACCTTTAACACGTAGGTTAATGGAAATTCGTTGCCATCGGGCGTTTTGATAGAACCGGTCCATTTACCGGTCATATCAGCGATGACCGCGAAGCAAACCACAAAGCAGCATAACAGGGCGGTTGTTGTAAAGATCTTTTTCATTTGTTTTGGTTTTTTTTGTTAAGATAAACTATGTGTAATATTATAGATATTTAAGACATGGGCTAAAGATTCCGGACTTTTTGACTTCAGACTTTCTTCACTGCGCCCTTTTAAGCGTCGTATGTGTCTTGGTGCCCATGAAATTCACATCCATTCCCACGGAATCTCCGGCAGTGTAATACCTCCCGGTGTGGGGGTATGCGTTGTTTTCAACAGTCACGCTAAATTTAAAATCGTTGCCCTTCACCATACCGCTGTCCAACGGTACCGCTATGCCGTTGACTTCCAGTGTGCCGGATAGTTTGCCGCCGTCAACTTTGAAAGTATACGCAAGCGGATATTGATTACCGTCAGGAGCGTTTAAAACGCCGGTCCATTTGCCGTTCAGGTCGGCAAAAATAGCTGCCATGCCAACGGCGAAGCAGCTTAATAAAAGAATTGTGATTAGGAATTTTCTTTTCATGATTCAGGATTTTCAATAAGACTGCATAACGGGCGCAGGTGTTACAACGCAAGCCGTTTTATACGATAAAAATAGTTTATTTATCGGACAAACGGCAAATGATAATTATTTAACGATAATATATTTTCTATCGCCAAAAGGCACACCTGAATATTCCACCACTTATTAGTGCGGCCTCTTACCGATTTTCCCTTTTCAGCGTGGCGTGCGACTTAATTTTTCCCAGGCTGATATCCACGCCGACCGAATCGCCGTAGAATTTACCGCTATGGTCAAATTCCATCCCTGCAATCACCACGTTGAACGTGAAATGGTCGCCGGTGATCACCCCATCGTTGATTTCCAGGTCGCCTTTTGGAGTTTTTGCAGTTCCGGTCAGCCGACCGCCATCGAGTTTAAAATTGTACAGCAAGGGATATTCATCGCCCTGGTCGGTCTTTAGCAAACCCGTCCATTTTCCATTTAAATTGGTAATACCGGCAGCGCTTGCAAAAAAGCAGCCCAGTAAAAGCGCAGTTGTAATGATTTTCTTTTTCATGGTAAGTTTTTATAAAGGTAGATTGGCAATTATACCTGATCATGAAGTGAGTGTTAAGTTTAATACCAGCATGTTTTTATAACTGATGATTTGTTAACATTTGATTGAATTATTACCACCTTCGAAATCAGGTGACCTGTAATAAAATAATTACGCAGGTGAAATTCTCATAATAACTAATAGTATGTACTTTTGAAAAGAGGAGATATCAAGGGATGATCAAAAGAATTTATTTCGTGCTGCTTACCTGCATAAGCTTTTCAGCGTATGCACAAAAACAGGACTATCCCATACAGCCTGTACCATTTACCAGTGTAAAGCTGAACGACCAGTTTTGGACCAAACGCATTGAAATCAACCGGACGGCTACCATACCGGCGTCTTTTGCGCGGTGCGAAAGTACAGGACGGGTAAAAAACTTTGTGATGGCGGCCGAGCATAAGGGCAAGTTTTGCACGGCGTACCCTTTTGACGACACCGACATCTACAAAACCATCGAGGGCGCTTCCTATTCGTTAGCAGTGCATCCCGATCCAAAGCTGTCGGCCTATATCGATTCGTTGATCGGCATTATCGGAAAAGCCCAGGAACCAGACGGTTACTTATATACCGCCCGCAGCATCGACCCCGTGCATCCGCAGGCGTGGGCCGGTCCCGAGCGCTGGATAAACGAGCAAAAAAGCAGTCACGAGCTATATAACTGCGGCCATATGTACGAAGCTGCCGCCGCGCATTACATGGCCACCGGCAAACGCAATTTTTTAAACATCGCCCTTAAAAATGCCGACCTGCTGGTGCGCACTTTCGGGCCGGATAAAAAACATGTGGCCCCGGGACACGAGATCGTTGAGATGGGCTTGGTGAGACTATACCGCATTACAGGTAAAAAGGATTATTTGTATTTGGCAAAATTTTTTATCGATCAGCGCGGCATAAAACCCTATAATAAGAAAAGCAAAAATACTTACGAGAACGGTACCTATTTCCAGGATGATAAACCCGTTATCCAACAGGACGAAGCCGAGGGCCACGCCGTACGTGCCATGTATTTATACTCGGGCATGGCCGATGTTGCCGCCCTTACCGGGGACACCGCTTATCTGAAAGCGATCGACCGGATATGGAACAACATGGTAGGTAAAAAAATGTATGTGCAGGGCAGCATCGGCGCAGTTGGCGATGGCGAGCGTTTCGGCGATAACTATGAGCTACCCAATGCCACCGCGTATAACGAAACCTGCGCCGCCATCGGCAGCGTTTTCTGGAATCAGCGCATGTTCCTGCTGCACGGCGACTCGAAATATATCGATGTGCTCGAAAAAACATTATATAACGGGCTGATATCAGGTGTCGGGCTGGATGGCAAATCTTTCTTTTATACCAACGCCATGCAGGTGAGCAACAGCTTTAACCAACCCGACCTGGAACGCGAACGCTCGGGATGGTTTACCTGTTCCTGCTGCCCGACTAACGTTGTGCGGCTTATCCCTTCTATCCCGGGGTATATTTATGCCCAAAACGGCAGCGATGTGTATGTAAATCTTTTTATCAGCGGAACCGGAAACTTAACCGTAAATAATAAGGCGGTAAAAATAACCCAGCAAAATAATTACCCATGGGATGGCGCGCTGGCTTTTACCGTCGATCCCGCATCAGCGCTCGATTTCAATTTAAAGATCCGCATCCCCGGCTGGGCGCAAAACCAGGCCATGCCGTCGGACTTGTACAGCTACGAGCAATCCAGGTCGCAAAAGATCGTTATCACCGTGAACGGTAAGCCGGTTGACTACCAAATGGAAAACGGTTATGCCGTTATAGGTAAAAAATGGAAAAAGAATGATGAGGTGCGCTTAACTTTGCCGATGGACGTGCGGCGGGTGGTTGCCAATGCCGCCGTGCCCGACGATAACGGTAAGATAGCCCTGCAGCGCGGCCCCATTATCTACTGCGCCGAGTGGAAGGACAATGACGGCAAAGCCGGGAATATCATTATCCCGAAAGGAACAGTTTTCATGCCCGAATTTGAGCCATCGCTGCTGAATGGCGTAACGATTTTAAAAGGACAGGTAAAGACCGTCGACCTTGACGAATCGGCGCAAACCATCAGCACGACCAGCAAAACCATGACGGCCATACCCTATTATGCATGGGCCAACCGCGGTAAAGGCGAGATGACCGTTTGGTTTCCAGAGCAGGTAAAAGATATTGAACTGATCTCAAAATAATAAAGTACGAGGCAAATTAAAAAGCAATAAACCCTCTTTGCCGCTCGCGGGAGAGAGGGTGGTCGAGCGAAGCGGAGACCGGGTGTGTTAATTATACAAACGAAAGACTATAAGAGATCTCAAAATAAACAAAACATGAGCATTGTATGGAAGGGGATTTTCCCCGCGGTAACCACGAAATTCACGAATAACGACGAACTTGATTTTGACGCATTTGATAAAAACATTGAGGCGCAGCTTGAGGCGGGTGTCAAAGGGATTATCATCGGCGGATCGTTGGGCGAAGCCAGCGTATTAACCGATATCGAAAAGACCGAACTGTTAAAGCATACCGTAAAGCTGGTAAACAAACGGGCGTACGTGATCTTAAATATCGCGGAGCAAACCACCAAAGCGGCGTTAGCTTGCGTTGCCAATGCCGAAAAATACGGTGCCGACGGATTGATGATGCTTCCGCCGATGCGCTACAAAGCGGATGAAGCCGAAACAGTTGAATACCTTGCCACAGTTGCAAAAAGCACGCCGCTGCCCATTATGATCTACAATAACCCGTACGATTATAAGATCGAGGTGACGCTGGATATGTTTGAACAACTGGCCAAATACGACAATATCCAGGCGGTGAAAGAATCGACCCGCGACGTAAGCAACGTGACGCGGATGATCAACCGTTTTGGCAGGCGTTATAAAATATTGTGCGGTGTTGATACGCTGGCCTTGGAAAGCCTGTTTATGGGCGCCGATGGCTGGGTGGCAGGCTTAGTGGATGCCTTCCCGAATGAAACGGTAGCCATATATAACCTGGCAAAACAAGGGCGCCACCAGGAGGCGTTGGCCATTTACCGGTGGTTTTTACCGGTTTTGGAACTCGACATTCATCCCAAGCTGGTGCAGTATATCAAATTGGCCGAAACAGAAACGGGATTGGGTACCGAGAACGTAAGGCTGCCGCGTTTGCCGCTTAAAGGAAGCGAGCGCGAACGCATCCTGTCGGTTATTCATAAAGCCATTGCTACAAGGCCTGATTTGCCGGTGGGCAGCCGGGGTGTTACGGCTGAGGCAGATGTAACCGGGGTTAGTTAAAAATAATATCCCGAATGACATTGTTATTGCGAGCGGAGCTAAGAATCCCCCGCGCTTTCAGGAAACAACATACATGATACAATTGGACGTTGAGAAAGCTCCATATTTGAAAAGGTTGCGAACCTACGGCTCGCTTTTGTTAATTGATATTTTTGCTACAAATGGATAGTGCCTACGGCACATTCTGGCATTGTGAATGGCAGCAAAAAATTGATTATAGTAATAAAACGATATCGCATTGCCCCGTGGGGGCTACCTGTTTGTAGAAAAGATTTACACGACAAATGGATAATGCTTACGGCAAATTTGGCATTGGGAATGGCAGCAAAAATTGATTATAGTAATAAAACGATATCGCATTGCCCCGTAGGGGCTACCTGGTTTGTAGAAAAGATTTACGCCACAAATGGATAGTGCCTACGGCACATTCTGGCATTGTGAATGGCAGCAAAAATTGATTATAGTAATAAAACGATATCGCATTGCCCCGTAGGGGCTACCTGGTTTGTAGAAAAGATTTACGACAAATTGCCCCTTCGGGGCTACCCATTTTAACGAATATGAATACACGAAATTTAATCGGATACGAATACCTGCCGGAGCTCGGCAAAAAATTCAAAGCGGTTAACCCCGCCTTAAACGCCGACCTGCCGGGCGAATTTTACGCCGCAAGCATGTCGGAAGCCGACGCTGCAATGAACCTCGCCGATAAGGCATTCCAGGTTTACCGATATATTGGCCGGGATAAAAAAGCGGCTTTTTTACGTGGCATTGCCGATAACCTGAAAGCAATCAGCAACGAGATCGTGCAACGGGCCATGGGCGAAAGTGGTTTGCCCGAGCAGCGCTTACAAGGCGAGTTGGTGCGTACCACTAACCAGTTGTATATGTTCGCCGATTTGCTCGAGGAAGGTTCATGGGTGGAGGCGATCATCGATACGGCCATTCCCGATAGGAAGCCTTTACCCCGGGCGGATATCCGTAAAATGATGGTTCCTATCGGACCGGCGGTGGTTTTTGGCGCAAGCAATTTCCCGCTGGCGTATTCTGTGGCCGGGGGTGATACTGCGGCGGCGCTGGCAGCAGGTTGCCCTGTAGTGGTGAAGGCGCACCCTGCGCACCCGGGCACGAGCGCCCTGGTTGCCGCGGCGATAAAAAAAGCAGCCGAACAGCACGGTATGCCTGAAGGGGTCTTCTCCATGCTCTACGATGACGGCTTTGCTATTGGCGAAGCGCTGGTAAAGCATCAAAAAACGAAGATCGTAACCTTTACCGGATCATTTACAGGGGGGATGGCATTAATGAAAATGGCGCGCGAACGTGATGAACCTATCCCCGTTTTCGCTGAAATGGGAAGCATTAATCCTGTAATATTATTGCCCGGGGCCTTGGAAAACCGTGCTGAGGAACTGGCGAAATTATCTGGTTCCATTACCACTAACGCGGGGCAGTTTTGCACACAGCCCGGATTATTGATCGCCATCAAATCGCCTGCTTTAGATAGGTTTAAAAAAGCGCTCGCGGTTGCGATAGCAGATGTTAATTCGGCCACGATGCTTACAAAAGGCATTGGCTCCAACTATGGAAAACTGGTGCGCGACCGCCTGGCCGAAAGCGCTGTCTCTGTTATTGCCCGGTCAGACAAAAAGGATCCCCAAAAGGAGAACCAGGCCCAGCCCATTGTCGTAGAAATAAACGCGTCCGCATTCTTATCGGATGAAAAATTTAAAGAGGAGGTTTTTGGTCCCTACACCATGCTCGTCGTCGCTGACGATGCAGCACAGATGGAGCATGTGGTCGGTTCGCTCCAGGGGCAGCTAACGGCGTCCATTATGGCCGAAAAGGATGAACTGCCGCAATATAAAGCATTAACCGATAAGCTGGCCGATCTGGCCGGGAGGGTGATCCTGAATGGTCCGCCCACCGGCGTGGAGGTGGGCAATGCCATCAATCATGGCGGTCCTTTTCCGGCGACCACCGACAGCCGGTTTACTTCAGTGGGTACATCGTCTATCAAGCGCTTTGTGCGGCCCGTATGCTGGCAAAACTGGGATGAAGATTTACTGCCCGATGAATTAAAAACAAGTAACCCGCTCCGGATATGGCGGCTGGTAAATAATCAATGGACGAGGTAGGAGTCTAAAGTCTGTAGTCCTAAGTCTTGAGTCAGTTTTTTCTGACTTTGGACTTAAGACTCAGGACTTAGGACTGATAGATTACACTAAATGGTCAACAAAACATTTTTCTGTATCGACGCGCATACCTGCGGCAACCCGGTAAGGCTGGTAGCCGGCGGCGGCCCAAACCTGCAGGGCAGCAATATGAGCGAAAAACGCCAGCACTTTTTACGGGAATACGACTGGATACGCAAAGGCTTGATGTTTGAGCCACGGGGGCACGACATGATGTCTGGTAGTATCCTTTACCCGCCCCACGATCCGGAAAATGATGTAGCGGTTTTGTTTATAGAAACCAGCGGCTGCCTGCCCATGTGCGGACACGGCACCATCGGTACCATCACCATTGGCATAGAGGAAGGCTTGATAACGCCCAAGACGCCGGGCCTGGTGCGCATGGAAGCACCGGCGGGCCTGGTGCTGATCGAATACAAGCAGGAAGGGAACAAAGTTAAGTCGGTAAAGCTCACCAACGTACCGGCTTACCTTGCCGCCGAAAACCTGGAGGTGGAATGTCCCGGGTTGGGACCGTTGACCGTCGACGTTAGTTATGGCGGTAATTTTTATGCTATTGTTGATCCCCAGCAAAATTTTAACGGCCTGGACGATTATTCAGCCGATCAGCTGATATCATGGAGCCGGGTATTGAGGCAGCGCATTAATGAGAAATATACTTTCGTTCATCCCGACAATCCGACGATCAACGGTTGCTCGCATATTCTGTGGACGGGCAAAACCATATCGCCTGATGCAACCGCGCGCAACGCTGTTTTTTATGGCGATAAAGCGATCGACCGGTCGCCCTGCGGAACAGGCACATCAGCGCGCATGGCGCAGTGGCATGCGAAAGGCAAATTAAAAAAAGGCGATGTGTTTTTTCACGAAAGCATTATCGGCAGCACGTTTATTGGCAGGGTGGAAGACGAGGTGACGGTGGGCGGCAAACCGGGCATTATTCCCAGCATTGAAGGCTGGGCAAAGGTTTACGGCTATAACACGATAAAAATTGACGACGATGATCCCTACGCATTTGGGTTCCAGGTGATATAAAAAATCGTGTCATTGCGAACGAGGAACGAGTGAAGCAATCTCGTCGTTATGCTTATGACGATGTTATTAAAAAAAAAGCACAAACGCGACGAGGTGGCTTCTCCGCCGTTCGGCGGATCGCAATGACATAGTTTAATAGATTAAATTTAAATGAGTAAAGCAATTATAATCGGCGGCGGGGTAATTGGGCTGTTCTCGGCCTATTACCTGCACAAATCAGGATGGGAAGTAGAAGTTTTAGAGCAAGGCGACCTGTCTGATAACTGCTCGTTTGGCAATGCCGGTATGGTTACGCCCAGCCATTTTGTGCCGCTGGCGTCGCCCGGAATGGTGGAGCAGGGCATCCGCTGGATGTTTAACAGCAAAAGCCCGTTCTATGTAAAGCCAACGCTCAACAGGGAGCTAATCGGCTGGGGATTAAAATTTGTAAAAAGCGCGACCAAAAAGCATGCGGAACGCTCGGCTGGCGTATTACGGGATATTTCGCTGCTGAGCAAAGATCTTTATCACGAATTTGAAAAGGATACGTCAATAGATTTCGGCCTGGCGGATAAAGGTATTCTGATGCTTTTCAAAACCGCCAAGATGGAAGACGAGGAACGGCATCTTGTTGAAAAGGCCACCAACCTTGGACTCGATGCGCAATACCTCACAGCTGAAGAGTGCCGCAAATTGCAGCCGGATATCGAACTGGATATTTTGGGCGCGGTGCATTACTATTGCGATGCACACATGTATCCCAACAAGCTGATGGCGGGGTTGGTAAAACACCTGGAGGCAGAAGGTGTGAAAATTCACCGGCATACCGAAGTGACCAAAATAAATCAGCATGACGATAAAATAACATCTGTCACCACTAAAGACCGGGAGTTTACCGGCGATGCTTACCTGGTTGCGGGCGGCGCCTGGTCGCCGGCCATTGCGAAGCTGGCAGGTTTAAAAATTCCCTTAATGCCGGGCAAAGGTTATTCGTTTATGGTACATAACCCGGTCAAAAAGATGACGATACCCTCCATCCTGTGTGAGGCAAAGGTAGCCGTGACGCCGATGAACGGCAGTATCCGCTTTGGCGGGACCATGGAGATCGGCAAAATAAACGATAAGGTAAATATGAACCGGGTAAAAGGCATTGTCGAATCGGTGCCACAATATTTTCCGGATTTTAAGCTCGACGTTCCCGCCGAAAAAGATATCTGGTTTGGTTTTCGCCCGTGCTCACCGGATGGGCTTCCTTATATAGGCTTGTCGAAAAAGTATGACAACCTGGCCATCGCGACGGGTCATGCCATGATCGGCTTAAGCCTGGCGCCTGCTACAGGTAAAATCATTGCGGACGCCTTTAACGCCGGAAAACCAGCTGTTGATACCTCACTGTTCGCGCCGGAAAGGTTTGAATAACTTTCTTTGTCTTTGTCATCCTGAACCAGCCTGCCGGCTGGCGGGCGCAGTGAAGGATCTTCTCCATCCGCAAAGTAGCCGATGCTCAGCACAGCGAAGAAGATTCTTCGTTATCACTCAGAATGACAAAAGGAAAAAATTTTTATTTTTATAAATGCGTCATTATAACTTCTACACCTATATTCTTACTAACTATAGCAAAAAAGTTTTATACACCGGTGTTACCAATGACCTGGACAGAAGACTATATGAACATTATTTTGGATTAGATCAGGAAGGCAGCTTTACCAGCAAATATAAATGCTATTATTTAGTATGGTTTGAGAGACATCAATACATCAACAATGCTATTGAACAGGAAAAAGAGATAAAAGGCTGGTTACGCAGTAAAAAAATAAAATTGATTGAAGAATATAATCCTGGGTGGCATTTTCTAAACAAGGACATTATGGAATGGCCGCCTACCCGCACCTACTAAAAATCTCCTTTTGTCATTCTGAACGAAGTGAAGAATCTTCTTCAAGCTGAAAGTCCGCCGTGTACCTATAGCGTAGAAGATTCTTCGCTACGCTCAGAATGACAAATGCTTATTGATGAAGATAATTTCACATTACGGGATTCTATAATAATAGATCGGCGAGTACACCCCCTCGCTCGTCGTATAATACCCTTTACCATCCGGCGTAAAGCCAATAGCCTCACCCTGTTTTTCCTGGGTGTATGGCAATATCCGCGGTGGCTTTTGGATCGTTTTCCAAATGGGTTCGCCGCCGCTGCGCTTCCAGTAATATACTTTGGTATAGCTTTTTATCAATACCTGCTTACCATCTTTCGAAATATCGCCCGCGGTGATCCACTTAAACAATTTATAGCCCGGGAAAAACAATTTGCACCGTTTGGTTAATACTCTTGTCTCATTGGGTTTAAAATCCAGCGGCGATGTATAAACCGTCACTGAATCCTGTCTTTTTGATACAATGTAAATCAATTTTTCTATCGGATCGATCATCAGCGTTTCCGCGTCCTTGGGCCCGTCGGGATAAATAAAATGGATCGCAGCTGCGTCGGCGGCGCATACGCTATCGGTTGCCCACGCCTTTTTTTCTTCCATCCGGTAAACGCTGATATATTTTCGTTCGGCGTCATTATCGCCAATATCGCCCATGTACACGTAACTTTTCTCGTCAACCGGGCCCGGGCCGGCAGCAATATCCTCGCAATCGGCCACACCGAGCTTCACAGCCGGGTCTCCTTTAAAGTAGATAATGGATTTTACCTTTCCGGAAGGCAGCATGGCAAAAAAACGACTCGTGTCGCCACTGTCGTTATGCACATAATAAATATCATGATTGATGCCCGATGCCGCAATGCCCGAGATCTCGTCCATGTCCCTTCGCTGCAGCCTGCCGGTTATACCCGTATGGCGTTCATCGTGCCGGTGCCAGCCATAGGCCCCAAAAAATAAAAGGACAACCAGCGGAATTAAAAGCTTTATTTTTTTCTCACGACTCATGCCTGTCGGTCTGTTGCATTATGCTGGTAATAACGCAAAAATAGGACTTTAGTATTGTCTTTGTAAAACAGAAAATGCAGCCATCGCTACTCCATCACAGCCACAGGCTGTGGCGTTTCAACAGCACGCTTCGGGCTGTCAGTCACTATGTGCTTCCCTCGTTCTTTGCGTACTATCCGGTTAAACAATGATATTTCGCGCTCGAACAGGAACCTGAAGAACAATTTGGTCCATGAGGTATGATAGTACAATGTGTCGTAGTATCCCGGGGCGGTTTTTTTTATTTGCGGAAGCTTGTTCCAGGGAATAGAAGGAAAATCATGGTGCTCGTTATGAAAACCTACATTAAATGCCACCGTATTCAAAGGGCCGTAATAACTGTACGTTTCCTGGTCGGTATCATGGGTTAAATAGTGCTCCTGTATCCAGCGTGCGCCCAATGGATGCAAGCCTATCGAGAACCAAAAGCTGATAAATAAAAACGCGATGGCGTGCCAGCCAAAAAAATACCAGACAGCCGCCGTAAATACGGTCTGGACAACAATATTTGTCAGCATCCAGCCGTCAAAAAAATCGATCTCTTTTAACCGCGATACACGTGTGCCCTGGAACAGGGGAAAAAACAAAAGCCACAGTGTTTTACCCAAAAAGGAGTTATTGATCAGCCTGGCTTCCCATTTGTTCGGCAGGTCGGCGTCAAGCTCGTGAATACCCTGGAAGGAGTGATGTTTAAGATGGTATTTTTCGAACGACATGGCGCCCGGCATAATATGCGGAAGATTAGCAAACATCGACGCCCACCGGTTAGCGGTGCGGCTTTTAAAGATCAGCTGATGGGTACACTCGTGTATCATCACAAATAAAGCATGATTTGCGAAAGCGCCATATAGATACGCTGCGCCGATGATAACCCACCACGATTGATCGCGTACAAGCCATGAAATACCGATCATCGAGCCTACCAGGCCGATGATGGCCAGTATAGTTGCCGGGTTTTTTCCAACCAGGTTTCGCACTTGCGGAAACTCTTGTAAAATTTGCTTGGTTCGGATATGGTGGGGTTCAGACTCTTGCGAATAAATAAAATCACTCTTTTTGGCTATCATATTAGGGTGGGCAAATCGTAAAGCGGTAAAGATACGTATTAGGCCGCTTAAATGTAAATCGACTATGAATTTTACGATAAATAATTAGTTAATAGTTTATACTCAACGAACAAATCAGGCTCATTCCAGCTAAAATTTATCCAGTTAAAGATTTTACTCCGGCTTGTAAACCAACACTTTAAATGAATTAGGCAGGGCTTTGCGCGTGCCCGGCTCAAAGTCGGGGGCGCTCAAATAAATTTTGCGCGTTTTGGCATCAAAGGCCATGGTTTTTGCCCTGGTTTTTGTAACGAGGGTTTGAATAACGCTGTACTTATCAGCCGATTCCTGCTTAATGATCGTCGTAGTTGCATCGCCGTTGGATACAAAGATAAGTTTATGCGGCTCGTCGTATATTACAGCGTCAACCCCCGCGCCGATAGGCACGGTAGTTATCACTTTTCCGGTATGAATGTCAACAACGCTCATCCCTTTATTTTCGCGGCATACCGTAAAAATGCGGCCGTTTTTGGCGTCCAGTGCTATTCCGGTCGGGCCGCCGCATGGAGCCAGCGAAACTGTTTTTAAAACCTTTAGCGTTTTGGTGTCAAATACAACCATGCTGTTTTTATCTTCAAGGTTATTGTAAATTTTTCCTTTCCCGTCAGCTACCGCGAATTCCGGGGCGCCGCCAAGCGCCACGGTGCCAATTTGCTTAAGCGTATTTGGATCTATTACTGCCGCATTGTTGCTGTCGCCGTTGAAGCAAAATACCCGGTCGGAGTACGGATCGTAAATTATCCCGTCGGGGCCTTTGGCGTCAACAGGTATGGTGGCAATTGTTTTTAAGGTTTTTAAATCAAAGGCTACCACCGCGTTCGCCCTGCCATCGCTGATAAAGCCCCGGTTACTTTTGTTTGCAATGGCAATGCCATGCACGCCTTTCATCCCTTCGATCACACCCACGGGTGTCTCGGTATCGAGGTTGATCACATTTACCGCTGTGCCGTGCGAGACATATAAACGGCGGTTTACTTTATCGATGGAAAGATAATCGTACCCGCCATCGCCCGGCAGGGCTATCGCTTTCTCGAATACATAGGTTTGCGCCCGGAGCATGCCGGGAGTGATGCTAAGCAACAATAAGGCAATGATGCTTAAAATGATCTTTTTCATAGTCTTTTTGTTTAGTTTATAAATTTAAAATGCAATTCTGTAGCAAGTTTGTAGTTATGGATTAGCCTGTTGCAGCGCCTTTTCCTCCTTAAATTGATAATTGCGGTAAAAGATGCGCATAAAACTTGGAAGCACGATGAGCAATAAAGGCAGGGCGATCAAAAATCCGCCAATAACCGCAATGGCCAGCGGCTGGTGAAGTTGCGCGCCTGCGCCGATGCCGAGCGCTAAAGGGGTTAAAGCGATGATGGCGCCCAGGGCCGTCATCAGCTTGGGACGCAAACGGGTAGAAATAGCATAAATAATAGCGTCATCGACCGTCGACGTCATGGCCGTTTCCCTGAATTGCAGGAAGGTAAATATGGCGTTCTCGCCAATGATGCCCACGATCATGATAAGCCCCGTGTAGCTGCCAACATTAAGCGGCGTGTTGGTAATAAACAGGGCCAAAAAGCTTCCCGAGATGCCCAATACCGCGATGGCCAAAATTAACAATGCGATCCTGAATTGCTTATATAAGAAAAGTATAACGCAGAACACCAGCAGGCTGGCGGTGATCAGGATGATCAGCAGTTCTTTAAACGATTGCTGCTGCTCGGCATAAGCGCCCCCGTACTCCACATGATAACCTTGCGGCAGGTTTACATTTTGGGCAATATTTTTTTGTATCGCAGACATCACCGTGCCCAGATCGCTGTTGTCAAGCCGGGCCGTTACAACACCCATCGATTGCAGGTCCTGCCGGTTAATTTCGGCATCGCCGGGCTTTACCTCGACCGTGGCCAGTTGGGTTATGGGTATCATTTTACCGTTACCTAAAAATATATTAAGGTTTTTTATGCCGTTGATGCTGAGGTAGCGGTTACCCGGGTAAACCATGCGGATAGGCACCAGCTGCTGCGTTTCGTACAAATTACCCACCACGTTGCCCTCCAGCGCCACTTCGGCCTGGGTTTGAAGATTGTTCGGGCTGATATTATATTGTGCCAGCTTTGCGTAATTGGGTATAATGCTCACCGATGGCCCGGCTATAACAATCCCGTCGAACACATCGGCGGCGCCCTTAACGGCGGTTACCTGGGCGGCAATTTGTTTGGATAAGCGGTTTAGTATTTGCTGGTCGCTGCCAAAAACCTTCACCTCGATAGGCTGTGTCGAGCTCATCAGGTCGCCGAGCATGTCTGTGATCACCTGGCCGAAATCGATGTGCTGGGCCAGCACGGGCTGCGAAGCCGCAATCTCGCCCCTTAAATCACTGATCACCTCTTCGGTGGTTTTTTTACGACTTTTTTTAAGCTGTATAAGATAATCGCCGGTATTGGGTTCGGTAATAAAAAATCCCATCTGCGTTCCCGTCCGCCGCGAGTACGTAGCTACGTCGGGTTGTTTAACAATGATCTTTTCAACCTCCCTCAACATCCGGTCTGTTTCTTCAAGCGAGGTACCGGGCGGCGAGGCATAGTCCAGCACGATACTTCCCTCGTCCATGTCGGGCAAAAAGCCGGTTGCCAGATGCGACGGAATAAATACAATAACGGCAATAAGTATCAGAACAATAACAATGCTGAGGAAAGGGCGGAGAATAAAGAAAGAAACCCATTTTTGCTTTTTAACCGTGTGCTTTTCTTGTTTCTTGTCGCCTGCATGACCGAGGTGATTGCGTGTAAGCATCAGGTAAACAATGGGCAAGCCTATCCACGTTACAAAGAACGAGCATACCAGGGTTACGATCATCGTATTGGTCATCACACTGAAATAAGCGCCTGCTACGCCGCTCATTAACAAAAAAGGGACAAAGATAACGATGGTGCTTAATGAAGACCCGATCATTGCCGGCAACAGATAATCGATCGCCTTTTTCAGCAGTTTATTGGTGGGCTGTGTGGGGTTCTCCTCGTGGGTACGGTGTATTTGCTCCACCACCACGATGGCGTCGTCTATTATCAGACCGATGGCGGCGGCTATGGCGCCCAGCGTCATGATGTTAAAGGTATAACCGATCACATACAGCACGATGAGCGTTAGCCCGAGCGTTATCGGGATAATGATCAATATGGTGGCGCTGGCCTTAAATGAACGAAGAAAAATTATCGCGACAATAATGGCCAGCAATAATCCTATCCAAACGCTGTCGGTAACGCTTTTTACCGAATCGTTCACAAAATCGGCCTGTATGTAATAGGGTTTTATCGATACATCTTTGGGCAGCACTTTTTGCAGCGCTGCAACCTTTTCCGCCATATCGTTCGACAGCGTTATCAGGTTGGTGTTGGGCTGCTTAATTACAGCTATGAGTACTCCCTCGTGGCCGTTGGCATTTATCTTGGTGTATTCTATGCCTTCGCTTATCTGCACGCTGGCAATGTCTTTGATCTGGATAACGCGCTTACGGTTGTTGGTCACCACCAGGTTTTCCAGTTGATCCTTAGCGCTTACAGTAGCATCCGTTACCGTGAGGTAAAGCATCTTATAATCCGACAGGTAACCCTCGGACTTTATGAAATTGGTTTGGCTCAGCGTGTTGCTGATCATATCCGGCGTTAACGAGAGGGCGCTCATTTTTTCGCGGTTAAGCACCAGCCAATACTCTTTTTGCTTTCCGCCGATCACCCTGATCTCCGATACGCCGGCAACCTGCGACAGGAAAGGCTTCACTGTAAAGGTGGCGATCTGTTTTAATTCGATAGGTGACCTGGTGTGGCTCTCGAGCGTATAGCCGCTTACCGGCAATATCGACGGGTTCATCTTCTCGACGGAAATGTTCACATCCGCAGGCAGGTCGCCTCTTATCTTGCTGATCTGCGATTCAATTTGTTCCTTGCTCAGGTCGATGTTCGCGTTCCAGCTCATGAATGCTGATATTTCAGCGCTGCCGCGGCTGGTTGTGCTGCGCACCATTTCCAGGTCGGGCACTTGTTTTATCGCATTTTCCAACGGTTTGGTAACCGTTATCATCATTTTATTTACCGGCTGCAGGCCCTCGTCAGCAATAACTTTTATTTTGGGGAAGGTGATCTCAGGAAATAAGGATGTCGGCAGCCGGGTATAGCAATACACCCCGCCCATAATAATGAGCGACAGCACGAGCATAAGCGGCTTGCGGTGCGAAATAAAAAAGTTGTCTACTACGCTCCTGTCTATCTTAACCTTGTCCATTATTGTACCACTTTAACTTTTGCCGTGTCGGGCAAACCATAGTTGCCGGTTACGATGATTTTATCGGTTGCGGAGAATTTTGGCGAAAGGATCTCTACCCTGTCGCCTGATTCGACGCCTTTTTTTACCGGGACCTTAATCGCTGTTGTAGGATTGATCAGCTTCATCACCCAAAAATCCGTTTGCGTTTCATTGGAGAGTATAGCCGATTTCGGCAATGAAGCCGTGTTCGCCGTTTGTGATTTTATCATTCGCACCTTGGCTACCAGGTTTTCGGGTATTTGTTTATCCGAGTTGATCCTTACCGCCACTGCCTGGGTTTGGGCCAGGGTATCCACGGTGGGCATAAACGAGGCTATATTGCCGTTTAGCTTTTCCCCGTCGGGCAGCATGATCTGCACAGCCTGGTTGCCCTTTACAAAAGCCCGCATTTCGTAAGGCATCTGCATCAAAAATACAAAGCTCGACCGGTCGCTTATCACCGCCAGCTGCTCACCGTCCTGCACATAATCACCGGTTTGGTGTGTCAGCGCCGTAATATAGCCATGCTCCGACGCCCTGATCTTATTCACGCCTGAAAATTTAAACGTCGTGTCCAAAATATTTATGCTGTTGCCTATGGCCTGCGCTTCCTTGGTCTTTATGGTGAAAAGCACTTGTCCTTTATTTACATATTGCCCCATTTTGGCATTCACTTCGTGGATATATCCGTTGGCATTCGCTTTTACATAATTTTTTTGAAGAAAAGCCGATATCGCGTTCAGGCTGATATACTCGGTCATCGTGCTGTCGTTAATTGTTGTCACCGTAACGGGTGTTTGCGCTTTGGAATTATCAGCGTCGTCGGCTTCCTTTTTATCCTTCCCGCCGCACGCAAACAGGAATAAAGTAATCCCCAGTATTGTATATAAAGGGCTGATGCGCATAAATGCTATACCTGGTGTTTTCATGTTACTTGTTCCAGTAATTTAACTGATTAATGAGTTGCAGCCTGTTCACCGTGGTTTGCGTGAGCAGGTTTTTAACGGTAAGGAAGTTGTTTATCGCCAATATAAGGTCGGCAACTTTCAGGTCACCGGTTTGCAATAGTTTGGTGTCTACTTTTATCAGATTCTCGCTGAATCTGATCTGATCCTTCACCTTTGCCATCAGCACATCGCTGTCTGCTATCTGCTGGTTCAGCAGCGCTATTTGCTGCCGGTATTGCACATTAAAAAACGACCTGTAATAGCTGCTGGTTTCCTGCTGCAGCTTAAGCCGCCGGTATTGCAGCTTGCGCTGCCCCCCGTCATAAATGGGTAGGGTAATGCTAAAGCCATAACTGGTGCCAAAGTTTTTATAGGGCTCGTAACTAAAATCGGTTTCGTACCCGCCATCGGCGAAGATATTGGCCTTCGGCCGGTAGCTGTAATCGATCAGCTTTCGGCTGTTTAAAAACCTCAGGCTGTCTATCCGGTATTTTTTGAAGAATATACTGTTGCTGATATCGGGCGTATAGGTTTGCTGTATCGCAGGCTCGCTTATCTCCGCCATGGTCGTATCAGCTATACCTGCCAGGTAGTTGAGCGTGGCAAAATCGTTTTTGTATTGCAGCCTGGCCTGTAAAAGCGCCACCTCCTGCTGTTTTAACGTCACCAGGAAGGTTAAATAGTCGCTTTGCCGGTAGACATTTGCCCGGGTAAGCTTTTTCAGCACGTCGTCCTCCTGCGTCAATAGCTCCACAACCTCGCGGCTGAATTTATATTGCTGCAGGCTGCCATAGGCGGTTATATATTGCCCGATAATGGATTTGGTAAGATCAAGCTCCGATATCTGCGCCACGTTGGTTATGGAATCCTTTTGAAACCCTATAGCCGCCAGTTGCGAATTAAGATATTGCCTGCCTATGATGGTTTTATTTACCGTCATCAGCGCGCTAAACGTATTGACATTGGTAATGGCCCCGGCATAACCGAAACCATGGATAACAGGCGCAAACAGCCCGTTGCTGCTGCCGGTTACCTGGGGCAATAAGCCCGCCCTTATACGCAGGCTGTCCAGCTGGCTCATGGCAACCTGGTTTTTCAAGTCTTTTAATAAAGGGCTTTTGCTTTTGGCGGTTTGGACATAATGGTCGAGCGTATAGGATTGCGCCAATGAAAAAGTAAAAATAAATGTGCTAAAAAAAAGGCTGAGAAACCACTTCATTCAGTAGAAATATAAAGGTTACGCCAACTAAGTTACCATCTAATTCTGTATAAATTTAGAATGAAGATAACATACTAACGTATAAAATATGTTACCTATAACTTTGTTTTAGTTCATTTTGTGTTAAAAACCGCAAAATGATCCTTATTTAAACTTAATCGTGAAGATATGCAAAGGCGGCTGAAACCGGTAGTCAAGCGAAAAATTAAAATTTTCGCATATCTGGCGCGATATCGTTAGCCCCAGGCCGCTGCCTTCCGAACCGGACGACTTATGAAAGCGGGTAAATATTTTTTCGTCAGGCAGCGGCTTGTCTTCGCCTGTATTGCTGATTACCAGTTCCCCTGCGGTTAAAGCGATGTTGATTTGGCCGCCGTTATGATTATGCCGGATGGCGTTGCTCAGCAAATTACTTAACAGTATCTCGACCAAATAAGGAGTGGCGTATATCTCTTTGTTATCCAGCGAATAGGTTAACTTCAAATCTTTATCCTGGAAAATTTCCTCGAATTGAACAAGTTGCTCTTCAACCAACGCCTTTAAATCTATCTTCTCGTCATCCTGCTGCAGCCGGTTTTCAATTTTCACCAACAACAGCAGCGACTGGTTGAGCCGGTTTAACCTCGAAACGGCGCTATACAGGTCATTTAGTATCTTACTTTGCCGTTCGCTGAAGTTTTCGGTTTGTATCAGCGTATCCAGTTTTGAATTGATAACGGCAATCGGCGTAAGCAATTCATGCGAAGCATTTTCTGTAAACGTTTTAAGGTCCCGGTAGTCATGTTTGGCTTTGGTTGTCATCGCCAAAACGGCCTGGTTTAATTCTGTAAATTCGTCTACGTTTGTTTCAACGCTTTGAATTTCTGTGGTATCAGCCACATTAAATAGCCGCAGCTCTTTCATAATACTGTAAAACGGCTGCCATAGCCTGTCTAAGATCAACCTGTTGGTGATGGATAAAACGACGAGCAACAGCAGGATAACAGCTATGGTGATGATAAAAATGATCCGGATCAGATCCTCGGTCTCAACCTTCGACTCAACGATAGTCACTTTATAATATTTACCATCAACAGTTACTGCGGTTATTAAGCCCCTTCCCGCCTCATATTCACCCCGCGGCCGCTGATCATGGCGGTTATGCTGATGCCATTTCTTAAAATACATGGTATTAAAAAATTGGCGTTTCACCGATCCGGGTTCAGCTTCCGAAAAGTTAATTTGCTGATCATTGGATTCAAATGTTTGTGGCAGGTGATGGTTTAACCTTGTATATTCCAGTATCTCGCGTTCTTCAACGCCCAGGTCGGTGTCCTTTTGGTTTATCAGTATCAGGCTGATGGCCTGGTAATAAATAATGCCCGTAATGAGCATCACTACGATGGTAGTAACCAGGTTTACGCGGTTATATCTGGTTAAAAGCCTCATTGAGCGGTAAACTTATAACCCATTCCGTACGAGGCTTGTATATAATCGCCGGCGCCGGCCTCTATCAGCTTTTTGCGGATATTTTTTATATGCGAGTAAATAAAGTCAAAATTATTGGCCATGTCTATCCCATCGCCCCAAAGATGTTCGGCAATGGCATTTTTCGAAACAACCTTTCCTTTATTGGCGATAAAATAAAGCAGCAGCGCATATTCCTTGCGGGTTAGCTTTACGAGTGTGTTGTTCACTTTAACTTCTTTAGCTAGCAGATCGATGCCTATCTCGTTAAATAAAAGCAGGTTGCTGCCATTAAATGTTTTACGACGCACTATGGCCATAACCCGCGCCATCAGTTCGGATAAATGAAATGGTTTTACCAGGTAATCGTCTGCGCCCAGGTTTAAGCCGTTCAGCCTGTCGTCGAGGGAGTTTTTTGCAGAAATGATAAGCACGCCATCCGGATAGTTATTTTCTTTAATCCGCTTCAATAGGTCAATGCCATTGCCGCCGGGGAGCGTAATATCCAGTAAAATACAATCGTACCTGTAAAGGCTGATCTTTGCCATCGCAGCCGGGTAATTTGGCGCGGTTTCGCACACATTGCCGGCATCCGAAAAGTATTCTTCAATGCTTTCCCGCAAGCCTTCCTCATCTTCAATAACAAGTATCTTCAAAACTTTTTTTGTTAAATGTACAAAGTCAATTTAGGAAAGATTTAGGATTATTTGCCCCGGCCGCCGATTATTATGATTTTAGGATTTCGCCGATGTGATTTAAATGGTGATATTTAAATCATCGAACCAAACAAATCATAAAATAGACAGTTCCGACAACAGAAAAAACCGGCAATATGTGGTGGATATATGCTTTACTCTCGGCTTTCTTTGCGGCGCTGACCGCAATTTTTGCAAAAATCGGTATAAAAGGGGTCGACACCGATCTGGCAACGGCAATACGCACTGTGGTCATCCTGCTTATCGCCTGGGCCATCGCCATTTTCAGGGGAACAACTGGCACTATGGGCAGTTTGACAAAAGCCAACTGGATATTTCTTATTCTTTCGGGCTGCGCAACGGGTTTATCGTGGATATGTTATTTTAAAGCGCTTCAGTTAGGCAAAGTATCGCAGGTAGCGCCCGTTGATAAGCTGAGCGTGGCTTTAGCTATTGTTTTTGCGGTGGTTTTCCTGGGCGAATCGTTAACCCTTAAACAGGGGCTGGGTGCTGCGCTCATTATTTGCGGCAGTATTGTGCTTATATTGTAGGTTCTATAACGGATGGTGTGGATGATAAATTTATTAAATCAATAAAATAATCAGTAATTATTGAATTGCGCAGAATATCCCGGAGGGATAACCCGTTTGTAGAAAAAACAAAGTTAGCGTTATTGCCTCGCAGAGGCTACCCTAACCGGATGGCTTTTCACAACAAAAAGACATTTAGATACGTAAATTAAAAGATTTTACTATTGAATAGGATTTTTAATGACTTAACCTGTGGACAAGGGGTAGCCTCTACGAGGCAATAGATAACAATGCGGATGTTTCTACAAACGGGTTGACCCTCCGGGTCATAAAATTCAGTTACCACACAAAACATCATAGAACTATATTTAACTATAAGCTGCATCGTTAAAATCTCGCAACAAGGTCATTAGTTTAACATCTTATTGTAACAAATACACTTACTCGGTAACAATTATAATACGTCTGTATAAAATTCAGTTTTAATTCAATTTTGGTTCGCACTTTTGCAGCCTGATACCAAAATGAATAAATATTTTTATGAAGAATTTTTTGATACTGGCGTTTTTAACTGTCTTTTCTTTAAGTGTAAAAGCCCAGGGCGCAGCAGGCGATAAAGGGACAATTACGGGCAAAGTAGTTGATGCAGCCACCAAAGAGCCTATCGACTACGCCACCATAAGCATTTATAAACAAGGGGCCGCTTCACCTTTCGATGGCACAACCACCGACCCCAAAGGTAACTTTAAAATTCCTAATGTTTCGCCCGGCGATTATAAGGTGGCGATCGATTTCCTGGGTTATACCAAACAAACCATCGCTCATGTTATCGTTACCGCATCCGAAAAAACCGCCTCTATGGGTACCATTAATCTTGCGGCGATTCGAAATCAGCTAAAAGAAGTAAATATTACAGCCAGCGTGCCAACCGTTGAAAATAAGATCGACAAGCTGGTTTACAGTCCGGCTAACGACCTTACCGCGCAGGGCGGCGTGGCGCTGGATGTGTTGCAAAAGGTGCCAATGGTTACGGTCGACATTAATGGCAACGTGGAATTAATGGGCAACACCAATATCCAGTTCCTGATCAACGGAAAACCGTCAACCATTTTTGGATCCAGCATTACCGATGCGCTCCAGGCCATACCCGCCAGCCAGATAAAAAATATAGAGGTAATTACAAATCCCGGCGCAAAATACGATGCTTCGGGCACCGGCGGCATTATTAACATCATATTAAAAGACAGCAAGGTGCAGGGCGTGAACGGCAGCGTTAACCTTAATGCGGGTACCCGGCTTGAAAATGGCTCGTTCAATTTAAACGCGCGGAAAGGCAACTTTGGGGTGAATACCTTCTTCAGCGGTAATGGCAACTTAAGCAGTACTACGCTTAGCTCGGCCAACCGGTTGTCATATAACAGAAGCCGCGACACGGCCACCCAGTTATATCAAAACGGTGCAAGCGCATTTAAACGGAGCGGCTATCGCGGAGGCATTAGCTTTAACTGGGATTTGAGTAAGAAGGATGAACTGATCGCTTCATTTAACCTTAATCATTTCGGCAACAATAGCAGCGGCTATATTAATAACGATCAGCAGACCTATTCGTCATTAAATAATTTTAATGTGGATACCATGAGCGTTAATAACTCAAGCAGCCGGTTCAGCGCTAATTCGTTTGACTGGAGCCTTGCTTATAAAAAGACGTTCGCGAAAAAAGACCAGGAGCTGGATATTTTATATAATTCAAGCTATGGCTCCAATACCGTTGATTATACGCAGGAACAGGATTACACCAACGTGATCCATGCGCCTTTAGGAAGCCTGGGGAGCAACCCGGGTAAGGATAGGGAAACAGATATACAAATTGATTATACCCAGCCCATAAGCAAGGATTTTGCGATTGAAACAGGCGCCAAAACAACGATCGAAGATATAAACAATACTATAACTACCGATACGCTTGGTGCCGGCGGTTATTCTTTTAACCCGAATCAAAGTTATGGTTTTCATTTTAACCGTAAGATATTTGCTTATTATCTGAGCTCCACTTTTTCGCTTTTCAATAATTTTATCGATGGCAAAGCCGGGTTGCGGTACGAATACACCAGCTCGACGTCCGATTTTCCAAATACGACCATACCGTCCTACGGGATACTGGCTCCTTCGTTTGTAATATCACATAAGCTGGATAAAACACAGGCCATCAAGTTCAGCTATTCATACAGGCTTGAACGGCCCGATTACCGGTCGCTCAACCCGTTTTATAATATCAGCGACCCGCATAACATCAGCACCGGCAACCCCGCGCTGAAACCGGAACTGGGACATAATTTCGAATTGGGGTATAATAAGTCATTCAACAAAGGGCCAAGTGTATATGTAGCGGCGTTTTACAGGTATAACACCAACGACCTGCAATCGTTTACAACGTTTTACGACTCATTAGCCATAGGCCATTCGCTTTACCGGAACGTCTTTCTTTCACAGCGCTACAATGTAGGCCGCGAAACAACTGAAGGCGTAAATTTATACGCGTCGCTGCCTGTTGGTAAACTAACTTTCAGGACGAATATGTTTTTTGCCGACAGGATAACCGACAACCCCGGCTCACCCCAGGTTAGCGGGTTCGCCTATCGCATTAATTTAAATACCAGCTACGAATTTGCAAACAACCTTGCCGCCGAAGCTTTTGTAAATTACCGGTCGTCGCAACGGGGGATACAAGGGACCAACCCGGCATTTTTGTTTTATAATTTTGCGGTGCGCAAGCAATTTATGAATAAAAAGGCAAGCATCGGTTTAACAGCCGCAAATCCTTTTAATCAATACATCAAGTTGTCGTCAACTACCTTCGGGTCTAACTTTAACCAAACCAGCCTCCGCGAAATACCGTTACGTTCATTCGGGATAAGCCTGACATATAAATTCGGAAAGCTTGACTTTAAGAAGGACAAAGACCAACAGGACGATACCATACCTATACCTGACGACAATGGCGGTGTAGGTACCGGAACAGGTAACGGAGGCAATGGAAACGGTGGCGGTGGAAATGGCGGCGGCGGAAACGGCCCAGCCAAGGTCAACGGCGGGAAAGGCGGCAAGTAGAATAATGCCGGGATTATTTTTATACAGGATTTATACAGAATGTTTAATTAACTATATAAAAATTTATCACCATGAAATTAATCTTTAAACCAATTGGCGTGCTGCTGTTCAGCATCGCTTTAAGCCTTCCGGCGCTTGTTTGGGCTCAAACCCCCACAGGGTTTCATGTTATAGCCGATTTCCCGATCCATAGCACGGGCGGCTGGGATTATATTACCGCCGATGGTTCAACCGGCAAAGTCTATGCTTCGCATGGCATGCAGGTGAATATTTTAAATGCCGCCACCGGCGATTCTGTGGGCTATATTCCCGATACAAAAGGTGTACATGGTATTGCCATAGCCCACCAATTTAGTAAGGGTTATACCAGCAACGGGCGCGGAAACAATGTGACCGTATTCGACCTGAAAACCAACCAGGTTTTAAAACAGATCGAGACGGGCCAAAACCCTGACGCAATTTTTTATGAGGATTACTCGAAAAAAATATATACCTGCAACGGTCGCAGCAAAGACGCCTCTGTTATTGATGCGGCTACAGACGCCGTAGTGGCCACGATCCCATTGGGTGGTAAACCCGAAACTGCCGTATCGGACGGAAAAGGCCATGTATTTATAAATATTGAAGATACCAGCGAGGAAGTTGAAATTGACGCCACCACCTATAAGGTGATCAACAGGTGGAAGATAGAAGGCGGCGAGGAGCCATCGGGCCTGGCTATCGACCGCAAAACCGACCGCTTGTTTATTGGCTGCGGCGGCAATAAAACCATGGTGGTTATGAACGCCCAAAACGGGCAAATCGTAGCCAAATTCCCGATAGGGCGCTGTGATGGTACGGCTTTTGACCCGGGGTTAAAATTAGCTTATGCCTCCAATGGGGAAGGAACGATAACCGTTGTACGCGAGCTGAGCGCCAACAAATTTGAGCTGGTGGAAAATATCACGACTGAGCCGGGCGCACGCACCATTGGTGTTGACGAACGTACACATAAAATATATTTACCTACCGCTAAAACGAAACCAGCCGAACCAGGGGCGGCTAATCAACGGCCACAGCAAATACCCGGCACTTTTCATGTTGTTGTGGTGGGCAAATAACCCGATATATTTAAAGACTGAAACACATTAATATCCGGGTACGGGTTTAATGTGTTTTGTTTTTTAAGGGGCGCAACAATTTATTGCCCGTGACGTTGCAGGTATAAATATTTGTAAGCTGCCATATCAATGAAAACGCGCCGTAAACATATCATGGACTACGTTTTGGGCGGCATTTCCCTCGGCTTTGTCGGTCTTAGCATACTGATGTCCTTTTTTCCTCAATCATTTATCGATATCGCCCTGTCGCGCGAAATCCAGGAGGAGCAAAACTCAGTGCTGGATAATGTAATGAAATTGATAAGCTGGTTTGGTTATAGCCCCGGCTGCATTATTATCATCGCGGCAGCTTCCCTGATCTTCCTGTTGTTTAAACGCCCCAGGGAGGCGTTGTTTATACTGTTCACGTCGCTGGCGGGCCTGGTAAGTACCGTGTTTAAAATAATGGTAAACCGCCCCCGGCCCGCGGAGCCCTTTGTGCATATCGTACGCAAAGTAGGCCAGCAAAGTTTTCCCAGCGGCCATGTGCTTTTTTACATCGTGTTTTTCGGCTTCCTAACCGTGCTTATGTACCATTTAAAAGCTATACCCAAAATAATCAGGATAGCGGTTTCTGTAGTTTCCCTGTTGCTCATCTTCACTATACCGTTCTCGCGCATCTACTTAGGCGCACACTGGTTTACCGATGTGGTTGGCGGCTTTTTATTGGGCATGCTTTGCTTGTATATGCTTTGCTTTTTTTATTTCAGGAATCCGGCCGGTAAATAAAGGGCTATTATTGTATTTTAGGGGCCAGTTAAACATTAGTGAACGAACAGTCACATCACATGCGATCGCCCAGGCAATTACGGATAGGCTGCGCCATTTTCTTTTTCATTTCCGGCTTCGGGTACTCTTCGTGGGCATCGCGCATCCCAACCATAAAACATCAGCTCCATTTAAATGAGGCCCAGCTGGGCACGGTATTGTTTGCCCTCCCTATCGGGCTCATGTTTACCATGCCTGTTACCAGCTGGCTGCTAACGCGGTACAGCAGCCGGACCATAATTTTGTGCGGCTCGTTACTGTTAAGTGTCATTCTCATTTTAGTCGGGATCTCTAACACTATGCTGCAGCTTGTCGTAGTGCTTTTTTGCTTCGGATCAGCCCGCAACCTGATGACGCTTTCTGTAAATACACAGGCCGTAGCTGTCCAGGGTTTATATGCAAAATCTATTATGGCTACGTTTCATGGCATTTGGAGCATGGCAGGTTTTGCGGGGGCGGCCTTCGGCTTACTGATGGTATATTTTAACATTGCCACAAGCTGGCACTTTTTGTTTGTTAGCATCGCGCTGGCCGCGTTGACGCTTTATTTTATTAACGATACACTATATCAAAAGCCCGTACCGCAACCCAGAAGGCCGGTATTTTCACTTCCGGATAAATATTTGCTGAAGTTTTCGCTCATTTGCTTTGCATGCATGGCCTGCGAAAATACGATGTACGACTGGAGCGCGCTTTATTTTCAAAAAGAAGTTCACGCCGGTAAAACAACCGCCACGGCCGCTTTTGTACTTTACCTGGTGGCCATGACCACCGGACGGTTCTTTGGCGACAAGCTTGTAACCAGGCTGGGTATAAAAACTGTACTAAAATTCAGCGGGGCCTTTATTTTTTGCGGGCTTATGCTGGCGGTCGCGCTGCCATACCTGGCAGTTGCGGCGTTTGGCTTTATATTGGTTGGCTTTGGCGTATCATGCGTAGTGCCGATGGTTTTTAGCCTGGCGGGCAAATCCAAAAGTATGAGTAGCTCATCGGCGCTGGCTTCCATATCCACCATAGGTTATTTAGGTTTTTTGCTGGTGCCGCCATTCGTTGGCTTTGTTGCACAAACGGCCAGCCTGCGCCTGTCATTTGGCCTTATTGCAATGTTTGGGGCGGTGATCGTTTACTTTGTATCAAAAATAAAAGAAGGCGACGAGCAGGATATAGCCGTTATACTGCCGGATTTTGAATAACCGACGAAATATTGCGTATCTGTAATCTGCCAAAATATTTTTTATTATCTAAAAGATAACTACATTTATTCTAATAATATAAACCCGACTTTTTATCCTTTAACGGCTGTTATTAAACAAACACCCGCCTTTTACCGGCAATTGGTTTAATAAGTTATTTATAATACTAAATCCTTGCATTATGAAAAAGATATTATTTGCAACCGCATTGTTTTTAATGTTTTTTACAACCATCGCTTTTTGCCAGGGTAACAACCCTGTAATTACCGGGGTAACGTCAAAACTTAAAACGTTATTAACAGATCATATTGCCGAGAAGGCGTACCTGCACTTCGACAGGCCGTATGCCTGTTATGTGGCCGGCGATATTATCTATTTTAAAGCTTACGTTACAAAGGGTGAGCGGCACGAGCCGACAAATATCAGCGGCATGCTTCATGTCGACCTGATAAATAACAACAATGTTTTGTTGCGATCGATATTGATTCAGCTAACAAACGGCGTTGGATGGGGCGACCTGTCCCTGCCGGATACCCTTCAGAAAGGCAGTTACCGGGTAAGGGCGTGGACGGAATGGATGCGGAACGAGAAGAACCCGAATTATTTTACGCAATCTATATCCGTCAGCTCACCAACTGATGTTAACCGCAATCCTGTGGCCGTAAATACAAATGGCCAGCCCGACCTTCAGTTTTTTCCCGAGGGTGGCAACCTCGTGGTTGATATCCGGTCGCGGGTAGCATTCAAAGCGGTTGGCCCCAATGGATTGGGCATAAATGTTAAAGGTGTGGTTATAGATAATGACAATAAACAGGTGGCCCTTATCGCGTCAACGCATTTAGGTATGGGGGTTTTTGATTTTTTGCCTGAACAGGGGAAAAAATACAGGGCCAAAGTAACCTTTGCCAATGGGAAACAAAACATTGTGAATCTGCCCTCCATAGAGGAAAAAGGGATGACCTTAGCTGTTGTGAACAGCCCGGATAAGCTTTCCATAGAAATAAAAGCAAACAGACCCTATTATAAAGAAAACCAGAACAAGGAATTGAATTTGCTGATCTACTGGGGCGGGTCGATGCGGACCGTAACAACCAAGCTCGATAACGAGGTGCTTGGCCTCGACCTGCCCGCAGCCACCTTCCAAACCGGTATAGCAACCGTTACGCTGTTATCGCAAACCGGCGAGCCACTGAATGAACGGATGGTATTTATTCAAAACCCCGATCTTTTAAATCTTTCATTAACGTCGAACAAACCGGCTTACGCTAAACGGGAAAACGTACAGTTAAATCTGAATGCGAAAAACAAAGATGGCGTCGCTGTAAACGGTTCATTTTCGGTGTCGGTAGTGGATGAAAGTAAGATATCGGTGGATGAAGACTCTGAGAATAGCATATTATCGTATTTGCTGCTTACTTCCGATGTAAAAGGGTACGTTGAAAAACCCAATTATTATTTCGCCAATGTGACTGAAGAGACGCGGGCGAACCTGGACGCGCTGATGCTTACGCAGGGATTTCGCCGGTTTGCATGGAAAGAATTGATGAGCGATAATCCGACTGCGGCGATCACACATCAGCCTGAGCAATATATGGATATTTCGGGCAGGCTTACGACCAAAAGCGGCGACCCTATGCCCAATGCAAAGATTCTATTGGTGTCGCTTGGACAAACAGAGACAACAGACAATCAGGGGCGGTTCCGTTTCGCCAAAGTAGGATATCAAACCGGCGCCGGCTTTATTTTAAAAATGGAATCGGCCGGCAAAAACTCGGCTGTGCTTACGTTGGATAAGCCCGGAGAGGGGCCGGCTATAGAGCCGGGGCCCGTGGTTGAATCTAACTACAATGGTAGCGCAGACATACTGGCATCGTTACAAACCAACCAGCGGCAGGGGGTTTTAACCGCCAGTAATGAATCGATCGTATTAAAATCGGACAGAATTATTGGTCCCAAAAGAAACGATCAATACAGGTCCTCGAATATTGGCGGGCCCGGCCATGCCGATCAGGTTATACATGGTGATGAAATAAAAAATGCCTCATCATTATCAACCGGCCTGAACGGATTGCTGCGAGGCGTATTCTTTTCTTCAGGAGCGCCCGCTTTGAGTAATGGCGCTATCGTATCGGCGGGCGGTGAGTCTTTTGAACCCATGCTGGTAGTTGTGGATGGCGTAACGGTAGGGCGTGGGGTCGATATCGATCAATACAATCCCGGCAGCGTAGAAACGGTCGAGGTTTTAAAAGGTCCAAACGCGTCAATTTACGGCGTGGACGGCGGCCAGGGCGTCATGGTGATCACATCGCGCGAAGGCGGGATGAGGGAACAGGCCATAAGCAAAGAAATGTCACCCGGTTTGTTTTCTATTAAGCCGCAAGGCTTCTATAAAGCACGCGAGTTTTATTCACCAACCTACAGCGCTGCCCAGTCGGCAAATAAGCTGCCGGATAATCGTACCACTGTATTTTGGAAACCGGATATTATAACTGATGCGTCGGGCAATGCCGCGCTAAGTTTTTATAACGCCGACGGCACCGGCACCTACAGGGTTGAAGTACAGGGCATTGACGGCAAAGGAAATTTGGGCCGGACAGTTTTTAGATATAAGGTGGAGTAGAGACAAGAATCAAGAGACAAGAATCAAGAGACAAGAGTCAAGAGCCAGGAAACAAGGTAAGAGCCAAGAAGTAAGAGCCAAGAAGCAAGAGCCAAGAAGCAAGACTAAAAAGCCTGAAAATCATTAGGTTTTAAAACCGGCGGCCTAAAATGATCTTAAAGATGCTTTTATCAGTAGCATTGGTAAAGCCGCGGCCGTAACCGGCGTTGAATTCCCAATTGGGGTCGAAATTAAGATCGGTGGCAATAAACAGCTGGTGCTCTTCCTCCTGGTAAGGATCATAATGAAAAAAGGGCCCCGTACTGCCATAATATTCTAATCCAAGCGCGACCACTTTTGAAACGTCGTAGCTGCCTTTTACGTTTGGCGAGAAGATCATCCCCCGGTTGGCATCGGGCCCGGCGAAACTTTGGTCAAGTGTTGGATTAAGCGCGATATAGATTTTACCCCATTTTTTATCGACGATCGGCCTGATCTCGAGGGTTGCGGTATTAGCCGAATAAGCTGCCTTTTGAAAGCCAAATTCAGCAGACAAGCTTACGCCTACCGGCCACTTCCAGCTTTCGGGAACGGCCACGCGCGGGCGTATGTGCGAACCGACGTAAGCGGTGCGGCCATCGTTGCCTATGGTATTAAAAAAATAAAAGCCCGTTTCAAACCAGGGCGTCCATCCGTGGGTTATTTCAATCGTTTCGTGAAAAACATGATTTGTAGGCAATACGCCGTCATTTATGGTTGTACTTCCGGCAAACGTAAAGTTGCTGTGCAGCTCAACCATCGTATGCCCTTTTTCAACCGTTTCTGAACCGTAAACCTGTATCTCGTAATTGTCCTGCGCCTTTATAACAGCAGATACCATCAGAAACAAGGCGCAAAAAAACAAAAATCTAATCATAGTGTTGGACAATCAAACGTGTATAAAAGTATTTTAAAAAATCACTAAAACAGGGCACACAACAGATATTTTACATAACTGGCAAATTAATTTCCGGTAGTTATTAACTTAAACCATATCTTAAAGCCCATTCAACGGAAGTATAAATTATTTATATAAATGGCAGCAATTGAACCGGTCCGCAGGGATATAAACCGTCCAAACAAAATTAAAAAATACTCATCACCGCTCCGGTTGTGGCATTGGGTAAATACAATTGTCATTTCAGGTTCGCTGATCACCGTATTAATAAACTCGACAGTTTTAGACGAGGGCAGCAACGCGGGGTTTTTGAAAGACCAGCTTCAAAAAGCGGGCGCCCAGGTTACCAATGAGCAAACGCGACCGGTTGCAGGCGCACTGGCCGACAGCGTATGGAGCGTTCACATTTATTTTGGTTACTGCCTTGCGGCGTTGCTGTTGTTTCGGCTTGTACTTGAATTTTTTCAGCTGGCCGATCAAACGCTGCTAACGAAAATCAAAACCGCTTACAAAGATTATTTTGTTATAAAAAAGCAGAGAAAGCTTGCGCGGCACGAGCTTGTAGTGAAGCTTACATACGCCGCGTTTTACCTGCTGTTACTGGTTATGGTTGTTACCGGCCTGACGCTGGCCTTTAAGGCGCAGTTACATCTCCCCCGACCCACGGCACGCACCGTGAAAGATGTTCATGGTTTTTGCATGTACCTGGTGCTGGCATTTATTGTTGTGCACCTGGCTGGCGTGTTCCTGGCGGAAAGGAAAGAAAGCCCGGGAATTGTTTCGGATATGATAAACGGAGGGGTTGAGAAGTCATAAGTCCGGAGTCCAATGCTATTAAGTTACCAGCTACCCTCTTTAGCGCTTGCGGTAGAGAGGTTGGTCGAGCGCAGCGATGACCGGGTGAGTCAAACCGGTTTGCCAGGCATTGGCGTTAATGTCGCTCGGAGATTACTCACCCCGACTTCGCTATGCTTGTCGGCCCTCTCTTTGGCAAGCCAAAAAGAGGGTAAAAAAATTAAGGTTCTCTTATTGGGCGTAATCAAAAGTTTCGGGCTACCTGGTGATCAGGTAAACGTGATCCAGCACTTTATACCGCGTGGATCTATTTATAAAGCCTGGTAAAATATTTTCCTGCGGATAGTTTACAAATTCCTTCACCACTTTAAAATTAACATGTTGTCGCCGCAGCTCGTCGATCGACTGCTGGCTCGCATAAAACACCGAAGCCTGCCGGAGCTTAAAGGATCCAAACTCCCCTATCGGGATAAGGCCAACCGGTCTATCGCAATAAAACTGGAAAATATTGTTTTCGGCTTTTAGCGAATAGAGGTGAAATCCATCGAGTGGCTTTTGGTTCATATATTCGGCAGCAGCGATCTGGCCTTTGTAAGGAACTATTTCGTTATAAAAAACCGCCGTTAAATAATACCCAACAAATAAAGCGGTGGTGCAAGTCAAAAAAAACGCCCGTGTTTGACGCTCTTTAATTTTCAGGAACACGATTAAAATAATTATTCCAAACAGCACACAACCGGCAATAAAAAACAGGCCGTGGGCGGGTTTTAAGAAATAATTAATAACCACGACGGTTATGGGTAATAGAATGATAAATATCCATTGCGCGGCTAACCTAAACCTGTTTTCGAGTTTGTTTAGCTGCTTAACACAAAATGGGGCTGTAATAATGGCAAATAGCGGAAAAACAGCATTGGTATAAAAAGGCAGTTGAAAACGCGACAATGAAAACAGTAATAACAGCAGAATACCGCCGCATAACGAATAATATTCTTCTAACTTCTGCTTACGTCCTATCGCTTTCACCCGTTTAAAAACAGCGTAATAAAACAACAGGCCCCAGGGCGCAAAGGCCCACAGCAATGTGTGCAGGTAAAAAAATACGCTGCCGGCCGATTTCCGGCTTATAGGGCCGTTATTGGCAAACCGGCCAAACTGGCTATCCCACAAAAACCATTTGATGCCCGAAACATGCTGTGTTCCAAAAACTGTTTTTTCCGGGTGCAGGTCGAATTGAATGTATAAGGCATATAATTCGGGCAATGTAAAAATGAAAGTAACTGCTAATAGCATTGCCCATTTTACCCGGAATACTTGGTTGATCCTCTTTTGAAATAAAAGCTGTCCGAGCAGGCCGCCATAAATGGCGGCGAGCACAAATAACCCTTTGGTCATGATGGCGCAGGCCGTTAACAATGCAGCGAAGATCAACTGAGTGAACGTAAACCGCTCCTCCAAACGGGCAATATGATAAATACTGCCCATAATAAGACCCATAAGGTATGGTTCGGCCCGCACATCGGTATTAGAAAGCAGTACATGCTGGGCTGTCATCAATATTAAAACGGCAGCCGCGGCGGCTTCGCGGCCATAATATCTTCGCGCAAAAAGCCAGGTGTAAACCACACTGCCCGTAAAAAACAACAAGGCCGGCAACCGGTACGCCCAGGTACTGACGCCAAATAACTTAAAGCTGATCAATATGACCCAAAAAGGGAAATGGGGTTTATCGAGCCAATCGTGGTTATAGGTAAACAGTTGAAGAACATCCTTTTTGTAAAGCATGCTTTTTGCCACTGATGCATATAAACCCGGGTCATCGGTAAAAAACTTGATATTTATCCCCGAAAAATTGACCGCAAGCGCCAATACGAATAAAGCCAGGTAAAATATCTTATTTGTATCCTTCATTGGGAGTCAATAGTCCATGATCGATGGCAATTAGGGGCACGAGCAGACGGCGGACTATGGACAAATATAATTAACTAATTAATCCAGCTTGCGTGTTAACAAAAAAAACCCCACGCCTTAAGGACATGGGGCCAAAATCACAACAATTGTTTAACCTTTCGGTCAATTCCTAACTGCAATGTGACTATCACATGTAAACGTTCGAAACAATAATTGGTTTTGTAAAAAAAGCATATAAATTTTCGGGCGTTTATCATGTCAAATACCCAAATACCTTTTATCTTTATCCACAATTACATAAACCTATAAATATTGCATACCATGAAACGATTATTGCCTTTGAAGGTCCTATGCTTTTTTGCAGCTGCTTTTTTAACATCATCGACAGTGATGTGCCAGGATACAAAACCCATTCCCAGCCCGCGCGACAGCGTGAGCGGCACGGCAGCGGGCGCGGTTATCACTATCAATTACGGAAGCCCATCGGTAAGAGGGCGAAAGATATGGGGCGGCCTGGTGCCATATAACACAGTATGGCGAACAGGCGCCAACCCGGCAACTATTTTTGAAACCAGCAAAACGATCAGGGTGCAAGGCAAAACATTGCCCGCAGGTAAGTACAGCCTTTTCACCAAACCGAATCCGAAAGAGTGGAAGATCATTTTTAATTCCGAGGTCGGCCAGTGGGGCGATGTACCGGGCGGCGCGGCAAATGATAACCCGGCAAAAGATTTTCTGATCGTAAGCGTAAAACCCATGAAGTCGGACAGCTTTCACGAGCGTTTGACTTTTAAAGTAACCGGGAAAGGTTTTGTGATCCTGTGGGAAAACCTGGCTGTGCCGGTTAACATTAAATCATCCAATTAGCATTATTGTTGCGCTTACATGCACATAAGCAGATTACAGTTTATCTTTATCCCGATTAGATTATAAACCAAATACCATAGATCATGAAACAATTATTTCAATCAAAGGCCATATACTTCTTTGTATGTGTCTTTTTACTATCATCAACTGCATTCTCGCAAACAAAGCCCATTCCCAGCCCGCGCGACAGTGTTAGCGGCGACGTAGCAGGCTCGCACATCAAAATCTGGTACGGGGCGCCATCGGTGCGCGGCCGGAAGGTCTTTGCCGACGCCGGCGCCCTGGAGCCGTACGGAAAGATATGGCGGGCCGGTGCAAACCAAATGACCACATTTGAAACCAGCAGGGATATTATGGTTGAAGGTAAAACCTTACCCGCAGGCAAATACAGTTTATTTGCCACACCTGGTAAAGATGAATGGACCATTATTTTCAATTCAGTAACCGGGCAATGGGGTATTCACCGGGATGGAACAGCTAATGACGATCCTGCCAAAGATGTGCTGGTGGTTAAAGTTAAGCCAAGGCATACCAGCTCGCTTACCGAACGGTTAGTTTATACGCTTGATAATAGAGGCTTTCACCTGGTTTGGGAAAATGTTGATGTGCCCGTGAGGATTAAAAAATAACACATAAAGTTATTGTCAGTAAAGCCCTGCGATCACCCGCGGGGCTTTTGCATGAAATACAGATACCTATATATTTATCCGGGCATGACCGATAAAAGCAGTAAAAAAGCAGTTAAAGTAAAGGTGATTACCATTGTCGCGCTTGCTTTTGCTATTTTATTGCTGATGATATTCAGCAATCATCCCCAGGCCGTCGAACGGTATTATTCAAAAGGGTTTTATACTTTTATCTGTCGCATACTGCACCCGGTATTTGATCTGTTTCCCTTCAGCGTGGGCGATATCGTGTATATATCGGTGATCGTTTATCTTCTTTATGCTTTGTTCAGGCTCATCAGGCATGTATTTAAAAAACGATGGAAGCAAGCCGGCATCTTTTTACTGGGTTTGTTGATCGGCGTTCAATCCGCTATATTGATCTTTTATGTTTTTTGGGGCATGAATTACTACCGGCCGCCGGCCGCCGAGCTGCTTAATCTTCGCGACAGCAGTTATACAACGGCCCAGCTTAAAACGGTTACGGCCATGCTTATCGACAGCGCAAATACCACGCGGTCGCGGGTAACCGCCGCCGACCTTGCGCAAAGCAACAACGCGATTTATCGATCTGCGGTACATTCGATCCGGAAGCTATCTCATGATTCCGTCAGCTTTCGCACTTACAGCCCCGGTATTAAGCCTTCGCTGTTAACGCCGTTGTTAAATTACATGAGCACATCGGGTTATTTTAACCCGTTTACCGGCGAAGCGCAGATGAACTACCAGATGCCGGTATTTGAACGGCCGGTAACCGCTTGTCACGAAATGTCGCACCAAATGGGATTCGGTACTGAAGACGAAGCGAACTTTGTAGGCTTTATTGCCGGAATAGGTTCAAACGACCGTTTGCTGCGTTATTCAGCTTACCATCTTGCCGTCGACGAATTTATGCATGCTTTGCGTTACCGCGATACGGCTGCGAACAATGAATTAAAACCCAGGATATCCCAAGCTGTGCGAAATGATTTTAAAGCCGAACGGAAATACTGGATCAGCTATCAAAGCCGCGCTGGTTTATTAAGCAGCATTTTTTATGATAAATTTTTGAAGGCGAATAACCAGCCGCATGGAATGGGCACTTATAACCGGATGGTGATGCTGGTGATGGCGCTTTATGGGAAGGCCGGTAGTCGATAGTCCATAGTCCATAGTCAGTAGTTAATATATAGCTATAGCCCTTAGTCAATGGCCAGGATCAGTATTGTAGCTTAATTGATAAACCACAGAGAAAGTACTTACTTAAGTAAGAGGCCGTTGACCAGGAAACTGATGATCACCATGGACTATGGACTACTGACTATGGACTATCGACTCCCTACAATACTACCCCGGCCGCCGAAAATACAAGGGCGCCCGCACCGGCCAGAACCGAATTGCCGTAACCGTTATTATCGATAAATAATTTTTCATTCTCGGCCCGTATATGCATGCCGCCAACTTTAAAGTCGCCGGTTATCCTTATGGCGGCAACCGGGGTATTCACTTCCAGCTCGGCCGTTATGTTATGTTCCAGGCGCATGGCCGAATCATCGTCGAGCTGGTGCACCTGGATAACCAACGAGCCGTTGGCCCTTAAAACGCTTATGCTGTCGCGGTCGCGCTTTAGTGTATAACCAGAACCGGCATCAAGGTTATTATTACGAACCATTATGGAGTTCCCGTCTGTATCCCGGATGTCGAGATTGATCTCCAAAAAGGACGTTTCTTTTTGGGGCAGGTCATGATAAACAGAATTGATCCTTAAAAATTCTATTTCAGCGCCGTTCTCTTCATAACGTATGCCGTTTTGCGGTACGACAAAGGCATTTGAACCGATAATAAATGCATATTTCATAACAAGGTTTTTAGAATAATACGATTAGCCGTTAAAATGTTTGCGAAAATGAATTAAAATTTACTTTCGGCGGAAAGCGCCGGGTACAGGAAATCCAAAAACCGGGAACGATACCGGACAAAAAAAATGCGTTCCGTATCTCACCCCGGAACGCACACAACATCATCATCAAATAATGTTGATCAACTAAATCTCAGACATCATGTTTTTAATGATCATCCAAGGCCTTTCTTATTGGCGATCAGGCCAATAAATAAATTCTTTATGTTTTGCCGTATCAAAGAATACAAGTATTAAATACAATTGTTTTATTTGAGCTATATTTATTTTACGACATCACTTAACGGCCGGGCATCCGGGTTTATTATATTAAAACTGTAAAATTAACATTAATTAATAAAATCGCACAAATAATGGGCTTTCATTTAAAATTTTCAAGTAAAACTGTTGTTACGGTGACAAAAACATTGATTGCTATGTTTTTAAACATTCCATTTTTTGCCGCGGCGCAAACAACACCCGCGAAAGATATTTCCCGGTTTCAGCGTGAAGCCCAGGCGGTTACCATCATTCGCGATAACTGGGGCGTACCCCATATTTATGGAAAAACCGATGCCGACGCCGTATTTGGCTTGATGTATAGCGAATGTGAAGACAACTTTAAAGGAATTGAGCGAAACTACTTATACCAGCTGGGCAAACAGGCCGAAGCGGACGGGCAAAAAAGTTTATACACCGACCTTACTTTACAATTGGTTGCCGACAGCGCCGATGCGATAAAAGATTACAAGGCAAGCCCGGCATGGTTTAAAAAATTGATGGATGCCTTTGCCGATGGGATAAATTATTACCTGTACAAACACCCCGGGGTTAAGCCGCTGGTATTCCATCATTTTGAGCCGTGGTATGCGCTTATGTTTACCGATGGGAGCGTATCGGCAACTGTAACTGGCGGTATCAATTTAAACGAAACGCGCACTTTTTATGGCGGAGGCAGTGAAAAATCAGGCGCTGTTTACAGGCCGCGTACCGGCGACCGGGAAACCGGCTCGAACGGCTTTGCGCTGGCGCCTTCGCGCACGGCATCAGGGCATGCTATGCTGTATATTAACCCGCATGTTCCGTTCTATTTCAGAAGTGAAGTGCAAATGGTAAGCGATGAGGGGCTGAATGTTTATGGCGCCGTTACCTGGGGCCAGTTTTTTGTTTACCAGGGTTTTAACCCGCATTGCGGATGGATGCATACCAGCAGCAATGCCGACGTAGGCGACCTGTATGCCGAAAAGGTGACTAAAAAAGACGGTGCATGGTTTTACGAATATAACGGAACGCTAAAACCGGTTACTACCCGAAAACTGGTTTTGAATATAAAAAAAGGCGACGGCGTGGAGCAAAAAATCGTAACCGGGTATTATACCCATCACGGGCCTGTACTTGGCAGCCGCAACGGGCGTTGGCTGGCATTAAAAGCCGACAACCGATCGTATAATGCACTGCTTGAATCGTGGCTTATCACCAAAGCCAACACGTTTGCCGAATATAAAAAGGCGATGGACCTGCTATCGAACGCCACCAATAACACCGTTTACGCCGACGACCAGGGCAACATTGCGTTTTGGTACGGCAACTTTATGCCGAAACGGGATCCCAAATTCGACTGGGCCCTCCCGGTTGACGGTACCACCCCGGCAACCGAATGGCAGGGCCTGCACACCCTGAACGAGATCGTGCATGTATATAACCCTTCCACAGGATGGATAGAAAATTGCAATTCCACACCCTATACCTCGTCGGGAGAGGCGAGTCCGGACAAAAATAAATACCCCGCCTACATGGCGCCCGACGGTCAGAACTATCGCGCAATTACTGCGATAAAGCTTTTGAAAGACGCAAAAAACATTACCATTGACGGATTGATAGCCAAAGGATATGATCATTACCTGGCTGCGTTCGACGTGCTGCTGCCCCCATTGTTCAAAGCCTTTGATGAAGCGCCCGATTCGCTAAAAAAATCACTTGCCCAACCGGTACAAAGTTTACGCGAATGGGACAGGCGAACCGCCGCCAACTCGGCGGCCACTACGCTGGCCATTGAATGGGGGACTATCATTTTCCGCGCCATGCCCCCCGCAAAAACCGTTGAGCAAAGCGTATATCAAACCGAACGGGTAAACGAGCTTTTGAAGACGATCAGCAGCCGGCAACTGCTCGACTACCTGACCAGGGCGGTGAATGATCTTAAAGCGCATTACGGCAGCTGGAATGTAAAATGGGGCGATATCAACCGCTACCAGCGCCCCGCCGATGGCGTAACCTTCAGCGATAACGAACCAAGCCTGCCGGTTGGTCTTACTTCATCCGCTTTCGGGCAGCTGCCATCGTTCCAAAGCCGCACCATGAATACAAAGAAGCGTTACGGTTATTCGGGAAACAGTTTTATAGCGGCTGTTGAGTTTGGCCCGCGCCTAAAAGCAAAATCGATCATAACCGGGGGCCAGTCGTTCGACCCCGCGTCGAAACATTTTACCGACCAGGCCGACGGTTTTATCGACGGCAGGTTTAAGGATGTGCTGTTTTATAAGGCGGATGTATTAAAGCATGCAGAAAGGACCTATCATCCGGGAAAATAAACCAGTCGTTTAACCGCCGGCCGCTAACACACGTTTATTGCGATTCCTTCGTTATTTAATAGCTTATTTTATAACCGGCCCGGTTTACGGCAAGGCGGCTATTTGTTAAAATATGTTAAGCTGCTGTTTTTGAATTATAAAAGAATAAATTTGCCGTTTGAATTTTACAGGTGCTGGAACCGGGAATAAAAAGATAAGTTGGTAAGCGATAAAATGAAGAGGACGCTTTTATTTTTATTACTTGTTGCGGGGTGTATTACCGCTTGTAAAAAATCAAATGAAGTGGTGGTGCAGGTGCGGGCGCAGGCAGCTATCGACAATAAATTGATCGACAGCTATTTAGCCGCCAAGGGCCTGACTGCGTTGCGGGTTGACACGACGGATGTGCGTTATATCATAGATACGCCCGGAAGCGGGAACGCGCTGATCACCAACTCGACCCAGATCACGGTTGGCTATGAGGGAAAATTATTAAGAACCGATTCAGTGTTCGTAAAAACCGATCAGTTTCACCCCACCTATGTTTTGGGACAAACGATGAGGGGATGGCAGCTGGGGATACCCCAGATAAAAAAGAACGGAACGATAACGCTTTTTGTGCCCTCGCGGTATGCATACGGGCCTTATGCGCAGCCCGATATAGGCTTGCCGGCCAATGCGGTGCTTATTTTTAATATTAAACTATATAATATAACAAATTAATAAGGGTTAACAGCTAACCCATGTAACCGGTGAAACAAAAAGGTTACCGTTAAACACCATAACAAATGAGACAAAAAGTTTTTACGTTTATACTGCTTTCCGCAACAGCTTTACTATCGTGCCGCAAAACCAACATTGAGCCCGATCTTAAACAATACGACCAATCCCAGATAGAAAATTATATAAGCACTCACGGCTTAACCGGCATGAAACGCGCCGGCGATACCACGGGCACGTATTACCAGATCATTAACCCGGGCGATTCAGTTGTTAATGGAACGCCTATCCCCCGGCTTGATTTTCCGGATAAAATAGCATTCGTATTTTCACTGCGGTCGTTTGATGGCAAGTATGTGCAGTCGGACACGATCGCCAACCATTACGACGATTTCCTGGGGCATGTCACATTAAATAAGTTACCCGCAGGCCTGCAGCTGGGCATCTACAACATCTTAAAACACCGCGGCGGCAGCATGCGCCTGCTTATCCCCTCGCACCTTGCCTATGGTGTAAGCGGTTACGGCTCGGGCAGCATCCTAAATACCAACACGCGCATAGCCGGCAACCAATGCCTGGATTATTATGTACACGTGATAGGCAATATACCTACCGATAACCAGGCAACATATGATGACCTTGTCATCCGAAATTATATGCAGGCCAACGGGTTAACGGGCTATACAAAGGCGCAAAGCACCACGCTGCCAGGTAACTATTATTACTATAAGATAGAAACGCCCGGCACCCCGCCGGCAACACCGCTCACTGACAATAGTACCATTACAGCAACCTATACCGGACAGTTGTTTGACGGCGTGTTATTTGATTCCGCCCATAACGGAACGAATTCTCTTACCAACTTAATTGGCGATTTCGCAATCCCGGGAGTTAAAGAACCTATGCAAAATAATGCCGCAACCGGCGCTAAGATTTCTATATTGCTTCCCTCCGCGTTAGGATATGGCGAAGTACCAAATGGTTCGATCCCGCCTAACAGCTGTCTGCGGTTTTCGTATGTAATTTCGGCGGTAACGCCATAACTATTACGAGGATTTTAGAGCGCCGATAAATAAATTTGCTTTAATGCATCCTCAATCTCCGGAAATTTAAAAACATAGCACACATCCTGTATTTTTTGCGCCGAAACTTTGGTGCTGCCCAATACGATAATGCTCATTTCGCGCTGCAAGTTTTGAGTGCAATATCAGGTACATAATTTTAGGTAACGATATATGAGTTGGGACAAACGAGTTACAAAAACTGTGACAATTATTTTTTTTGCCTTACTATTGCCATTAATCGACGGGTGAAAAATCGAATTACCCGTATAAGGATGATTATCGTAATGATTGTTTCCATTAACCAGCTTAAAAGAAACTTATCTCTATTATGAATAATCATAAAAACGCCACCAACGAACGTGTATAAATATAAGACTATCAGAACTATACCCCCGAAATAATTACGTTTTATAGCCAATAATCTCTTAACTTCAAAAAACGCCATCAAAGTGCCGAGTATTATAAAAAGTATGCCTAAACTAATATTCATCTCAATAAGGTTTACCCGAAGTTACAAATGCAACCAATAAAAAAGCCTCATTTAGAGGCTTCATTCTTTTATCTTCTTTAGGCTTTACAAAAAAACTTTCATGGCTTCATCAAAACTGCCATTTATTGCGAGGTTGCTTTTCTCGTATTTTTCCTGACGTGGTTTAGCCTCTTTTTTCTTTGCCATATCCAAAGTTATGAAATTAGTTTAGCATAAGTCAAATGCTTGCCGTTTACATTTTTGATAGCATCCTCAAAGCGTACCACGTCTTTAATCTGACGGCTATTGTAACGATAGCCGAACTCATGGCAATAGCGGTGTACGTGTTTCGGGCTAACTTGGTGATAAATACCAACGATACCTCTTTTAAGCAATGACCAAAAGCCCACTATAAAGATTAAGCCTTAAAGCCCTTGTCCCAACTCGTATATCGTTACATAATTTTAATATTGGCCAACGTATAATAGCAAGAATCGGGTTTTTTTCAACGGGTCTATCTATTATTTTAGCCTGATATATTATTATTCGCAAATAAATGATACGGGGTTCTATTATTTCGATAGCTATTCTGTTTGGGGCGGTTGCCCTGGCGAGGTCCCAAAATCTGCATGTAGTTACAGACACTGTAAACTCCAGGATACTAAATGAGCCCAGGGTTATACAAATATTTCTTCCCCCCGGTTTTGACGTTAAAAAAAAGTATGACATGCTCTATGTACTGGATGGCGAATCATTCGGCGTTAATGCCAGCGAGATACTTTCTATGGAACAGGATTTCGAATACGCGCCGCCCATGATCATCGTCAGCATTTTCAACCGGGAGATCGACGCCCGGCACACCAGTTCCAGAAACAGGGACTTCCTTCCGATCGCGGCCGACGGCTATATATATTCCGGAGGAGCCGATAAATTTTTTGAATTTCTTAAAACAGAACTTGTTCCGTTAGTTGATCAGAAATATCCTTCGAGCGGCAAAAATATATTATTCGGGCATTCGTACGGCGGTTTGTTTGCGGTATATGCGTTGCTTACACAACCGGGCGTATTTCAGTCTTATATCGCCTCCGACCCCAGTTTGTGGTGGAATGATGGTTACGTCAATAAACTCGCTGCCAAAAATATTGCCAAACTTACCAATTCCAATGCAACGCTTTATATAGCCGGGCGTACCGGTGAATTATCCAGAGCGCTTGGTTCCTATGGATTAGATTCAATTCTTAAAGCGAAAATGCCTGCGGGCTTTAAATGGAAAAATGTCGTATATGACAATGAGCGTCACCAGGCCGTAAAGGTCAAGGCGTTGTATGATGGGCTTAAATTCACTTATTTTGGCTACGGACCGGCAACTGAAAACGGATACATGACCAATGCGTTGATCTTCTTTCCGATGAATGGGGTCCTGCTGAAAAATAAACCGGTGAGAATAATGACAGGCACCACTTTTCTGGATTATGAGCCGGGCATACGGTACACCACGGATGGTACGGAACCTATGGCATCTTCTCCGAAATTTGAATTCGGCACAACGATATCCGCGCCGGCAGATCTGGTTTTAAAGCTGTTTGCCACGCAATCGGCCAATCTCATCTTTAAAGGGCATTTTAGCGAAGGAACCACGCTCCCTGCAAGCTCATTACCTAAATTAGCAATTGAAGGCGGTTTTAACTACGCTTATTATAAAGGCCAATGGAAGGATATTCCTAACTTCGATCGATTAAAACCAAAAAAAACAGGACTGGCGAAAGTTTATATCGGGGATTTTATTTCCGACACAACCAATTTCGCCTGCGAAATACTTGGTTATCTTAAAATTGAGCGGGAAGGTTATTATACCTTCTTTCTCGATGCGGATGACCAGGCCGCCCTCACTATCGGCGGCCACCTCCTGATAAACATTCAGGCGGATAAAGATAATTTGAACGAGAAGTCTTTTGTTGTACCGCTTGAGAAAGGTTTTTATTCACTGAAGATCGGTTATCTGCACAAGGCCGGTGATACTGATCTCAGGCTTACCTATATCCCGCCGGCAAATGATGGGTTTTTTATCCCGCCACTTTCTGTTCCCTTGAAATTACAATATCATACGGTTAAATATCCAAAATGAAAATAAATCGCGGGTAGACTGCCGTGACGGGCTGATTATCCATAAATGTCTTTTAGCGCACCCGCAAGCTCCGGAAATTTAAAAGCGTAACCTGCATCCTGTATTTTTTGTGCCGAAACTTTGGTGCCGCCCAATACGAGGGTGCTCATTTCGCCCAGGGCCAGCTTTAGCGCCCAGGGCGGCACATTTGGAAGCCAAAGCGGCTTATGAAACAGTTTGGCAATGGCCCGGGTTAACTGTTTGTTAGTTACGGGATTGGGCGCAACCATGTTATACACACCCTGCAATGCTGAGTTTTCCACGGTGAGCATATAGATCCCGACAACATCCCGCCAGTGTATCCAGGGAACCCATTGTTTTCCTGATCCGACCGGCGAGCCAAGCCCCAGCTTTATAGGTTTATCCATCGCGCCCAAAGCGCCCACTTTCGCGAGCACAACGCCGGTACGGAGCTTTGCTACCCGTAAACCCAGCTCCTTCCCTTTGTCAACAGCCAGTTCCCATTCCATGCAGCATTTAGCCAGGAAATCGTTTGAAGGATGGCTGTCTTCGGTCAGGAGCTCGTCTCCTCTGTCGCTGTAATATCCGATCGCTGATGCGGATATTACCGATTTAACCCGGTGCGGTTTTTCACGAAGGAGGCTATAGATCATCCCAATCGATTTAGCACGACTCTCTATCAATTCCTTTTTTCGCTTTTCGGTCCACCGCTTTTCGGCTATGCCAGCGCCCGCCAGGTGTACGACGGTATCGATACCGTGAATACATTTCGCGTCGATCTCGCCCTTCGCCACATCCCACAAAAAAGTTTGAACGCGGGGGTCCTTTCCAGGCGAACGGCTTAAGTGACTGACGCGGTACCCTTTTTCGAGAAGGCGGTTTGTTAAGTGCCCGCCGATCGCGCCGCTTCCGCCGGTGAGTAAAATATGCTGTTCTGGAGATTTCATAATACAGACGGTAGCGTTATTAGGTTAGGTGTGTTCACCTGTGTTCAGGTGTGTCCACGTGTGTTGACACACACACGCGCGCAACCGAATTAAAACCGCGCCAGTTAAACGTTCACGCTATCCTGCACAACAACTTTGCTGCACAAGGGTTTTGCATAGTTTTCGGCAAAATGCACGTGGGTTGGGTCGGTTTGATAGGCATCCTGCGAGGCCGGGGTATCAAATAAAAGCAGCAAGGATACGTCATACGAGCGGTCGATCACATCGCGGTTTGTATTGGCAGGAACGCCAATATGGATATCGCGGATATGGGTTATCGGCTGCAGGGTATTTAGCCCGTCGATCAAGTGCTGTTTATCAGCTTTGTCCTTAAGCCAAAAATGGACGTGATGTACAAAGGTATTTTTGAGTAGCATGGGTTTAATTTTTTCTAAAAATGATAATTAATAATGAAACCATGACCGATTTATTGGTCGAATAGCGCGGCAATTTTTTGTACCGTAAGCTCCGAATAGTCATCAATAACCAAATCAACCGGCTGTAGCTGGGCGGCAGTATGGCCGGTTGTGATGCCCACCACTTTCATGCCCGCGTTATTGGCAGATTTGATACCGGCCAGCGAATCTTCAAACACCACGCATTTTTCGGGCGGCATGTTTAAAGCATGCGCGGCTTTCAAATAAACCTGCGGATCGGGTTTTGGCTTTGTTACCATGCTTGCGTTGATGATCGCGTCAAAATCGTCGCGGATTGGTATTTTATTTAAAACAAAATCGATATCGGCCACCGTTGCGGAGGTGCCCATGGCCATTTTTACACCGGCGTTTTTTAGTTCTGTCAAAAAGTTTTCCAATCCGTTTATCGGCGCGAGGTACGGCGCGTAGATCTCGCGGTAATATTCTTCCTTTTCGTTGAGCAAAGCTTTTAGCTGCGTCTCATCCCTGCCTTCGCCAAACACCCGCCTGATGGTTTCCATCACCGGCACCCCGCTGATCTCTTTATAATAAGTTTCTTTACTTAATTCACCTTTGCCATATTTTTTATAAAGCGCCTGCCACGATTTAAAATGATAGGGGGTATTGTCGATCAGCGTGCCGTCCATATCAAAAAGTGCGGCGAATGAGGTTGTATGCATATTAAATATAACATTACTTAATTAACCGGGCATCCACGATAATCGGCTCAATATAATTAATAGTTACCTGATCGTGATAACCCGGGAATAACGGATTTAAAAGAAAATTAGACTCCAGATGATTGATGGCTGAACGGACTTTAATGGCCATGAATCGTTGTTCGACCATCCACTTATCACCCATTAATTTGTTTTCAATATGATCATGTGTCTGCCAGCCGGCGGGATATTTTTTATCCGGCAATTCGTAAATTAACCCGTCTTTTTTGAGTTCTATTTCGGCGATATATAAGTGCGGTGGAAAATTCAATTCGTCGAAATGGACCAGGTTTTCAAGATAGGCCAGCGAGCTGTTTGCGCTGGTATATAACATATAGGTGCCCTTGCTATTCCACCGGCCGCCATATTTTGCGGCCCCCGTCCCCGAAATATCCCGGGCGCGGGAAAGCGACTGTGCGATCCGGTAAACGACCATGTTTCAGGAGTAAACGCCCTCTTCAATCCGGCCTAAAACATCGTTTACCATTTTTAATCCGGTGGGTATATAAAATAAGTCGATAGGTTTATGATTGTTTAATGCCCTGTTGGGTGCATTGAGCCATCTTTTTACTTTATCCTCATTTTCAAACACGGCGAAAGCGTGTTCAGTAACCCTGGCGATTTCGATCACATGCGAGGATGTATGTTTATCTAACCGGTCGGTAGCTCTTTTCCGCTCGATCGTTTTTACTGAAGCATCAAGAATATTTTCCGAAAAAGCCTTTTTTGAAATACCTAAATGGCCGATCAGTGCATCTAAAGAAGCCTTGGTTATACCTTCATTACTTAAAGAAATAATGTCAAATTCTGTTCGGATAGGTTTTGTAAGAATATTTTTACCGCCAAGCAAATAAATAAGGTTTAGCTTGGGACTAGTTTTTTTTTCGGCGAGTTTCATAGCGACAATTTTACCAAATATAAGGATAAAATGTCGCAGTAATAAAAAAGTTTTATTTTTTTGCCAAGATCACTTATCAGCCCTGACCGGCAACACAAATGTTGCCGGGGCGTCAAAAATTGCAGCCGGTTGTGAAGAACGGTAAATTTATTGCAAATTTGCAGGCTGCATTAAAAGTTAACCGGTCCGTTTAACTATGAGTGAAAAAACAATATTGGTTTGGTTTAGGAACGATCTGCGCATCCACGACAACGAGATTTTGTCGGAAGCAGTGCGCAAAGCCGACAGGATATTGCCGGTTTATTGTTTCGATCCCTTCTATTTCCGCAAAAACTCATCCGACAATTCAAAAACAGGCAGCCTGCGGGCGCGTTTTCTTTTGGAGTCGGTAAGCAATTTACAAAAAAACCTGCGGCATATAGGGGGCGAATTGATTATCCGGGTTGGCGATCCTTCCGAACTCATACCAAAACTTGTAGAAGAATACCAGGTATCAGAAGTATATCACCATAGGGAGGTTGCGCACGAGGAAACGGAAATTTCCGAACAGGTTGAAACGGCATTATGGAAGATCAAAATAAATTTAAAGCATTTTATCGGCCACACCTTATATCATAAAGAAGACCTCCCTTTCCCGATAAAAGACATACCCGATAGCTTTGCCGTTTTCAAGAAAAAGGTAGAGCGCGATGCTGCCGTCCGGCAATGCATAACTACCCCTTCAAAAATCGTCACCCCGCCGGTTACGGATGCCGGTCAGTTACCAACTTTGCAGCAACTCGGATTAAACGAGCCATTTGACGACCCGCGCTCGGTTACCCGGTTTACGGGTGGGGAGGACGCTGCTTTTGAGCAGTTGGGGCGCTTTTTTATAAATAATGATCATACTGGCGCCTCCGCGGGTGCGCGTCAGCTCACATCTCCTTCGATGCTTTCGCCATGGATTGCATTGGGCTGCCTGTCTTTACGGGAAGTTTATTGGGAAGTGATAGAGCATCAGCAACAGGGCAATGGAAACTATGCGAACCTGCTGCTCGACCTGCTATGGCGCGACTATTTCAGGTTTATGTTTAAAAAACACGGTCAGAAATTTATTGTCGTAAAGGACGGTTCGGCCAAACACACGCCTGCAGTTAACCAGGATGAGCTTTTTGACGCCTGGGCAGCCGGCGAAACCGGCGTTCCTTTAGTTGACGCTATCATGCACGAGTTGAACGCTACGGGCTATATCAGTAATCAAAAACGGCAGTTCGTGGCGGCATTTTTAATAAACGACCTTAAGGTTGACTGGGAAAAAGGCGCAGCCTATTTTGCCGAAAAACTGATAGACTATTCACCGGCCAGTAATTGGGGAAACTGGGCTTTTATGGCCGGTGTTAACGATCCGCACGAAAGCCGTTATACTATGGTTAAACCAGGCGCCGAACCTGAAACTACGAGCGAATACATAGATACCTGGCTGCCGGCGCTGTTAGCTTAAATAAATGTAACCTTTTTGTCCTTTTTGCGTCTTATAATAACATGAACCCCTTCGAACAATATACCATCATCATCGGTGTCCTTGCAATTCTTTTCGAGGGTATATCCTGGTTGCGCAGTTTCCTGCATAAGCTTTTACATTAAGGAGTGAGTGGTTGATTAAGTTGAATGGTTGATTAAGTAAGATCAATCCGCAGTATCAACCTACCCCAATCAAGTTAATCAACCCGGTCAGCTTGTTACTAATTACAAATTAAATTAAAAGTTTACAAGCTGATATGCTTAGTTTTGTACCGTTTTAAAGATTGGTTTCTCATGGATCGTCTAAATTATATAAACAGCGGAAACGCTGCGTACATTACTTCCCTTTACGAATCATATAAACAAGATCCCGGATCGGTTGACTTTGGATGGCAAAAGTTTTTTGAAGGATTTGATTTCGGCAAAGATACTCCATCGGCCGCTGCGGAAAACGCTGAAACTCCCGAACATTTTTTAAAAGAAATACAGGTTCTGAACATGATCGACGGTTACCGCACCCGGGGCCACTTGTTTACAAAAACGAACCCGGTGCGCCAACGGCGTAAATATTATCCCGGTAAGGAACTGGAAACATTCGGCTTAGGCGATGCCGACCTGGATACGGTATTTAACGCGGGTATGGAAGTTGGCCTTGGGCCCGCAGCCTTGCGGGATATACGGCAAATGCTGGAAGAAACCTATTGCCAGTCGATAGGCGCCGAATATCGTTACATCCGCAATCCGCTCAAACTAAAATGGTTCGAGGACCGGATGGAGAGCAAGCGCAATACGCCATCCTTCACACCCGACGAGAAAAAGCTGATGCTGAATAAGCTCAACGAGGCAGTCGTTTTCGAGAATTTTTTAGGGACCAAGTTTTTGGGCCAGAAACGATTTTCGTTAGAGGGCGCCGAGGCGTTGATCCCTGCTTTAGATTCCGTTATTCAAAATGGATCGGAGCTGGGCATACAGGAATTTATCATCGGTATGGCGCACCGCGGCAGGCTGAACGTGCTGACCAATATCATGGAAAAGCCTTACAAAGAGATATTCTCGGAGTTTGAGGGCAAAAATTTTGACGAAGAATCACCGTTTGGCGGCGATGTTAAATATCACCTGGGCTATTCCACCGATATAGTGACGAAAACCGGTAAAAACGTGCATCTAAGTTTATGTCCTAATCCATCGCATCTTGAAGCGGTTGACCCGGTTGTTGAAGGCCTAACCCGTTCGAAGATCGATTTTAAATACGAAGGCGATCACCTGAAAATAGCCCCGATATTGATCCATGGCGATGCTTCCGTGGCGGGCCAGGGTATTGTGTACGAGGTGCTGCAGATGGAAAAGCTGGATGGGTATCGCACCGGCGGCACCATCCATATGGTTATCAATAACCAGATAGGCTTCACCACCAATTTTAAAGACGCACGCTCAAGCACCTATTGCACCGATGTCGCCAAGGTGGTTTTAGCGCCGGTTTTTCATGTTAACGGCGACGATGTTGAGGCATTGGCGTACGTAGTGAATTTGGCGATGGAATACCGGCAGGTGTTCCACGCGGATGTGTTTATCGACATCCTTTGTTATCGCAGGTATGGGCATAATGAGGCCGATGAGCCAAAATTTACCCAACCGGTGCTGTATAAAGCGATCGAGGAGCACCCTAACCCGCTGGAAATATATAAGCAGAAATTACTAGATGAAGGCAGCATTGATCCGAAGTTCGCGATAGCCCTTGAAAAAGATTTCCGAAAGATGCTCCAGGGAAAGCTGGACGAATCAAAAGCCGAGGATAAGATTACCGAAACCAACCAAATGTTTGAGGGCGCCTGGCAGGGGTTGCATATAGCCAGTTCAAAAGAATTTTTTGCGCCGGTGGAAACGGCCGTTTCCGAAGCTGAGCTGTTGGATATCGGCAAAAAGCTATCCATATTGCCGCCGGGAAAAGAGTTTTTCAAAAAGATCGAAAAACTATTTGACGAGCGCAATAAAATGGTGACCAAAACCCATGTGTTCGACTGGGCGATGGGCGAGCTGCTGGCTTACGGGACGTTGCTGAAAGAAGGCCACCCGGTTAGGCTCAGCGGCGAGGATGTAAAACGCGGGACTTTTTCGCACCGTCATGCGGTTTTAACTTTAGTCGACTCGGAAGAAGAATTTGTTCCGATGGATACCATCGAAACAGACGCCAAATTTTCTATTTACAACTCGCTGTTGTCCGAATACGGCGTATTGGGTTTTGAATACGGTTACGCTATGGCAAACCCGAACGCGCTAACTATATGGGAAGCACAATTCGGCGATTTTTTTAACGGCGCGCAAATTATTGTAGACCAGTACATAGCAAGTGCCGAAACCAAGTGGCAGCGCGGCAACGGCCTGGTTATGCTCCTTCCGCATGGATACGAGGGGCAGGGGCCCGAACATTCGTCCGCCCGTGTTGAACGTTTTCTTGAGCTTTGCGCGGACAGTAATATCCAGGTGGCCAATTGCACCACACCGGCAAACTTTTTTCATATCATCAGGCGACAAATGTTACGGGATTTCCGCAAGCCTTTGATCATTTTTACACCCAAAAGCCTATTGCGAAGCCCCAAATGCGTGTCGGCCCTGGAAGAGTTTACATCTGGTAAGTTCCGCGAGTTGATAGACGACGATTATGCCGATCCAAAAAAGGTTAAACGTGTATTGCTTTGTACCGGTAAGATATACTATGACCTGTTGGAAAAACAGCAGGCGGACAAACGCAGGGACGTAGCTATTGTGCGCATAGAGCAGCTGTATCCAACCCCCGTTTTGCAGATATTAAAGATCAAGGCAAAATATAGCAAGGCAACCGAGTTTTTGTGGGTACAGGAAGAGCCGGAAAATATGGGTGCATGGCCTTATATTTGCCGCAAGTTTCATAACGATAAAGTGATCGATGTAAACGTGATCTCGCGCCACGAGGGCAGCAGCACAGCAACGGGTTTTGCCAAACAACATGCCGCGCAACAGCTTTACATCATTGCAAAAGCGTTTGAAGCGCCGCCGGGAAAAGAAGTTAAGGCAGTTGTAAAAGAGACAACTGAAAAAATGGCCAACGCAGGAGCAGATTAATTAATTTGAAAGTTTATTGATTTGGAAATTTGAAAATGCAACAGCGCGTTTCAAACTGACAAAGCAGAAAAACATTTACGCACGAAATCACAAGAACGAAAGAATTTGAAGTGACGGTATTTCAAATCACCACATCTTCAAATTTTCAAATTCAACAAAATATGAGTTTAACGATCAAAGTTCCGCCGGTAGGCGAATCAATCACAGAAGTAACCCTGTCATCATGGAAAAAAAAGGATGGCGATACGGTGCAGATGGATGAAGTTATTGCCGAGCTGGAATCAGACAAAGCCACCTTTGAGCTTACTGCGGAAAAAGCAGGCACGCTGAAAACCTTAGCGAAAGAAGGCGATACACTGGCCATAGGTGCTGCCGTAGCGAGCATTGAAGAAAACGGTGCTACACCTGCCGCTGAAAAAGAGGCTGCACCGGCTGCGCAGCCTCAACCCGAAGTAGTTGCTAATGCACCTGCTCCGCCACCTGCCAACGGTACGCCTGTAAAGGCTGCTGCTGAATCGTCCTCAAAAGGATCGATCGAAGTAAAAGTGCCAACGGTGGGCGAATCCATTACTGAGGTAATTTTATCGCGCTGGATAAAAAAAGACGGCGAAACCGTAGCGATGGATGAAGCCATTGCCGAACTGGAGTCGGATAAAGCGACGTTTGAGCTGACCGCCGAGCAGGCGGGCATATTGCATACAAAAGCCAGAGAAGGCGATACGTTAGCCATTGGCGCAGTGGTATGCACCATTGAAGCGTCAGGCGCTCCTGACGAAAACGCGGCGCCATCGAATAATGATACAAAAGAAACTGCACAGGCTGCACCAGCTGCCGTCGGAGCTAAAACCTATGCATCGGGCACACCCTCGCCCGCGGCCGCGAAAATATTAGCCGAAAAAGGCGTCGACACCAAAAGCGTAAGCGGCACCGGCGTAGCCGGAAGGATAACCAAGGAAGATGCCTTGCTTGCCGAAAAGATATCGGAAAATCCGCAGGTGAGTAAAGGAAGTCAGCAGTCAGAAGCCGGAAGTCAGAGGCCGGAAGTTGTTAGTCCGAAAATTGATCAAACAGAACCAGGGACAAGAACCGACCGCCGCGAAAAGATGTCGTCGCTGCGGAAAACCGTAGCCAAACGCCTGGTGACCGTTAAAAACGAAACGGCCATGCTGACTACCTTTAACGAGGTGGACATGTCGCCCATTATGGAGCTGCGCAGCAAATACAAGGATAAGTTCAAGGAAAAATATGGCGTGGGCCTGGGCTTTATGTCGTTTTTCACAAAAGCGGTTTGCGAAGCCTTGAAAGACTGGCCGTCCGTGGGCGCGCGTATCGACGGCGAAGAAATAATTTACAGTAATTACGCAGATATTTCCATCGCGGTATCGGCCCCTAAAGGGCTGGTTGTACCGGTGATCCGCAATGCCGAAAGCATGAGCCTGGCTGATATTGAAAAAGCAGTGGCAGCGCTTGCGCTTAAAGCCCGCGAAAATAAACTGACCATTGAAGAAATGACAGGCGGAACCTTCACCATTACCAATGGCGGTGTGTTCGGTTCCATGATGTCGACGCCGATTCTGAACTCGCCGCAGTCGGCTATCCTCGGTATGCACAACATCATTGAGCGGCCGGTTGCTGTAAACGGACAGGTGGTGATCCGGCCGATGATGTACCTGGCGTTGTCGTATGACCACCGCATCGTCGATGGACGCGAATCGGTGAGCTTCCTGGTACGGGTAAAACAATTGCTGGAAGATCCCGCAAGGTTGTTGCTGGGGGTATAACGCAACCACGAAAAGTTATTTTTTAAAGTCCGTTTAATTTACCTTTACGGCTTTAACCTGCAATAATGCCGGAAACAAATCCGAAATCGCTATCCGCTAATAAAACGATTTTTTACTTTTTACTGCTGTGGACGCTATTGAACGCTATCCAGGCTTATACGCTGGAGCTGCAGGGCGATGAGGCTTACTATTGGCTGTATTCCCGCTATTTGGACTGGGGCTATTTTGACCACCCGCCAATGGTTGCGATTTTTATCCGCATCGGCGACAACATCATGCATAATGAGTTGGGTCTGCGGCTGCTTACCGTACTCGCCAGTTCAGCCTCCGTCTATTTCCTTTGGCTTATTTTAAAACGATACGCGGTTAGCGCCAGCGCATTTGTTTTGGTTGTTTCCGGGATATTCATCTTTCATATTTATGGGTTCACCACCACACCCGATGCGCCGCTTTTCTTTTTTACGGTGCTGTTCTATCTTTTTTATCAACGATATATTGATGAAGATAAACTATGGCTCGCAATCGTGCTCGGCGTCGTTATCGCCTGCCTTTTATACAGCAAGTACAATGCCGTGCTGCTCATTGGCTTTACTGTCCTGTCCAACATAAAATTATTGCGGCGTGGGTCGTTCTGGATTATCGTGGTACTGGCAGGGGTGCTTTATCTTCCGCATATACTTTGGCAAATCGATCATGGCTACCCGTCAATAAATTATCATTTATTCGAGCGCTCGGCCCGCATATACAACTTTACCGACACGTTTTCGTACCTGCCGGGCCAGTTACTCATGGCCGGTCCGCTGGTAGGATGGTTTTTCTTTTATAAAGCGTTCACGGTTCGTGTTAAGGATGCGTTTATCCGTTGCCTGCTGGTAAATTGTATAGGCACGCTGGTTTTCTTCCTCATCAGCAGTTTTAAAGGCACCGTTCAACCCCAATGGACCTTTATCCTGTTTGCCCCGTTGGTGATGCTAACGCTCATCGGTTTTAAACAAGCCGGCGGTTGGCCGCGATGGCTGTTCCCGCTCGCCTTGGTCAATCTGGGCTTGATTTTGGTGGTAAGGATCATCATTATCGGCGGGTTCGGCTTTGCCAAAACATACGGCCATTTAAAAAGCTATTACGGATTTAAAGAATGGGCGCACGAGGTAAAACAAAGGGCGGGAAACAGTTATGTGGTAATGAGCGAGGGTTTTCAAAATCCGTCTAAATACGATTATTACACCAACAGCTTAAAATGCTTTGCCTACGACCCCTGGTATTACCGCCGTACGCAGTTTGACATCTGGCCCATGGAAGACAGCATCCAGCACAAACGCGTTTACTATTTATTTTACCGGCCCATAAAAGGTTACAAAACCGACACCATAAAACTGGCCGCCGGTACCTGGTATGGCTGCCGGGTAGACGACGTGCGCACCTACCAGCAGGTAAACTTCGAAACGCCGCTTGATAAAATAACCGCCTCGCCCGGCCAAAAAATCACTTTCGATCTCACGATAAACAATCCATACGGCCACGCTATTAACTTTTCAGACAAAGGGTTTCTGCATCCCGTCACCCTGCAAGCCTGCTTTTTTAAAGGCGATAGTACGGTAGAAGTTCAACGTGCGCCGGCATCTTTTAAGCAGGTCAGCTTAAACCCAGGTCGATCCACGCATTATAAGTTCACAGTGACAGCTCCGCGGCAGCCCGGCCAAATGGAGCTGCTGTTTTCTTTGCAGACCGATCCCTTTCCCGGCAGTAAAAACAGCAAAATCATTACCTTTACGGTGAAATAGCCCTTAATGAAGAAATTTTACTTCCTTATCCTGGTCGCAGCAATATCGTGTACAGCGTCGTTTGCGCAAACCGTCGATGTAAACTTTACCGGCCTTGCTTTTCTGGATAACCGCGAATACAAGGACTTTATCCCACGCTCGCGCACCTATTCGGGCACCCGTACTGACCTCAACTTCGGGCTCAACATCGATAGCTTAAATCATTTTGTAGTTGGCGTGAATACCATGCACGAGTTTGGCGCGATACCTTTTTTTATAAAAGCCGACCCCGTAGTTTATTACAAATACGAAAGCAACAACTGGCTCTTTAATGCCGGCGAGTTCCCCCGCGCCGGGCTCGTCGACAACTTTCCGCGTGCGCTGCTTAATGATACCCTGATGTACTACCGCCCGAATATCGAAGGTTTGCTTGCGCGATACCATACCGCCCATTTTATGCAACTCGGTTTTATCGACTGGCTGAGCAGGCAAACCCAAACCCAGCGCGAGCAGTTTATTTTTGGTGAAGAAGGCAAATACCGCCCAAGTTTGAGCGGCCCCTTTTACATTTCTCATTTTGCGTTTATGATGCACGACGCCGGCGCCGAAATCTTATTACCCACTGACCATATTGGCGATAACGGCGGGGCCGAAATAAAGCTTGGCCTGGATTTCACGCACAAACAACACCTGCTCGATTCCTTATCTTTCGAAGCCGGCGTACTGGCGTCGTTCCAGCGCGAGCGCGGAATAACCGGAGCTAAAACACCTGTGGGTTTTGTGGCCAACGTGTTTGGCAGCTACGGTCGTTTTGCAGTGTTCAACGAGTTTTACGCCGGGCAGGGTTCCGAAATTGGCTACGGCGACGCCTTTTATGAAAAAAAATTCTACGACCGCCTCGACCTCATCTTTAACTCCTTTGCCGCTAAAGGCTTGCGCGGCCAGTTTGTATTAAGCATCCACCGTACGCCCGGCTACACCAGCAACCAGGAAGCCTTCCGCATAACATACGACCTGGGCCGCAAAGTGATCGCAACGTTTAAATAATATTTGCTTATGTGTCGTTAACCGTGTTAGTCATAGCATCGGCAACGCAATGTGCAACGAAAATTATCTTGAAACGATCTTATCCGGCTCTTGACGGCGTTCAAATTTCATCGCCTTTTTCTCTGCCTTTATTGCCATCGGCCGGTCACCCGCCAATCTATACCATTCTGCCATTTGCCGATATTTTTCAGCCATATCAACAATTTTAGGATAAGTTGTATGATCAATTTCAGCCTGGTAACATTCTGCACCCAACCGGTAAATTTCCGGGGTCATATTTACTTTGCGCGAATCGTCTTTTATAACGCCAATAATTATATACCAGGCAGGCCTTGTATAGGTGGTTGTTACCATTGCCTGTTTGCCAAATTCGTAAGCCTTGTGCGGGTCGGTCCTGAGTAATGCAGAAAAGGTATAGGACACTATCCAGGGCGTATATTTTAAATCAGGATGCCTTTTTACCATTTCATTGACTACAAAAAGGGTTGAGTCGGGGTCGCCGAGGTCTTCAAGATGGTCATAAACCCCTTGATATTTCCGCACTTTGTCAATCACTTCCATATCCGATTTCTGCCAACGATCATTATATATTTTTTTGGATAATAGTTGCCCCATATCCCTTGTGTCCCAAGTGTTTTTAACTATTTTGCGTAAAATGGTATCAAGATTGTGGGGGTGCCCAATCCAGGCCACTTTTCCTTCACGATCAATGACAAAAGTAGTGGGGATGCCGTCTTCTCCGTATGCATCAAGCCAATCGTGTACCGTGAAATTGGTATCCTCTGCTGCTACGTTAAAATCCATTCGGCGTCCCATGCCATCAACAAACTCCTTAAGCTGTGTTATGGATGTCGGTTTAGCTCCACGCGATTCATACACGGCGATAGCTGAAAAGCTAACCTTATGCCTGTATTTACGGGATAAATGCGAAAGATGAGGCATTGCCGCAATACACGGCCTACACCATGTTGCCCAAAATTCCACTACATATATGTTACCTTTTTCAAAGCCTCTAACCGGAGTGCCTTTAATCCACTCCCGCACCTGGAGCGGCGGAGGAGCATTACCAATATTAAACTTTGCAGAGGTGTCCGTTTGCGCACCGGCAGATAGCCACAATGATCCCAATAGGATTATAATTGCACGCTGTATGAAAAACCGCCTGTCCATAAACTAATTTATTCCACCTTATATCTAAACACCTGCCTGCCCAGGTTCCCCTCGTCATCAATGCCCTCCACAACTACGCGGTATATGCCTTTCGTGTCATCGTTAAAATACGCCATCGTGGCTGTGCCGTCTTTTTTGGTGATCATGTTGGGGTTCCAGTATACGGCATTGCGCAAATCGGGTATTTGCTTGTTGCTGTTGGCCACGTATTTTGGCGCATAGAATGTTTTTGCTTTATAATAACCTACATACGGGTATGCTAATAAACCCAAAAATGGTTTTGGCGTCACCCGGCGACTGTCCTCACCACCGCGTTTGGTAGTGACAACCAATGCGCCGCCCGGTGCATTGGAGCCATAAATAGCCAGGTAGCTTCCGCTTCTTAAAACTTCTATGCTGGCAATATCATTCGCATTAATATCATTCAAATGATTTCCATCGATTATGATTCCGTCGATGATTATTGCCATCGCAGGAGGTTTTGGTCCCCTGGTATTACGAGGCGTGCCGTCCATATCAAATCTAACCCCAAAAACCTTACCTTGTAAGCAATCTGAAAGCTTGACACAACCTTCAACAACATCACCCATAATAATTTGATTAGCATGGCCGGGCCCGTTCAGATTCGATGAAAAAGTGAGCTCAGGCACTTTTGGGTGCCGGTAACCGTGAATGTTAACCTGTTTTAGCCCGATGCTCTTTTTGCTCAATTGCTGCTCTTTTACATAAACCGTATGCCGTTGCTGCATAACAGCCATCGTTTGCGGCTTCAGCTGTGCGGGTTCATAATAAGGCGAGGGCGTTATGGCGGGGTAATCCTGCTGCTGCACCGTTATCCGCACATTGTCGTTTTTGTTTTCCTTCCTCGCCTTCAGCACAAGCTGCGCGGTATCGGTAAGGATGAGGTCGGTAAACCTGAAATTGCCCTCTGCATCCGTGGTGGTATCTTTAAGCAGGTCTTCCTTCGCCCCTATCAGCGTTACCTTACCGTTGGCAATCGGTTTGCCCGATGGGCTTTTCAGCGTGCCTGCCACTGTCAGCGACTGCTCTGGCTGGTAAGTTATCTTTACGGTGGTGTCGGTTAGCACTTGTTTCCAGTCGTACCTCCGGTAGCCCTGGGTCAGCATCAGCACGTCCAGGTCGGCATTGATTTGGGGGTTAATGCCGGTAAAATAATAGTTGGGCTGCTCGATGGTTCCTTTCAGCTCCGATGTCAGCAGCAGGTTGTTCAGGATCGTGCTTTCCGCGTTCTCATCCGGGCCGGTTAGCGTTTCATTGATCACCGATGCCGAAAAACTGCCCGTAACGGGTTTATTGTTTGGGCCCTTTACCTCAAGTGTTAGCTTTACCTGCTGCCTTGCGGTATAGTTTATAGCAACTGCATCGATGGCAAGGTTAAGGATATCGTTGCCACGGATAAACACGATGCGTTCGGCAACCGGTTCGCCGGCTGCGGAGAATAGCGTAAACTGCGCGATGCCTGCCGGGAACCGGCTTTTATCCACTTTGGCGGTATACACCAATCCTTCCAGCTTGCCCTGCGAGGTGTAATAGATCTTTCCGTTGCTTTGCGCGATGATATAGAACGGGCTGTTCTTTTCATCATGGTATGTTTTTTCGTTGACGGCTATTTTTACCAGCTGGCTGTCCGCCTGCTCATTGTTAACGACAAGCGTGTAGCCTTCCTGGCTTGCTTTGGGCAGGTCCACCGTAAACCCGGTTTCTCCCTTGCTGATCTTAGCCTTATACGTTTTACCGCTTTGCGGCGTAAAGGCGAATACCCCCATGCCCAAATGCTGAGTGGCAAAGTCGGCGACCACATTGCCCTGGTTATCTTCTATCGTTCCTTGTATGTCTTCGCCCGTACCTTTATGGTTTACGGCCTTTACGGCCACGCGCGACCGCACGCCGCTCACCAGCCTGCCCCCCTCCGGCAAAAACTGTACATCCGGCTTTTCAATTTCCTTAACCGTATTGTTCACCGCAGGGGCCATTCCGCCGATGCGCACCGGTTGGTCGTAAAAATGATCCGGGCCGGCGTTCCGCATCCAGGTGGTATAGGCACGGATGCGGTAGCTGCCCTGCGCCAACGTTTTGCCCAGGGGGAGATCGCTCCAGGCTACACCCGAGGTTAACGGCAATACCTGCCTTGTCACCAGCGAGTCCTTCGGGTTCAGCAGCTCCACGTACAGCACCCCGCTCAATGCCGACAGCTGGTGGTGCTGACCTACTACCGTGTAGGCTTTGTACCATATCGTATCGCCGAAATCATAGTCCGGCTTGTTTAAATGAAGGTACACGTTCTCCAAAGCGGGCTGCATTTCAACCCGGCTTAGGGCTTTACTTAGAAACGGAGCGGTTTGCGCACCGGCATTATATCCGATTGATAACAGGATGGATACGGTTAGGAGGAAACGTCCGGGCATTATAATAAAATTACCAAATGAAACTCACCAATTATCAAATATAACGGAATCAAAGAACATTGGCGTCGTCCCCTCAAAAGGTACGGTAATTTATCCCCAAAAAACACTTTCCAAATTTGAAATTTATCCCTACATTTGCGGGCTAATTGTTGCTCATTGAAATCGCTAAGAGAGTTTTCGATTCCTTTTACCGGCCTTAAACTGGGAAAGCACCAGTTTGAGTTTGTAATAACAGATGCTTTTTTCGACCAGTTTGAATATTCGCTGGTAAAAAAAGCCAGCCTGGTTTGCAAGGTGGAGCTCGAAAGGCAGGAAACGATGCTCATCCTGGATTTCGATATCACCGGTACGGTAGACGCCACGTGCGATAAATGCCTGGCGCAGTACCCGCAGCCGGTGGACATACAGGAGCAGCAGGTAGCCAAGTTTAGCGAAGAGCCGGTTGCCGAAGATGAAGAGATCATCGCCCTGAGTAAAAACGATCACGAGATCGATATAGCAGGGCTGGTGTATGAGTATATTAATGTTGCCGTGCCTTTTATAACAACGTGCGGCGACGAGGGGAATACCCCTTTTTGCGACAGGGAAATGCTCGACAAGCTGGAGAAGCTTAAAGCAAATGCCACTGACGACGAGAAAACAGACCCGCGATGGGACGTTCTCAAAATATTAAATAAGTAATTAATTAAGGATCATGCCACATCCAAAACGAAAAATATCCAAATCGAGAAGAGATAAGCGCCGCACCCATTATAAGGCTGAAGCGCCAACTTTAACTACCTGCAAAACTACCGGCGCCGTGCATTTGCCGCACCGCGCTTACACCGTTGATGGTAACGTGTACTACAATGGTAAATTACTGATCGAAAAAGCAGCTGTAGCCTAAGTTTAATTTTCTGAAATGAAGATTGGCTTAGATATTATGGGCGGCGATTTTGCGCCCCAGGCAACAATCTTAGGGGCAATAGCGGCTCATAAAGCCTTATCTGCAAGTCAGCAGCTGGTACTTATCGGCGATAAAGACATAGCTGTACAGCTGCTGCACGAAAATAATTTCGACCCCGGTCATTTCGAATTTCACCACACCACCGAGGTGATCGGCATGGCCGAGCACCCGGCCAAGGCGGTTATCAATAAACCCGGTTCCAGCATTTCCGTAGGTTTTAAGCTGCTTAAGGAAGGCGCTATCCACGCTTTTTCTTCGGCGGGCAATAGCGGCGCCATGCTGGTCGGCGCCATGTTCAGCGTAAAAACCATCCCCGGTATTTTGCGCCCGGCCATAACAAGTTTTATACCCAAGCTGAACGGCGGTTTAGGTATTATTGTTGATGTAGGCGCCAATGCCGATTGCAAACCCGAATTTTTATTGCAATTTGGCGCGCTCGGCGCATTGTTTTCCAAAAATGTTTATGGTGTAAAGGATCCGAAGGTTGCTTTAATGAACATTGGCGAAGAAGATGAAAAAGGCAATATGCTTTGCCAGGCCGCCTTTCCTTTAATGAAAGAAAACCAGTTATTTAATTTTGTCGGCAATATAGAGGGCCGCGACTTGTTTAGCGATATTGCGGATGTATACGTTTGCGACGGCTTTACCGGCAACGTTGTTTTAAAGCTCGCCGAATCGTTTTACGAGGCCGCGCATGCTAAAGGAATAAAAGACGAGTTTTTTGAGCGGTTTAATTACGAAACTTATGGCGGCAGCCCCATTTTGGGTGTCAACGCACCCGTCGTTGTGGGCCATGGCATTTCAACGCCCGAGGCGATTAAAAATATGATACTTTTATCAAAAAATATGGTCGAAAGTTTGCTTGTCGATAAGATCAGGCTGGCGTTTCAATAACAAATACAACAATGAGTAAAATTCATGCAGCTATTACGGCTATCAATGCCTGGGTTCCCGAATATGTACTTACTAATCACGAGCTCGAAGGGCTGGTTGATACCAACGACGAATGGATAACTACCCGCACCGGCATTAAAGAGCGCCGCATTTTAAAGGGCGAGGGCCTGGGCACATCGGATATGGCTGTTCCGGCGGTAAAAGGATTGTTGGAAAAACGCGGCATCGGCGCCGATGAGATCGACCTGATCATATTTTGTACCACCACGCCCGATTTTGTGTTCCCCGCTACGGCAAATATTTTGGCCGATAAGATCGGCGCGAAAAATGCGTGGGGCTGGGATCTGCAGGCCGCCTGTTCCGGATTTTTGTTCGGCCTGGCTACCGGGTCGCAGTTTATTGAAAGCGGCAAGCATAAAAAAGTATTAGTGGTTGGCGGCGATAAAATGTCGTCGATAACCAACTATGAAGACCGCGCCACCTGCATCATTTTTGGCGACGGCTGCGGCGCCGTTCTGCTGGAGCCGAATGATGAAGGCTACGGCATAATAGATTCTGTTTTACATGCCGACGGCTCGGGCGTGGCCTACCTGCATCAAAAGGCGGGCGGCTCGGTTAAACCCGCTTCGCACGAAACGGTCGACGCACGCGAGCATTATGCCTACCAGGAGGGCCAGGCTGTTTTTAAATTTGCCGTAACCAATATGGCCGATGTAGCCGCGGAAGTGATGGAGCGCAACAACCTGAAGTCCGACGATATAGCCTGGCTTGTTCCCCACCAGGCCAACAAACGCATCATCGATGCGACAGCTAACCGCACTGGTGTCAGTGCAGATAAAGTGATTGTAAATATTGAACGTTACGGCAATACGACCAACGGAACTATACCATTATGCCTGTGGGAATGGGAAAGCAAATTTAAAAAAGGCGACAATTTGATCCTGGCGGCGTTTGGCGGTGGATTTACCTGGGGCTCCATTTATTTAAAATGGGCCTATTGAGGTGATGTGCAAATGTGCAGATAAGCAGATGTGCAAATGAGAGGGGCTGAGATTAGAAAAATAGACACGATTTAAGTTAGGCTTTGATCTACAGTCTTATAATCATTTTTTAAAATAAATTAAAACATCCGCACATTTGCATATTTGCACATCTGCACATTATAATTGTAACTTTATCAAAAACCAATTAATTACCGGGCATGGATATTAAACAAATTCAGGATCTTATACGCTTTGTTTCCAAATCGGGGGTAAACGAAGTTTCAATCGAGCAAAAAGATTTTAAGATCACCATAAAAACCAACCAGGCTGCCCCGGCAGGGAGTTCAACCGCAACTATCATACACCCTGCTGTTGCACCTACCCTCGCCCACGCCCCGGCCCCCGCAGCAGCCGCGCCCGTTGCCGCCGCCGAGCCAGTTGAAGACACCTCAAAATATATAACCGTTAAGTCGCCCATGATCGGTACATTCTACCGGTCGGCAAATCCTGAAAAGCCGTTGTTTGTGAATGTTGGCGATGAAATAGCGCCGGGAGATGTGTTATGCATTATCGAGGCGATGAAGCTTTTTAACGAGATCGAATCGGAAGTTTCGGGCCGTATCGTAAAAATACTGGTTGATAACGCATCGCCGGTTGAATACGACCAGCCCTTATTTTTGGTGGAACCTAAGTAAATGATTACACCGATTGCCGGAGGATTACATCGATTTTTGTGTTAAGATAATCGGTGAAATCGACAAATAATCGGTGAAATCAAAAAAACTAACCTATGTTTAAAAAAATCCTGATAGCTAATCGTGGTGAAATTGCCCTGCGGATCATCCGCACCTGTAAGGAAATGGGCATAAAAACCATAGCGGTATATTCAACCGCCGACCGCGACAGCCTGCATGTGCGCTTTGCCGACGAGGCTGTTTGCATTGGTCCGCCACCCAGCCGCGATTCGTACCTCAACATCCCCAATATCATCGCCGCGGCAGAACTCACCAATGCCGACGCCATACACCCGGGGTACGGGTTTTTATCGGAGAATGCCAAGTTCTCGGCTATTTGCGCCGAATACGGCATAAAGTTTATTGGTGCTACCGCCGACCAGATCAACGCCATGGGCGATAAAGCCTCGGCCAAAGCCACGATGAAAAAAGCGGGCGTTCCCACCATTCCCGGTTCCGAAGGATTGCTGGAAAGTGTTAAGCAGGGAATTGACATCGCAAAAAAAATTGGCTATCCCGTTATATTGAAAGCTACCGCCGGCGGCGGCGGCAGGGGCATGCGCATCGTTTGGAAAGACGATGAATTTGAGGGAGCCTGGGATTCGGCGCGGGCTGAATCCGGAGCGGCATTCGGTAATGACGGCATGTATCTTGAAAAGTATGTTGAGGATCCGCGTCACATCGAGATCCAGGTGGTTGGCGACCAGTACGGTAAAGTTTGTCACCTTTCTGAGCGCGATTGTTCCATACAGCGGCGCCATCAAAAACTGGTGGAAGAATCTCCATCGCCTTTTATGACCGAAAAACTGCGTAAAAAAATGGGCGACGCCGCCATCAAAGGCGCCAAGGCCGTAAAGTACGAAGGCGCCGGCACCGTTGAGTTTTTGGTGGATAAAAACCGGAACTTTTATTTTATGGAGATGAACACCCGTATCCAGGTGGAACACCCGGTAACCGAAGAGGTGATCAATTTCGATCTGATCAAAGAACAGATAAAAGTTGCCGCGGGTATTCCTATTTCCGGCAAAAACTACGAACCTATATTACACGCCATCGAGTGCCGTATAAACGCCGAGGATCCCTTTAACAACTTCCGTCCCTCCCCGGGTAAAATTACCAACTTCCACTCGCCCGGCGGCCATGGCGTGCGTATCGATACCCACGTTTACAGCGGCTATGTAATTCCGCCCAACTATGATTCCATGATAGCTAAAGTTATTTGTATGGCGCAAACGCGCGACGAAGCGCTGAGCACCATGGAGCGCGCTTTGAGCGAATTTGTTATCGAAGGCGTAAAAACTACCATTCCCTTCCATTTAAAGCTATTACAGGACCCTAATTTCCGCGCGGGAAACTTTACCACAAAGTTTATGGAAACGTTTGAATACAGCGAATAAATGAAAAACGTTTAATAGCTTAGCGCGAATAATCTGGAAATAAGTACCGGAGTTTATTTACTATGAGCATTTTTAGCAGGTTTACAGATTCGTTAAAGGAAAAGGGCGAAAGGATGGGTGGCGAAATGTCGTTTTTCCAGCACCTGGAAGCTTTAAGATGGCATATTATCCGCGCCGCCCTCGCTGTTTTGGTATTTACGATCATTGCTTTCATTTTTTACGACAAAATCTTCTACGGTATTATACTGGCCCCCACGCGCACCGATTTCTGGACGTACCGGATGATGTGTAACATGGGAACGGTATTTCACAACCTATTCTCGTTAGATCCGGAGGGGTTTTGCGTCAAGAGCATCAATTTTCAATTAATAAACACTGAGCTTGCCGGCCAGTTCAATCTCCAGTTCAGCTCATCGATTATGATCGGCCTTATTTTGGGCATTCCCTACCTGCTTTATGAGATATGGCGCTTTATTAAGCCGGCACTTCACGAGAAGGAGCGCAAAGCGGCAAGCGGCTTTGTATTTTACTGTTCTTTTCTGTTTATGCTCGGCGTGCTTTTTGGCTATTATGTAGTGACGCCTTTATCCGTCAGATTTTTCGTCACGTATACCGTAAGCGACACCATAAAAAATATGTTCAGCATCGACTCGTTTATATCCGCCGAAACCATGTTGACGCTTGTGGCCGGGATCGTTTTTCAACTGCCGATCGTGGTTTATATTCTGTCAAGTTTAGATATTCTGACGCCAAAATTTATGCGCGAAAAGCGCCGTTATGCTACGATTATTATCCTCGTACTGGCCGCTGTCATCACGCCATCGCCCGACGCGCTGACCATGCTCGTCGTGGCCCTGCCGTTATTTATATTGTACGAATTCAGCATATTTGTATCAGCATTGGTGCAGCGCCGTAAAGCGAAAGAAGAAGGCCTGATGAAAATATAATGTGCAGATATGCAAATAAGAAGATGTGCAGATGAGTGATAGACATGTTAACTATAGACGTTCAGCTTTTGTAAAATCATCTTACATTTGAAATCTGCATCCCGCACGTGCGGACACATTAAAAAAATGAAACCAGGGATAAAAATAGCCGTCGGCGCCGACCATGCAGGGTTTGAATACAAACAAGCCATAGCAGGAGCATTGACCACGGCGGATATTAAAGATTTCGGAACATGGTCGCCTGATTCAGTCGATTATCCCGATTTCGCCCATCCGGTAGCGCTGGCCGTGGAAAGCGGCGAATTTGAATACGGCATCCTGATCTGCGGAAGCGGCAACGGCGTAGCCATTACGGCCAACAAGCACCAGGGCATACGCGCAGCAATTTGCTGGAATGGGGAACTGGCCGAGCGCGCACGCAGCCATAACAACGCCAATATTTTATGTATCCCCGCGCGCTATATTTCGCTGGACGAAGCCAAAAAAATTGTCGAAGTGTTTTTCAGCACAGCATTCGAGGGTGGCCGCCATGCAAACCGCGTAAATAAAATAGCCTGTTAGGAAGGTCAAAGCTAAAAGGTCAAAGGCGAAAGGTGATAATATCCCAACAGACACTAATGAACAATTGAACTAATGAACCACTGAACGATTATATGAAAAAATTAATTTTAGCATTTGTTTTAACCGGCCTGATAACCGGCGTTTACGCACAGCAAAATTCGACCGCCGTAAAGTACGCGCACGATATTACGCCAGAACTGGCAAGGAAACATCTAAGTATCCTGGCATCGGATGCGTTTGAAGGACGCGAAACCGGCAAGCCCGGCGCCGATAAAGCCGCCCACTATATTGCAGGCGAATTTCAAAAGCTTGGGCTGCAGCCGATCGTCAATGGCTCTTATTTTTTTGATGTGCCTTTGACTGAAAATAGCTTTAAGGTGAATTCATTTACGGTAAATGGCACACCATTCACCAGCGGTAAGGATTTTTACGCGACAGGGTCGGCGGACGCCAATACCGTAAACGCAAACGATATTATTTTTATCGGGTATGGCATAGGCGACAATAACTACAACGACCTGAAGGATATGGACATAACCGGTAAGGTTGTGTTGGTGATCAATGATGGTGAGCCTGTTAATAATGGCGTATATAAAATATCCGGCAATGCCGATAAATCAACCTGGACTACCGGCAGGGGCAAGCGGATGCAATTTATTCAAAGCAAACACCCGGCATTAATTTTGGCCGTTGCGCCCAACGTTGAGGCTAACCTCAAAAGGTTCGGCTCGCAGATCGGCGCGGGCCGCTTATCCATTAAAAGGGACGGCCCTGCAACCACGCGCGCCCAGGCCGTTGTTTTTAATATCACGCCCGAGATGGCAAACGCCATCTTAAAAAATTCAGGCAAAACTTACGAGCAGTTAAGGTCGGCTATCGATCAGTCGGGCGAGCCGCAAACACAAACAGTAAAAGCGGACATTTCAACATCATTCGTTACCGAACATAAAGATGTAAAAGCGGTTGATGTGCTGGGCTTTTTACCGGGCTCCGATCCAAAATTAAAAGACGAGGTGCTGGTGATCTCGGCGCACTACGACCATATCGGCATGCTGCCCGAAGGAACAAAAGGCGACCGCGTAAACAATGGCGCTGATGACGACGGATCAGGCACAACCGGTATTTTGGAGATCGCAAAAGCCTTCACACAGGCAAAAAAGGACGGCCACGGCCCGCGCCGCAGCATCCTGTTTTTGGGTAACGTGGGGGAAGAAAAAGGCTTGCTTGGCTCGGAGTATTATACCGACCATCCTGTTATCCCGTTAGCTAACACCATTGCAGATTTGAATATTGACATGATTGGGCGTATAGGCTTCGATTATCTCGGCAAGCCCGATTCGGCAAACTATGTATATGTGATCGGTTCGTCGATGTTAAGCTCCGATCTGCACCGGGTGAACGAAAAAGCGAATAACGATTATACCCATCTTGATCTTGACTATAAATACGACGACCCGAATGACCCGAATCGATTTTACTATCGCTCTGATCATTACAATTTCGCCAAGCACAATGTGCCCATTATATTTTATTTCAACGGCGTGCATGCGGATTATCATAGGCCTGGCGACGAAATAAGTAAGATCAATTTCCCGCTGCTGGCTAAGCGCGCCCAGTTAGTCTTTTATACCGCCTGGGATCTGGCGAATGCCGATAACCGCCCGGTGGTTGACGGGAAAAACACCAGGTAAACGATCATTTTACATTTTACAATAATCTCAAAATGCCGGTATACGAAAGTATCGGCATTTTTTTATTGAATTATTTCACATTTCACAACACATTTTTAAAATAAAGTGTTTGTTCATATGGATAAATGTTTAGTACCTTGATCGTTCATAAACCTGAATGAAAATTTTTCACCTGAGTGCCGAGTGTTATCCCGTGGCAAAAGTCGGCGGGCTGGCAGACGTTGTTGGCGCACTGCCCAAATACCAAAACAGGGCAGGACTGCAGGCAGCGGTTGTTATGCCTTATTACGACCGCAAATTTACCAGGGAAAACACGTTCGAAACGGTTTTCAGGGGATCCACGCTGCTGGGCATCCGCAGGCTTTATTTCGAAATATTAAAAGAGCAGACCGATAAGCTGGGTTTCGAATTATTCCTGGTAAAAATACCCGGTTTGCTGGATCGGGAAGAGGTTTACAGCTACCCGGATGAAACCGAGCAGTTCATCGCATTTCAACTGGCTTTTTTAGACTGGATAAATTACTCGCAGCAATCGCCTGACCTGATCCATTGCCACGATCACCATTCCGGCCTTGTGCCCTTTTTATTATATCACTCAAGGCTGTACACCCGGCTCGCTCAAACGCCTACCATATTCACCATCCATAACGGGCAATACCATGGCGCTTTTGGCTGGGATAAGCTTTCGTACCTGCCCGAGATCGACCTGACAAAAACCGGCCTGCTCGACTGGGCCGGCGGTATCAACCCGCTGGCGTCCGCCGTAAGATGCTGCTGGCGATATACCACCGTTTCGCCAACCTACCTTGAGGAGCTTACGGTAAACTCGAACGGCCTTGAATTTTTGTTTTATATGGAACGGGCGAAGGGTGTGGGCATCATAAACGGTATCGACACTGAAATATGGAACCCCGCCGCCGACCCCATGATCGCGGCTAAATATTCATTAAGTCAGCCGGTAAAAGGCAAACGCGCAAATAAAGAAGCCTTATGCGAACGGTTTGGCTTTTCGCCCGACCTGCCGCTCATCTCGTTCATCGGCCGGCTGGTAGTTGAAAAGGGCGCCGATCTGCTGGCTGCCGCTATGGAGGAAAGCTTTAATGAGCATCCAGGAAAATTCAACTTTTTTATATTAGGCACCGGCGATAAGGAAACCGAAAAGGAGTTGCTGGAACTTAAGGCATTTTACCCGGAATGGTGCAATGTTTTTATCGGGTACGACGAAAGCCTTGCCCATTTAGTGTACGCCGGTTCAGATTTCCTGCTCATGCCGTCGCGTGTGGAACCCTGCGGGTTGAACCAGTTGTACGCGTTGCGATACGGTACCATGCCCGTGGTAAGGGCTACCGGCGGGTTAAAAGATTCGGTGATCGATTTTGGTGATGACGGCGGTTATGGCATCCGGTTTAACAACGCAAGCGTAGAAGATATTTGCCATGCCACCACCCGGGCCATTGAACTATATAACAATACCAAACATTTGCAGGCATTGCGTAAGTTTATGATGGCGCTCGATTTTTCGTGGGATCGTTCGGCCAGGGAATATATGAACCTTTATGAAAGCTTAAATCCAGTAATATGACCTCAAAAGTAATTTGCATCGTACTTGGCGGCGGCCAGGGAAGCCGGTTATCTCCGTTAACCGCGACACGTTCAAAACCGGCTGTGCCTATTGCAGGCAAGTACCGGTTGGTTGATATCCCAATTTCTAACTGCCTGCATTCGGGTATTCACCGTATTTATGTGTTAACGCAGTTTAACTCGGCATCGCTCAATAAGCATATTAAAAACACCTACCACTTCAGCAACTTTAGCGAAGCCTTTGTAGATATACTGGCGGCAGAACAAACGCCGTCGAGCGTGGCCTGGTTCCAGGGCACGGCCGATGCAGTACGGCAGAGCTTGCACCACCTGGCTGTGCACGATTTTGAATACGTGCTTATCCTTTCCGGCGACCAGTTATACCAAATGGATTTTGAGGCCATGATAGAGCAGCATATCGAAAAAAATGCCGAAATATCAATAGCTACCATACCCGTACATGTTAATGACGTCCCTGGCTTTGGTATTTTAAAAACCGACGATCAAAACCTGATCACTGCTTTCGTTGAAAAACCCAAAACCGGCTTCGAAAACTGGGTGTCTGAGGTAAGCCCGCAAATGGAAGCCGAGGGTAGAGTGTACCTTGCCTCAATGGGCATATACCTGTTTAACCGCAAGCTATTGTACGAACTTTTGCAGGGTAACGAGCGCACGGATTTCGGAAAAGAGATTATACCGCAATCGATAAAAGATCATAAAGTGATCAGCTATCAATATGAAGGTTACTGGACGGACATAGGAACCATACCATCGTTTTTTGAGGCTAACCTTGGTTTAACAGATGATATCCCGCAGTTTAATCTTTTTGATAAAAACTTTATCTATACCCGGGCACGCATGCTGCCGCCTTCTAAAATGTCGGGCACACAGGTTGACAAGGCAATAATTGCCGACGGATGCATCATTAATGCCACTCATATCAGCCGTTCCATTATCGGCATACGCACACGTATCGGTTTTGGAACTATCATTGAGAGTTGTTACATCATGGGTTCGGATAATTACCAAACCCTTGACCAGATCGAAGAGTCGCATTTAAGCAAGTCGCCGATCATGGGCGTTGGCGACAGGTGCCATATCCGAAACGCTATCATAGACAAAAACACCTACATTGGCGACGATGTTCAAATAAATTGCGGCGAGCCCCTTGAAAACGGCGACTACGGTACATACACCGTACAGGATGGAATCGTTATTGTGAAAAAACGCGCTGTAATACCAAGCGGCACGGTTATTTAAATAATTAAAAACATTTTTTAGCAGGATTGTTATAATATATCAACCCTTAAAACTAAAATTTTTAATTATGAAAAAGTTAATGTGCTCGATTGCTTTAGCAGCGATCTGTTTGGCAACGGTTTCCGCGGCGACTGTTAAACCGGTTACCGATACCGTTAAGGTAAAAACCAAAATGAAGCATGGAAATATGAAACAGAAGGCTAAATCACCTCATGCTAAAGTGAAAACAAAAATTAAAGACACTACCAAAAGGTAGGTGATAAACAAAAAAGCATCCGGTTTTCCGGATGCTTTTTTGTTTATAGCGCAAGGCTTTCGCCGATCTCCGGCAGTCGTAAACTCAGCCCCGCCATTGTAAATTTCTGCCTTACTTCGCCCTTATCGATCTTTATTACAGGGAAAGTGTCGTAATGCATCCCGATCACATTGGTGCAGTTAATAAACCCGCATGCCTTAACAGCATCGTCAGCACCCATGGTATAATTGTCGCCGATTGGCAACATCGCCCAGTCGATCTTTTCGTCGGCCAATAGCTTCATATCCCAGGTGAGCGCGGTATCGCCGGCATAGTAAATACGTTTTCCCTCGGCGTAAAGCACAAACCCCGCCGGGTTGCCGCCCGGGGAACCATCGGGCAAGGTGCTCGAATGAACGGCGTTCACCATCTTTACCCGGCCGAAATCAAAATTAAAACTGCCTCCTATATTCATCCCGTGGGCATTGCTTATGCCTTGCTTTTCCAGCCAGGTTGCTATTTCGGCGATGCAGATCACCACCGCCCCGCTGTTTTTTTGAATGGTAAGCAGATCGGCCACATGATCGCCATGGCCATGGGACACTAAAATGTAGTCAGGCTTTAAACTGTTAATATCGATCTTTTTTGCCATGGGGTTTGGCGAAATAAACGGGTCGAACAATAATTTTTTTCCGCCGGTCTCAATCCCGAACGTCGATTGCCCGTAATAGGTTGCTTTCATAAACGCTAATGTTTTGAAATAATATTCCGAAGCTAAGAAGGCTAAGGATTTCCGAAGAAATTGCCCAGCCCGCCCAGCATGTCTTTGGTCATTGCAGCCATTTCGCTTTGGCTTACATTTTCGGCCTGCTCCATAGCTTTATTTATGGCAATAACCAATAGCTCTTCCAATTGTTCTTTATCGGCCTCTTTTAAAAAGTTTTCATCAATGGCGACGGATTGTACAACTTTATTCCCGTCGGCGGTAACCGTAATTTTCCCGCTCTCTGCCGATCCGGTCACGGTGATGGCAGCCAGCCGCTTTTTCGCTTCACCGGCCATTTGTTGTGCCTGCATTAGTTTGTCGAACATGGGTTTATTAGTTAAGTTGTTGATTGAGTTGATTAAGTGAGTGGTCGCCCAAAGTCCTAATTCTACAATTTAATTAGCAAACTGTTTTATCGCCCGCCAAACAAAAACTTTATTAACTATTCACCTAATGAACTTAATCAACTAATCTTCACTTGTATCCCCGTTACCCTTATACGCGCTTTTACGTACAACGGGCATCCCGGTGATTTTGAACAGGTCGTCCAGCTTGAGTAAGCTGCCGTTGGCCAGGTTAGAGAGCATCACTATGGTGATATCGTCTTTTATATCCCTTAAATAAATATGCCTGAACCCGTGCCACCAGCCGGTGTGGTAAATTACCTGCTGTCCGGGCGCTTCGAATATCCGCCAGCCGTAACCGTAGCTAAAGTGCCCGTGAATGATGGGATTGCGCGGCACATAAGCCGAATCCATGGTGGATTGTTTCAGCAGCCTCCCGGCGCGCAAAGCCCGGTCGAAAAGGTATAGATCGCCTACGGTGCTATATACACCCTTATCGCCTACAGGGCCGTCAAGGAAATTTTGAACAACCGAATAACGCCATTGCCCCCTGTCGTGGCCGACTACATCAACGGGTATTTTGTCATACACGGCTTTTGAATATACCGCGGTATGTTCCATCCCCGACGGCTTAAAAATATGCTGCTTCATGAAATCGGCATACGATTGACCGGTCACTTTTTCAATGATCGATCCGAGCACCATAAAGTTCGAGTTGTTGTATAAAAACCGCTTATTCGGCACATTGAACGGCCGGGGCTTATACTTGGCGATAAGGGCCATCTCCTCGGTGTTGGTAATACCCTTGCGCTGGTTCCAGTGGTTGGCGCGGTACAGGTCGTCAGTAAAATAAACATAATTCATCATCCCCGACCGATGTGTTAACAGTAGGCGGATGGTCACGCCGTTATATGGAAAATCCGGGAAGAATTTCTTTACATCATCATCCAGCTTTAGCTTGCCTTGTTCCCACAGCATCAAAATGGCGGTCGAGGTCATGGTTTTGGTAACCGACGCCAGTTCAAACTGCGAATTGATCTTCAGGCTGTCGCGGTGCAGGTAATCGGCCCAGCCAAGGGCTTTTTCATAAATTATCTTACCATGTTTTGCTACCAGTACATTGCCGTTAAAGCCGCGCGTGCGGTGCAGGTTCTCAATAAAAGCATCGATGCGCTTATCGGCGTCTTTAGGGTTATAGGCCAATAACGCTTTGGTATTGAATGGTTTCGGCGAAGCGGCGGGGTCGGTATTATTGTCGGTGTGTTTGGAAGAACAGGAGGTTAAAAAAACCAGGTTGGCCGCAAAAGTTAAAGCCGTTTTAATCACAAATCGCATATAGGCGGAGTTTTCACAGGTTACAAAAAGCGAAAATGAACAATTATACGGCAGGGATAAAGGAATGTTTAAATTTTTTAAATTGTTAATAACAATAAGTCTGTTTCGTTTTTTAATCAAATCCCACCCCGCGGCGCCATCGGCGACTTGATATTTGTACTAAAAAGTTTACCAAACCCGGCTTATCCGCACCATATAAAACCCTACCTTTGCCGTGCAAAACACACATTCCATGAGTTTCAGAACGGAGCACGATACCATGGGCGAGGTACAGGTACCCGCCGATAAATACTGGGGGGCGCAAACCGAGCGGTCGCGCAATAATTTTAAAATAGGGCCCGAGGCGTCCATGCCAAAGGAGATTATCGCGGCCTTTGCCTATCTTAAAAAAGCAGCCGCTTATACCAATGCCGATTTGGGTGTTTTGCCGATGGAAAAACGCAACCTGATAGCGCAGGTATGTGACGAAATATTACAGGGTAAGCTGGATAGCGAGTTTCCGCTCGTTATCTGGCAAACCGGCTCGGGCACACAATCCAACATGAATGTGAACGAGGTGATCGCCAACCGGGCGCATGTGTTGCAGGGAAATAAGCTGGGCGAGGGTAAAACCTTTATCCATCCGAATGATGATGTGAATAAATCGCAATCCTCCAACGACACCTACCCCACCGCCATGCACATCGCGGCTTATAAAATGGTGATCGACGTGACTATCCCGGGCATCGAGAAGCTGCGCAATACGCTCAAAGCAAAATCTGAAGCTTTTAAAGATGTGGTGAAGATCGGCCGCACCCACCTGATGGATGCCACGCCGCTTACATTGGGGCAGGAATTTTCAGGATACGCATCGCAGCTCGATCATGGCTTAAGGGCACTAAGAAATACACTCGACCATTTAGGTGAGCTTGCTTTAGGCGGGACAGCAGTAGGCACGGGCATCAACACGCCGAAAGGGTATGATGTGATGGTGGCGGGCTATATCGCCAAATTCACGCATCTGCCTTTCCGTACTGCCGAGAATAAGTTCGAAGCCCTGGCTGCTCATGATGCTATTGTTGAAAGCCATGGCGCGTTAAAGCAGATCGCTGTTTCGCTGATGAAAATTGCCAACGATATCCGTATGCTGGCTTCGGGCCCGCGCTCGGGTATCGGCGAGATCCATATACCTGATAACGAGCCCGGATCGTCTATCATGCCGGGTAAGGTAAACCCCACCCAAAACGAAGCGGTAACCATGGTGGCCGCGCAGGTGATGGGTAATGACGTAGCTATTTCTATCGGTGGCTCCAACGGGCATTACGAGTTGAACGTGTTTAAGCCTCTTATGGCGGCTAACTTTTTACAGTCGGCGCGCCTGATCGGCGATGCGTGCAGGTCATTTAACGATCATTGCGCCGTGGGCGTCGAGCCGAATTACGAGGGCATCAAAAAGCACCTGGAAAATTCGCTCATGCTGGTTACTGCGCTAAACCCTCATATTGGTTACGAAAATGCAGCTAAAATAGCTAAGACAGCCCTAAAGGAGAATAAATCATTACGCGAGGCAGCCATTGGATTAGGTTTACTGACCAACGAACAATTTGACCAATGGGTACGGCCCGAAGATATGATCGGCGGTTTAAAATAGCCTCACCCCAACCCCTCTCCAAAGGAGAGGGGCTTTTGAAAATCGCTTTTACAGCAATTGAAAATGCAAAAAACCTTTCGCCCCATGCCTGCCGGCAGGCAGGTTTCAACCCCTGCCTGTCGGCAGGCAGGTTTCACCTTTTATCTCACTTTCTGCTTTCTGCTTTCCGCTTTAAGCTTTTCCTCCTGCTGGTTCAATCCCAACATGCAAACACCGGGCGAAGGGTATTTACAGGGCGAGTGGCAGCAGGATTCGGTGCCCGCGCAAAAGCGATTGATAACATATTCATTATATCATCTTAAGTTTACCTGCGATTCGTTTTTTGTGTCGATCAAATCATTTAGCAAAGTAAATACGGGGTCGGATAATTGCATGGCAAAAGGGCAATGGACCGAATATGCGCGTGGTACTTACGAACAAGAGAACGACACCCTGCATTTAAAGGGCCAGTTTTGCAACCCGGATTGGAGCATAAAAGATGACAAAGGATGTTTCCGGTCGGGGGATTATGAAGACTTTTTTAAAGTGAATAAATTGAACGGCTCCAGTATCCAATTCGCCAGCACATCAAACGTTATACCTATAATTGCGCATTTAATAAAAAGAACAACCTGTCACCCAAAACCACTATAGCATGAAAAAATTAAAAAAGTTATTGTTGATCGCGGCCATTATTTACGCACCATTCCAATCCCTCGCATGGGGAACCCAGGGCCATCGCATTTGCGGGCAAATTGCCAGCAGCTATTTAACCCCCAAAGCGCGTAAAGCGATTGAGCAGATCCTTGGAAATGAGTCGATAGCGCTGGCCAGCAATTGGGCCGATTTTGTCAGATCCGACCCGGCTTTTAGCTATTTATCTACCTGGCATTATATCGATTTCGATAAGGTATACACCTATTCCGAAATGGTAAGTTATTTGAACCAGGACGCCAACGTTGATGCCTATACCAAACTGCAGTTCCTCATCGGCGAGTTAAAAAAGAATAATTTGAGTAAATATAACAGGAAGATAGACCTGCGCATGCTTATTCATATTATTGAAGATATACACCAGCCTATGCATGCCGCCCACGCGGAAGATAAAGGTGGCAATGATTTTAAAGTGAACTGGTTTAACAATCCAACCAACCTGCACTCGGTTTGGGATTCGCAGCTGATCGATTTTCAGCAACTCAGCTACACTGAATATGCCGCGGCTATCAATCACACCGCCGAAAGTCAGCGTGCCGAATGGCAGAGCGATCCCATCAGCAAATGGATATTTGAATCGAACCAGATAGCCAATAAACTCTACACCGAAATAAAACCCGGCGATACGTTGAACTATAAATACAATTTTACACACATCGATACGGTTAACGAGCAACTGCTAAAAGCTGGGGTGAGGCTGGCCGGGGTTTTGAATTCGATATTTGGTTAAGAAAGGTAAAAGCTAAAAGGATAAAGGTGAAAGGTTCGGAACGAGTGCAAGCATTTAACCTTTCGCCTTTGACCTTTAACCTTTAACCTCAAAAAATGAAAATACTCATGGTATGCCTGGGCAACATCTGCCGCTCGCCGCTGGCGCATGGCGTTATGGAGCACCTGGCAAAAGAAAACAAGTTGGATTGGGAGATCGACTCGGCAGGTACGGGTAACTGGCATGTTGGCGAAGGGCCCGACCGGCGGTCTGTGCGTACTGCGCGTGAGCACGGCATCGATATCAGCGGCCAGGTTTGCAGGCTTTTCAGGGTAAGTGATTTTGATACTTATGATCATATTTTTGTGATGGACAAAAGCAACCTCGCCGATATCCTGGCTATGGCACGAAACGAGGAAGACATAAAAAAAGTGAGACTTTTATTAGGCGATAAAATAGTTCCGGATCCATATTATGACGACAGCCAATTCGAGCCGGTTTTTCAGATGATAGAGGAAGGCTGCAAGGAAATTATTAAAAAGCTAACCAGGAAAGATTAGTTAACCTTTATGATGATATTTGATCAATGATTTTAAATATTAACAAATGGATAGGATAGTTCTTGAGGTAGATGACATATCTGCTAAAAAATGGCGCTATGCATCAAAAGAAAAAAGAAGTCAGTTAAATAATGCAATAGGTCGCATCTTAAAAAAAGCGTTTGATAAAAATGAAGACGATTTTTGGCAATTTCTGGATAAAGTCGGTAAAAAAGCCGCAGAAAACGGGCTTACAGAAGAACAATTGAATCAATTGCTAAGTGAGGACTAAGCGCTTTATTTTTGATACCAATTCCTTAATCAGCGCTTATACAAAAAAACGCCGCTTCTTCGCCGCCCCTTACATAATTGTCCATTCTTTTTAACCCGGCTTTTTCCAATACCTTTTGCGATGCCACGTTTCCGAACGTAGTTACGGCCACAACCTGTAGCGCACCCGTTTGTTTAAAGGCGTGTTTGGTCATGATCTGCGCCATTTCGCTGGCTATTCCCTGGCCCCAATATTTTTTATGCAATACATACCCGAGTTCCATTTTATCTTTGCTCCCTTCAAAATGCCGCAACAGGCACATGCCCATACAATCAGTATCATCGGTCGTAAACATCCCCCACCGGCCACAAAGGCTATTTTCTGCGTATTCCTGTAGGGTTTCTTTAAATAACCGACGATGTTCGTCTTTCGTTCTTTTTGGAAGATGGACAGTTACTTCCGGATCATCAAAAAGGGATAAATACGTATCTTCCTCGTCAGCTTTAAATTCACGGATAATAAAACGGGGCGTTCGGGCTATAGTGCGCATAGTTAAATGGATATCAACGCAAGATAAAAATGATTTTTATTTATTATTTTTGTTAATGACGATAAGATCATGATAAGAGAAGTAATTAAACCAAAAAAAAATACTTATATTCTGAATTTGCCAAATGAAATGGTTGGCAAAACCGTCGAAGTTATTGCTTTTGAAATAGACAATATTAAAGATAAGATCGCAAAAGCCGAAACGTCGCAAGATATAAAAGACATTCAGGACAGATATTCCCGTTATCCTGTAATAAGCCACGATAATTATCAGTTTAACCGTGACGAAGCAAATGATTATGAATGAAATCTTTATTGATTCAAACATAATTCTGTATCTCATGGATAGCAATGCCCATAAAAGATCCACCGCCCAAAAAATATTACAGGGAACCCCATTTATAAATTCACAAGTATTAACAGAAGTCGCCAATGTATGCAGGCGCAGATTTAATTATAGTAAAGAGCAAATACTGCTTTTGTGGAATGACCTTATAAATGATTGTGATTTTATCGATACATCTAAAGTCACATTCCAAAAGAGCATGGATTTAGTCAGAAAATATAATTTGCAGATTTTTGATGCGCTTATAGTTTGTTCGGCGCTTGATGCCAACTGCAGTATTCTTTATTCGGAAGATATGCAGCACAATATGAAGATTGAGAACAAACTTAAAATAGTTAATCCATTCTTATAGTTACAAACCCAATTATCTCCACCGATACTTTTGTAGATTTGCCCTATGGCATCCATCAAACCATCCGTACCAAAGGGCACCCGCGATTTTACACCGACCGAAATGGCACGGCGCAATTTTATTTTCGATACCATAAAAAGTGTTTTCCGCAAGTATGGCTATCAGCAAATAGAAACGCCGGCCATGGAAAATCTGTCCACCCTAACGGGCAAGTACGGCGATGAGGGCGATAAGCTTATTTTTAAGATCTTAAACAGCGGCGATTTTTGGAACGAAGCGGAAAGCAAAAAGCTAAAAGAGGAAAGCTTCGCGTATAATTCAAAAGCGCTTACATCCATTATTTCGGAAAAGGCTTTGCGCTATGATCTGACCGTGCCTTTTGCCCGCTACGTGGTGCAGCACCAAAACGAGATCAGCTTTCCTTTTAAGCGCTTCCAGGTACAGCCGGTGTGGCGCGCCGACCGCCCGCAGAAGAGCCGCTACCGCGAATTTTACCAATGCGACGCCGATGTTGTAGGCTCCGATTCGTTAGTTAATGAGGCGGAGTTCGTGTTCATTTATGACGAGGCGTTAACCAGCCTGGGATTAAAGGATTTCACGATAAAAATAAATAATAGAAAAATTCTATCAGGTATAGCCGGCATTATAAATAAAACTGATAGCATAGTTCCGCTCACCGTAGCGATGGATAAGCTGGACAAGATCGGGCTTAATGGTGTCATCAATGAGCTGCTTGAAAAAGGGTTTACCGAAGAAGATATAAAAATCATAGAGCCGGTTATTTTACTCCAGGGGTCAAACAAACAGAAGCTTGAAAGTTTGCGCACGGCGCTTGCTGATTCGCCTGTGGGACTGCAGGGCTGCGACGAAGTGGAACAGGTTTTAAATTATGTTGCCATCTGCAAACTGCAAACAGCAAATATTGAGCTCGATATCACCCTGGTACGCGGGCTGAACTATTATACCGGCGCGATCTTCGAAGTAAAAACCAACGAGGTGGCCATGGGCAGCATAGGCGGCGGCGGGCGTTATGACGACCTCACCGGCATGTTCGGTTTAAAAGGGCTTACCGGCGTGGGTATTTCCTTCGGCGCCGATCGTATTTATGATGTGCTGGACGAACTTGAGCGTTTTCCGGCCGACACCGGACAAAGCACCAAATTGCTTATTTGCTGTTTTGATAAGGACGGCGAAAAATTCGCCCTGCCCATTTTGCAGCAACTGAGGCGGCAGGGCATTAATGTGGAGCTTTATCCGTCCGGGGCGAAGATCAAAAAACAGCTGGATTACGCTAACAATAAAAACATTCCCTACGTAATTATAATCGGAAGCGAGGAGATTGAAAGCGGCCTGATCACGATCAAGAACATGGAAACCGGTGTGCAGGCTAAACGTACGGTCGATCAGATCATCGGCACCATAAAGCGGTAAGAGTTATTCATCGCCTTTTAGAACATCCTTTTTGTGCGCCGACAAATCAAACGGCACCACCACCTTAAAGCTGATATTGCGCCCCATGTTAAATATGCCCGGCTGTACGCCGGCGGGCACAACAGGGTTATCAAAATATTTCAAACGGCTCATGTTCGACTGGTAATTCACGTTGGCCAGGTTTGTGCCTTCAATAAACAACTCCAAAATCTTTTTACCGGCGGCATTTACAATATTACCGCCAATGCCCGCGCTCAGCAGGTTATACCCGGCTGTATAAGTTTCTGTCCCGTAGGCCGCGAAAAACTTGTCCTGCGCATCGTAATGGTCAAAGCCCAAAAAGGCATAGGTGTTTTTGAAACTGCCAAACCCCTTTGCAAAAGTGCCCCGCAATTCCGAGTGCGTGTGCAGCGGCGGTATAAACGGCAGATATTTAAGGCTATCGGCAACAGGGCCGCCGTTGCCCAGATTGGTGCCGTAGGTAACGCTGGCTGCGTTCTCAAAGTGCAGCCACGACCATGGATGAATATCGACATTTAATTCGCCGCCGTTAATCCGAGCCCTGCTTTGTGTATAAGTAAATTCGTTATACAACGGGAATGCGGCATTGTGTGCCGGGCTGCCGTCGGGATTTAACAACTGCTGCTGGTAAATGTAGTTTTGGATAGTGTCGTTAAAAAGCTCCAGGCTTACCGATAAATTGTGCAGCGTAAGAAAAGCGCCAATATCTTCCTGGACGCTAAATTCCGGGTTAAAGTTGCTGTTGCCCACATGGTATATCTGCGAGCCCGGGTCGGGACCGTTTGCCGATAGTTCGGCTATACTTGGCGCCCTGAACCCACGGGCAATATTGGCCTTAATTAAAAATTCGGGCGCGAAGTTATAGGTAGCGCCAAAACTTCCTGAAAAACCTGAAAACGTTTTATTGATCGCGTTAAACTGTGGATAAACATTTTGAGCGGACGCCCCGTTCGTGCCGGTGTACAAGGCAGGGAAATATTTATTTGTCGTGTCGATCGAGGCAGCCTGCGTATTAAAGAAACGGGTATCGTATCGTGCCCCCGCCGATACATCCAGCTTGCCATAGGTTTTTTTGATCACGAAAAAGGGCCCGGCATCAAATTGATGATAAGCCGGTATCGGAAAAACAGTGGCGCCGCCTATGGTATTATTTTGGAATTGCCCGTTTACGCCAATGGTGGTTTCATAGTCGTTTCCCCAATTAAAGTTGTATTTAAAATCATACGTGTACGTATGCAGGTGCAAATTTAAGCCTGGTATATCCGGCTCAGAAGGGTGCGTGTATTCGCGCCTGTGACTGAATTCGTAACCCAGGTTTACGATCAGGTTGCCGCTTCCCAATGCGAAATTATTATTATTGTAAATACGGTATAATTCAACATGCTGGTATAGCGGGGATAGACTGTATGAATTTAGTTCAGATGCCGGAACAATCGGGCGGAAGTTATCTGCCTCGGTGATCTGTTTGGTAAACTGCCTGGTCAGCGAGTCCCGGCTGCCATCCGGGATAGCCTGCCGGTCGTCGAACGCTGAAAAATTCAGGTACGAATATCCCCACGATTTATTTAGCCCGATCATAGCGCGCGCGTCCCTTTCCAAAAAATTGGTCCCATACACACGTCCGTCGTGGGCATTTTGGTAATCTTTTGCAGCTTTAGTGGAAATGATGGTACCCCAAACTAAACCGTTTTGATTCCCCTGCAGCCTGAACGAACCATTCAGCAAGCCATTGTTGGTACCATATACGCCTGTCACCGAACCCAAAATGCTGCCCTCGGCAACCGGTGGCGGCGAAAGCAGGTTAACCACGCCGCCTATTGCATCAGAACCATAGGTTAAACTGGCAGGCCCCTTTATGATCTCGACGCGGTCGATGGAATTTTGATCCACCTCAACGCCGTGCTCATCGCCCCATTGCTGCCCCTCCTGCCTGATGCCATCCTGCAAGGTAATAACCCGGTTATAGCCCAAACCATGTATAAACGGTTTTGAAATATTAGGCCCGGTGGTAACCGCGCTCACACCTGGCAAATTGGCTATCTCATCGATCACATTTCCAGATGCCGAATGCTCATCGATAAAAGCCTTGCTTACAGCGGCCATAGGTACCGGGTCCCGCCGTATTTCGGTGGCCTTGCTAACGCCGGTGATCACCACTTCGCCCGTCTCTATGGACGAGGCCCTTAATTGAACATCCAGGGTCGTGGTTTTGGTGAAGTCAACGCGCTGGTTAAAGGTTGCATATCCCAAATAACTAACCTGCACCAGGTATACCCCCCTAGGCAAATTTTCCAGGGAATAATGACCGTTTATATCGGTAGCCGTTGCTTTTTTTAAATCGGGTATGGATACGGTGGCGCCAATTATGCTTTTGCCATCAGCCTTATCAGTAACGGTTCCTGTTAAAGTTCCTAAAACCCCGCCACCAGGGCCGAAAAATAATTTTGGCGATGCGGACAGACCCGTTGAAAAACTGAGCAGGATAAATAACAGTATGAATGATCTTATGTTGATTCGCATTTGTTTAATGTAATTTTAACAGATTGAGCCTGATCAGCCCTGATAAGGTCTGACAAATTAACCCCGAAATCTGAGTAGATATGACGCCGATAATAATGCTTTAATTACAAAATAATAGAGTGAAATATAAAGGGGCTCCGCTTAATTTAAGCAGAGCATACTGCAGGCGGCGCACGGCCTGAGGAAAGGATAAGCTGTATGCTTGTAAAATTATAAACGAGGTTTTTAAAAGTATGGTTTAATACCGTAATAGCGTCAAAATTTGCGGTCGCGGCAGTCACCGTTACGTTATGGTGCATTACATAGCACAAAAAGCACTTTTCAGTAACGCTTTGCCGGGAAGTGTTCTTAACGAGGTGGTGGGTGTTATTACCTTTCACGATTTGATGCCGGTGCGCATACACCATATACTGCCCTGCTGTAAAGCAAATCAGCAATACCCACGAAAAAAGAATATGATATTTACCCGTTCTCAAATCAGCAACGAACTATTTTATAATTCCGAACAAAAGTAATTAATAAAAGTTTTGGAATGACAGCGTAATGTAACAATGTTGTTAATGCAACAATGTTACATTTATAGTCGGTCAACTAAGCTCTGTCAAACCCATAAACAAATGAGCTTATAAACTATATTTGAACTGTGAAACCCTCAGAGATCAATTTAAAATGGAATGCGCTGCAGCAGCGTATTGCCGACGAGTTTGACAGCGAAAAGCCCGACATTAAAGTGATGCTTTTTTTGATCGGTGTGCAGGAGCTTGGGCAGGGGCCAAAAAAATTCAGCAAGCGGCAAAAGGAAGAGCTTATGCACATTGCCACATGCAAATTGTTTAGTATGCTGGGCTTTTATGAGCTGGAGGGAACCGACCAGGACGGGTGGCCGCATTGGAAACTGGCAAAAGCCATTCCCAATTATGCCCTGCTGGAACAGGAAATGGTTTTAAAATCATTAATTATTATGTATTTTGACGAGCTGTGGGCTAATGAATAAGTGGTGTATTGAACGAGCTAAGCATTAATATTTAGATTGAGCGAAATGAAGAAATTTGCAACTACCTTTTTATTGGTTGTATTCGGTGTAACCGTGGTATTTGCCGCGAAGCCGAAACACCAGTATGTTCGTATAACAACCAGCTACGGTACTTGTATTATCCGTTTATATAACGAAACACCAAAACACCGGGATAATTTTATCAAACTGGCCAAAAAAGGCTTTTATAACGGCACATTATTTCACCGGGTGATCCAGAATTTCATGATACAGGGTGGTGACCCTGATTCGAAGGATCCGCTAAAAGCGAAACCAGGCGCAGAATTAGGCAACGGGGATGTGGGCTATACGGTTCCCGCCGAATTCAGGGACAGCTTGTTTCATAAACGTGGTGTGCTGGCCGCGGCACGTGATGACAACCCGGCAAAAGCGTCGAGCGGGTGCCAGTTTTACATTGTCGAAGGCAAAAGATTCACAGACGGCAAGCTGGACACACTGGAGCAGACCCGCTTAAAGGGCCGCAAAATACCGGCCTGGCAGCGCGAATATTATAAATCTGTTGGCGGCGCCCCGCATCTCGACCAAAATTATACGGTTTACGGCGAAGTTGTTTCCGGTATCGATATGGTCGACCGCATTGCGGCGGTAAAGAAAGATAAAAACGACCGCCCCGTTGACGACATATCGATGACGGTGGAGTTGCTAAGTAAAAAAGAGTGCAGGCAGCTGGATAAAATTCTTTTTCCCGAGTCCCGCTAGGCCGGGCTATTTCGGATTTCGAATGTTCAATTTCGGAATTTTTTTATTTTATCTCGCACGACCGTAATATGTTCTTAATTATCTTAAAATCGAAATCCCGAAATCCGAAATGAAAATAATCACCTATAACGTAAACGGCATCCGCTCGGCGATGAGCAAAAACTGGCTGGCATGGGTTCAGGCCACCGACGCGGATGTAATTTGTTTGCAGGAAATTAAGGCTACGCCCGATGTGATATCCGATCTGCTGCTGCTCGAACAAATGGGTTACGAACATTACTGGTACCCTGCCGAAAAAAAAGGCTATAGCGGCACCGCCATCTTCACTAAGCATACGCCAAAAAAAGTGGAATATGGCTGCGGGATCAGCGAATACGACCGCGAGGGCCGCAACATAAGGGTTGACTTTGAAGACGTTTCGGTGATGAGCGTTTATTTCCCGTCCGGTTCGAGCGGGGAAGAGCGGCAGGGATTTAAATACCGCTTCCTTGATGAATTCGGCCAATACCTTGATGATATAAAAACCGCGTATCCGAAACTGGTGGTCTCCGGCGACTATAACATTTGTCACCGGGCTATCGATATCCACAATCCAAAATCAAACGCTAACTCATCGGGGTTTTTACCCGCTGAACGCGAATGGATGGAAAACTTCATCAACTCGGGTTTTGTCGATACCTTCAGGCATCTTAACCAGGAGCCGCACAACTATACCTGGTGGAGCTTTCGCTTTAATGCCCGCGCCAAAAATTTAGGCTGGCGCATTGATTATAATATGGCGACTAAGGCACTCGAGGCAAATATCAAACGATCGGCCATATTGCCCGAAGCGCGGCATTCGGACCATTGCCCCGTGTTGCTGGAATTGGCGTTTTAATTAGTTGTTACTGTTATATCATGAATAAACCGATATATTTATTTTGCCTGCTGATTTGTACGGCGTCCTTTGCAGTTGCCCAATCTAGTACCGACTCTCTGCGCGTATTTGCTGCGGATAACCACAGGATACAATATACCGGGCGGGTAGACTTTACCGACAAACTAAAACCGCGTATCTGGGCGCCGGGGGTTTATATTGCCGCGAAGTTCAAAGGGTCTCGCTGCGAAATATTGGTCAACGACGAAGCTTCGGGAAGTAATCATAATTATTTAGAAATTGTGGTGGACGATCAGCTGCCCTACCGCATCAAGCTAACTAATAAAATTAATGTGATCAGCGTGCCTGCGGGGCTGTCGGCCGGGGAGCATACAATTTTGATCTGTAAGGATACGGAGTCGAACATCGGCTATATTGATTTTATCGGGTTCCGATGCGAAAAGCTGCTGCGGCTTCCGGCTAAACCTAAACATAAAATAGAATACTTTGGCGACTCGATAACCAGCGGGGCAGGCATGGACCTCTCGTCCGTGCCATGCGACAAAGGGCAGTGGTACGACCAGCATAATGCCTATATGAGCTACGGTCCGCGTACCTCGCGCAACCTGGATGCTCAATGGCAGCTCACCTCCCTGGCCGGCGTTGGCCTGGTGCATAGCTGCTGCAATATGCAGGTGCTAATGCCCCAGATATACGACAAGGTGTTTTTGAGCGGTAATGCTGTTCCATGGGATTTTTCAAAATATCAGCCGGATGTTATAACCATTTGTCTTGGCCAAAATGACGGCCCGCAAGACTCCACCCTGTTTTGCAGCACATACGTTAAATTCATTGGATCCGTTAGGTTGCATTACCCAAAAGCAGACATTATTTGTTTAACCAGCCCAATGGCTGACGCCCGGCTAACGCTGGTCTTACAGCGTTACATAACTGCGATAACCGCGTATATAAATACAACCGGCGATAAAAAGGTTTACAAATATTTCTTTTCAAAACGGTATCACAATGGCTGCGGTGGCCATCCTGATATCAATGAGCATGCGCTTATCGCGGACGAGCTTACCGCGTATATCAAACGGTTGGAAAAGTGGTGAAGGCGTTTGAAATGAAAGCGGCTTAATATACCGTACAACAAAAAAGGCCTGTCAACGACAGGCCTTCAGTCCGTTAAGCGTCCACATCATTTATTTAAAATCTTCGGCGCTTACCCCGGTGTTTACTTTGATATCCGTAATGTTCATAACAATGTTTTGTTCCTGACCGCCCGCAGATATGGTTAGGGCCTGCTTATACGGAAACAGCACATTTCCCACTTTACGGTAGTCGCTGAGCTCAACCGTTTGCATCACCGGCGTATTGTTGGTGACGGTGGTATTTTCGTTCTTAACGAGCAGCTTGCTCTTTACATCGTAATATTCCATGGACGTTTTACCGGTAGGATCGGTTACAGCTACCTGGTAAGCATCAGCCCCGTCAACCTTTTGTATCCCCTTTACTGCCAGTTTGAAATTAGGGTTGCTCAAATAATCCAGCTGCTCTGTCAACGAGGTAAAAACTTTCTTTTGCGCAACCTCTTCGGCGGTCATATCTTTTTTATTGGGCCCCTGCTGCTGGTAGCCTGTAGTACCGTCGAATAATGATTTCATCAAAACGTTGTTTCCCATTGTGATCGTCATCACCTCTTTATTTGGCGCCATTTTTTTCTCAGAAGCGTTTAATGTCATGCCCTGTGTTACCAGGTTCATAGTGATCGAATAAGAACTGATCTTTTTCAGCTCGGCGGCCCCTCCAATGGCATCGATATAGCTTTTAATAAGCTCGCGCGGCTGTACGCCGGCGGTGGCTTTATCATTTGACCCCGCGGTAACCGGGTTGGCATAAGCATCGTACAATTTAACCGGATAGCCCATTTTTTTAAGTCCGTCGAGCATTGGCGATGCATTGCCCACTATTACGATCCGCGTATTATCGTAATCCATGTACTTGCGGGCCACGCGCAAAACGTCATCAGCCGTAACCGCATTTATCCTTTGCAAATAGGTTTTATAAAAATCGGGAGGTAAATGGTTGATCAGGATAGTGCTGGCAAAGGTTGCCGTACGTGCGGGATCTTCCAGTCCAAGCGCGAACGAACCGTTATACAAAGCCTTGGCATTTCGTAAATCTTCCGCTGATACTTTCTCCGTCCGGATACGCCTGATCTCATTTAAAAATTCGATCACAGCGCTATCCGTCTTGGCGGTACGTACAGCAGCTGATGCCTGGAAAGTGGTTTGATATAAACCGCTTCCTATGTTTGAATAAGCGCCGTAAGTAAGCTTATGTTTTTCGCGCAAGTTCATAAACAAGCGACTGTCGGCGCCACCGCCCAAAATATAATTGGCCAGCAGTACCGGGAAATAATCGGGATTATTTTTTGGCAAATACACCAAGTTAACCACTTTTATTTCTGATTGCACTGCGTTGGGCACATCCACTACGTCGATTTCGGTTTTGCCCGGGTTGGCAACCAGGGGCAATTTAGGCAGCGTTAACATACGCCCTTTCCAGTTACCGAACACCGCTGTTGCCAGCATCCTGGCGTTGGCCAGTGTGATATCGCCAATAATAGTGAGATAGGAGTGCGATGGTGTGATATACTTATCATAGGCTTGCTTAACATCCTGCAGCGTTAGCTTTTGGATACCTTCTTCCGTCTCAAACTCGCCATTGGGATTGTTTTTGCCATAGGCCAACGCCCGGGTAACCCGCGCAGATATAGCCGGCGCACTTTTTGCCTGCGATTTTAGCCCTGTAACGGCTTGCGTTTTTAATTTGTCAAATGATTCCTGGGTGAATGCCGGTTCCTTTAACGCCTGGCCCATCAAACTAAACGCACTTTTAAAGTAACGTGTTAAAGCCGAAGCCGAACCTCCTGATGAGTTCAGGCTAACGCTCGCGCCCAGTTTCTCCACCGCCTCATCATAAGCGGCCTTGCTCATGGTTTTGGTGCCCTCGTTCAGCATGCTGCCCATCAGGTTCATTACCCCTGCTTTTTCCCCTTCCGTCACCGGGCCGGTATTAATAAGCAAATTGGCCGAAACTTTAGGCAGCCGGTGGTCTTCCACCAGCAAAACGGTCATGCCATTTGGCATTTTATAAACAACCGGGTCCTTTATGGTTAAAACAGGCGCCGGCCCTGCTTTAGGCTGTTTGCTGCGGTCAAGTGTGGTTTGTGCCTGTGCAACTTGCAGCAATAATGCTCCGGCAGCTATCATTATATATTTTTTCATCATGATCTTTTAGTGATATAAATTTTATTGAGCTTTTTTGCCAGGCAAATAATATAATACAAGGCGCTGGTTGGTATTTAAATATTTACGCGCGGCGTTCCTTATTTCCTCCCTGGTTATGGTTCTTATTTCAGCCAGCTCCTCGTTCACCTGGTTGGTGTCTTTATGATAAAATGTGTACCCGTTGGCCAGGTTCTCGGCCACTCCAAGCATCCGCGTGTTGGCGCTTACAAAGTTATCTTCGAATTGATTCTGCAGCTTTTGATAGTCTTCGGGGCTTATAAGGTCGGTTTGGAGTTTAACGATCTCCTCGTCCATATCGTTTAACAAGCCTTTGGGCGCTGCGCCTCCGTTTGGAAGCGCGCCGATGATATACATGCCATAATCTTCCAGCGCGTAGTTAAATGCAAAAACCTGCAGCGCATCTTTTTTATCGTCCACCATTTTCTTGTACATCCTGGAACTCGATCCGCCGGATAAGATGGAAGATATCATCTCCATGATCTTCGAGTCCCTGCTGTCTCTTCCGGGTACACGGTAAGCGGCCAATATAGCCGGTATCTGTATATTGGCGTCATAAGCCGTGTCGATTATTTCCTTAGTGATCGGCGCCTCTTCTATTTTTTTGTACGTAACGTTTTCGCCGCGCGGAATCGGACCAAAATAAGCTTCGATAAGCTTCTTCGTTTTGGCAACATCAATATCGCCGGCAATGGTCAGCACGGCATTATTGGGTATATAATATTGTTTAAAAAACGACTTAAATTCATCAAGCCTGGCCGCGTCCAGATCCTTCATCGAGCCGATCACCCCATTGTGGTAAGGGTGCTTTGAAAATAATGCTTCGGCAATGTCGTTGATCACGTTGCCATAGGGGCGGTTATCAAAACTCAGCCGTTTCTCTTCCTTTACCACCTCGTTTTGCGTTTTCACGCCGATCTCATTGATCACCGGGTGCATCATGCGCTCACTCTCCAGCCAAAGCCCTGTTTCCAACTCGTTTGACGGGAATACTTCGTAGTAAAACGTGCGGTCCTGCGTGGTATTCGCATTATTCTGACCACCGTTAGCCGATACGATCTTCATAAACTGGCCGCGTTTGATATTTTCGCTGCCTTCAAATAATAAGTGCTCAAAAAAGTGAGCAAAGCCGGTGCGGCCTTCCACTTCGTTTTTTGACCCTACGTGGTACATCACCGAAACCGCTACAACCGGGGCATGATGATCGTCATGCAGAATAACGTGCAAGCCATTGGGCAGGTCGTATTCCGTAAATTCAACCTTTTGCGCTTTAGCCTGCATACCCACCGCAACGATGGCTACCGCACATAAAGCTTTTGTTAATATTCTCATATGTTAATTTTAATTTATGCCTAAAAATATTAATTTATTTAATAACTGCCAATGAATGTTTCTATAAGTGTGAGGTGATACCTTTTCGGCGAGAAATACGTTCATGTTTTGTTGCAGGGTTTAGATAGTTTTGCCGGTAAATTATTACATATGAAACTCATTTTGTTTCTTTTTTTAATAATAAGCCTTGCGGCTGTCAGCGCGATGATGGTCAAAAACAAAAGCCTTGTTTTAGGGAAAACCGATGTGATCATATCTGCAATATTAAATGAACACAGAAAAATTTTGGTGTATGTTCCCGATGGCGTTAACGAATCTGCAACCGACCCTGTAAAATACCCGGTGCTGTACCTGCTTGATGGCGATGCCCATTTTGTCCCGGTCACGGAAACGGTAAAGCAGCTGAGCGAAATAAACGGGAATACCGCTTGCCCGAAAATGATCGTGGTAGCGGTTGTGAATACCGACCGTGCCCGTGACCTGACGCCTTCCCATTCTATGCTCGGCCCCGAGGGGCAAACAATAGCCGATTTTAAGAATTCGGGCGGCAGCGAAAATTTTACCGGATTTATCGAAAAGGAGCTGATCCCATACGTTGACGCGGCGTACCCAACAGCCCCTTTTAAAATTTTGATGGGGCACTCGCTCAGCGGGCTTACGGTAATGCACGTGTTGTTACATCACTCCGCGTTATTTAACGCTTACATTGCTATCGATCCGAGCGCGTGGTGGGATAATCAAAAATTGTTGCGTGAAGCCGGGGAGATATTAAAAAAGAACTTCGACGGAATATCGCTTTTCCTCGGCGTGGCAAATACCATCCCTGAAGGCCTCGATATAACAAGCGTTCAGCGGGATATTTCAAATCAAAGTTTTCATATCCGCTCTAATCTCGAACTGGTGGGAATATTGAAAAGCCATCCGGATAACGGGCTGCGTTGGCAGTATACTTATTATCCCGAACATAACCACGGTTCGGTGCAATCCAAAGCATCGTACGATGCACTTCAATTTGTTTTTAAAAGTTAACTTTACTTAGTTAAACTGCTTAACCATGGTGAAATACATCAAATCGCTGGTCTTTCTGTTTCTTTTTCCACTCGCATTGTGCGCGCAAAAAGTTATCCCGTTATGGAAAAACGGCGCGCCCGGATTTGAAAACCGCCGCAGCGAGCCCGAGCAGGCAAAGGATTATTGGGTAAAGAATATTCACAACCCTTCGCTCACTGTGTTTTTGCCCCCAAAAGAAAAAGCCAACGGGGCAGCCGTGGTTATTTGTCCGGGCGGCGGTCACAGGCTGCTGGTTTTTAATGCCGAAGGTGTTGACCCGGCCAAATTTTTAAACAACCTGGGCGTTGCTGTATTTGTGCTCAAGTACCGGCTGGGCCGCGATACGCTTTCGCCCTATAAAATAGAGGTGCATGCCAGGCAGGACGGCTTGAGGGCCATGCGGCTGGTGCGGAGCCGCGCGGCTGAATTTGGCGTTGATCCCAACCGGATAGGCATGATGGGTTTTTCGGCCGGCGGCGAAGTGGTGGATATGGTCGCATTCGGACGCGAAGGAGATGACCGGAATCCCAACGATCCGATCGATCGCGCAGATGCGAAGCCAAATTTTTTGATCCAGATATACCCGGGGCCATCTTATATTCCCGAAACGATACCGGCAAATGCGCCGCCTATGTTTTTGCTGGCAGCCAACGATGATCCCTGCTGTTCGATCTCGGTCATGCAGTTACTGCAACGATACCGGGATGCGAAGGTATCCGTCGAGGCGCATTTATTTGCGCATGGCCAGCATGGATTCAATATGGGGCAGCGTTCAAAGCTTAAATCTATCAATACGTGGCCGCAGCGGCTGGCCGACTGGCTCGCTGACAATAACATTTTGCAGCCAAAGTGAATGCAATAAGCCTCACCTAATGGCGAAGCCCTCTCTCATGCTCTCCAAAGGAGAGGACTTCAGAACGACGGTAAATAATAGTATAACCTCTAAATCCGAAATCGATCCGCCGGCTGGCGGACGAAATCCGAAATTTCTTAAAGATAGCTCAGCCACCATTGACGGTGCGTTTGCTTGTATCTGCTGTACCACCGGCACGGAAAGTACAGCACGACGATCACGAATAACCATAACAAATAAACAATACCCAGGCTGAATCCAAACGTTGCCGGCCGGAAGAAAAAGGGCGAGTTTGGATCGACGATCTGGTGTGTAGTGTATCCCGATGCAAAGAACAGGATAACGGTTATAATATGGATCAAATAAAAATGAAGCACATAGTAAAAGAAAGGCACGTTTCCATAAACCTTGAAAATTTTGGTGAGGGCGGTTTGCACTTTTTCCGTTAAGGCCAAAACAATGATCGCCGGGCCCAGGGTCATACACAGGTATAATAACGATGGCGGGTATTTGCTTACATTTAAAAACGAAAGCAGGGTATGCGCCCAGTTGCGCTGGGTAGACCATGGCGCCGGGTCGCCGTATCCGTTAGGCAATCTCAGCAGGATAAACAGGGCTATTAAACAGCCGCCTGCAACCAGCAATACCTTTTTGCGCCGTTCCGCGCCGAAGGATGGCTTGTACAGCGATCCAAATACATAACCGATCAGCATTACGCCGGTCCACGGAATAACGGCGTACAGGTCGAATATAGCATGATTGCTGCCGAGGGGCAAAACCGTGCCACGGGCTGTAAAAAATATTCGTAGTAATGCATTGGCGGCACCGGTCTTTGGCAACTGCATAAAATCGAGTATATCGTGCCCAAAAAAGATAATGCCGCCAATGATGCCGATTACCGCCAAAGGCGCGCGCACCAGCAGGCCAAGAATAACCATACTAAAACCGATGGCCCATATTACCTGCAATATAAAGTCGTTATACAACGGGTTAAAGCTAAAGGCAAACGTCATTACCACGAGTTCGATGGCGATAAGCCACAATCCCCGTTTTATTAAAAAAGCGCTCAGTTGCTTTGGTGTGCGCCGCATGCCGGCGAGGTAAGCTGAAACGCCGCTAAGGAAAACAAAAGCCGGCGCGCAAAAATGGGTGATCCAGCGGGTGAAAAATAAAATAACCGTAGTGGTAGCCATATCGGTCGGATCACTGAAGGGCCCGGCATTGTGAAAAAAGTCGCGGCAATGGTCGATGGCCATTATGAGCATAATAACGCCGCGCAATATGTCGATGGATTGTATACGCTGTTTTCCGGAGGGTTCGGGCGGATTCTTCATTTGCAATAGGGTATTGAAGGTTGTTTAATAGTTTCGAACCCTTGAAGATACAAATATTTTAAACTTTAAAGTTTTATAGGCGTTACCTTTTTATAACCCTACGATCATGGCAAATTTCAAAGACATCATAGCTTCAGAAAAACCTGTGCTAATCGATTTTTCGGCGGAGTGGTGCGGGCCATGCAAAATGATGCCGCCGATATTGAAACAGGTAAAAGATAAACTGGGTGATAAGGTAACCATCCTCAAGATCGATATCGATAAAAATCCATCGGCTGCCAATGCCTACCGGGTTCAAAGCGTGCCCACGCTTATGATTTTTAAAAACGGTGAATCCAAATGGCGTCAAAGCGGGGTAATGCAGGCCAGCCAGCTGGAGCAGGTGATTATGCAGTTTGTGTAGAGACGCAAAATTTTGCGTCTCATGCGATAAGTCTCATGCGATAAGTATCGCCTAAAAATTCATTGTTAACAAAAAGAGACGCATAATTATGCGTCTCATGCGATAAGGATCGCCTAAAAATTCGTTGTTAACAAAAAGAGACGCATAATTATGCGTCTCTACGATATCCTTTAAAGGGGAATTAATTATTCGCCTTTTTCAGCATTTTCTTCGTTTTCGGCAGATGCTTTTGGTGCTTCCGGTTCAGCAGCAGGCGTTTCTTCAGCCTGCGGCGCTGTTTCGGCAACAGGTGCTTCGGCTACAGGAGCTTCCGCAACCGGTGCAGCAGTAGCAGGTGCTTTTGCTGCAGGTGCTTCCACAACGGCCTCGTTATCGGCAGGAGTTACTTCAGCAGTAGCGGCAGGGGCAGCTTTTGCAGCAGGAGCCGCAGCTTTACCTTTACCACCACGGCGGCGTGTCGATTTCTTCTCAGCCTTACCGGTCTCGTTACCGTAAACGGTGTTATAGTCAACCAACTCTATCATCGCCATTTCGGCGTTATCACCTAAACGGTTTTCCATTTTGATGATGCGGGTATAACCGCCAGGTCGGTTAGCTATCTTTTCGGCAATCTCGCGAAACAGGATGGTTACCGCGTCTTTGTCCTGCAAGTAGCTGAACACAATACGGCGCGAGTGCGTGGTATCGTTTTTTGATTTTGTTAACAGTGGTTCAACGTAACCGCGTAAAGCCTTTGCCTTGGCCAATGTTGTAGTAATACGCTTGTGCAATATAAGCGATGTGGCCATGTTCCCCATCATCGCTTTGCGGTGACTGTCGGTGCGGCCTAAATGGTTAACTTTTTTTCCGTGTCTCATTGTTTTTAATTATTTCACGTGCATACCGTTGGGCGATCAACTCAAGCCCTCGGAATTATGCTTTCGCTTACTTTTATTTAGATTTGAGATATTAGATTTGAGATTTGAGCTAATGCCGCTTCTCAATACTCATATCTCAAATCTCATATCTTATTCCTCGTCCAATTTAAATTTGGCCAGGTTCATGCCAAAAGATAATCCTTTTGATTTAACCAGGTCCTGTATTTCAGTCAATGATTTTTTACCAAAGTTCCTGAACTTCAGCATATCTGCTACGTCGTACGACACCAGGTCAGCCAGGCTGCGGATGTCTGCTGCTTTAAGGCAGTTTAAGGCGCGAACAGAAAGATCAAGATCAACCAGTTCGGTCTTCAGCACCTTACGCATATGTAAGATCTCTTCATCAACTTCCTTGGTTTCTTCTTTAGCCTGTGCCTCAAGCATCATGTTCTCATCGCTGAACAGCATAAAATGCTGGATAAGGATCTTAGCCGCCTCTTTAAGCGCTTCTTCAGGATGGATCGAGCCATCGGTAGTAATATCCAGCACTAATTTTTCATAGTCGGTTTTTTGTTCTACACGATAGTTTTCAATGGTGTATTTAACATTTTTGATAGGCGTATAGATCGAATCGATCGCGATCACGCCCACATTTGCATCGGGGTTTTTATTTTCCTCGCTGGCAACATAACCACGGCCTTTGTTAACGGTAAGCTCGATCTCGAGCGTTACCGACGAGTCCATGTTACAAATAACCAGGTCGGGATTTAAAACGGTAAAGTTGTTTGAAAACTTGGTGATATCGCCGGCGGTAAATGCATCCTGGCCGCTGATGATCACGAATACTTTCTCGGAATCGCCTGAATCGCCCGATTTGTTAAACCTTACCTGCTTTAAATTTAATATGATCTCGGTTACATCTTCAACCACACCCTTGATGGTTGAAAATTCGTGCATTACCCCCGAAAAGCGAACGGAGGTGATCGCATAACCTTCTAATGAGGAAAGTAAGATACGACGAAGTGCATTACCAATAGTAACACCGAAACCTGGTTCTAATGGACGAAACTCAAACGTGCCATCAAAATCAGTTGATTTCTGCATGATAACCTTGTCTGGTTTTTGAAATGCTAAAATTGCCATTTATATCCTTTATTTATTTGTGAATAGATTTGAGATGTGAGATATGAGATGTGAGACCGTATGTCTTCTATCTTTCTATCTGCAACCTAAAACCTCATATTGTTTAATTTTCTGATGAGATGCAGGATTTGTTTCAAATCTCACATCTCAAATCTCATATCTTATTTAGAGTACAACTCGACGATCAGGTTCTCCTTGATATTTTCAGGGATCTCATCGCGGTTTGGATAGTTAAGGAATTTGCCCGATAAATTGGCGGCATCCCATTCCAGCCAGCTGTATTTGTTAATTTTACGGCCCGCTACCGAATGCGTGATTGTCTCAAGCGATTTGGACTTTTCCCTCACGGCAACAACATCACCGGCTTTTAACAGGTACGATGAAATATTTACCACTTCGCCATTAACCGTAACGTGTTTATGGCCTACAAGCTGGCGCGCGGCCGAACGTGTTGGGGCAATACCTAAACGGTAAACTACGTTATCTAAACGTGCCTCTAAAAACTTCAGCAGGTTTTCGCCTGTAATGCCTTCTTTGGATGATGCACGGTGAAACAAGTTTTCGAACTGGCGCTCCAATACACCATACGTGTATTTAACTTTTTGTTTCTCCATTAGCTGGGTTGAATACTCTGACTGCTTTCCTCTTCTTTTGGAAGCGCCATGCATACCCGGCGGATAATTTTTTCTCTCTAACGCTTTATCCGGACCGAAGATCGGTTCGCGGAAACGGCGCGCAATTTTTGATTTTGG